>Ga0101944_10002189_pt1 | contig 33288 bp, 28 predicted proteins | sample DewCreD2012metaG_FD_75245 | JGI IMG/M metagenome (GOLD analysis project Ga0101944, IMG submission 75245) | Hot spring sediment bacterial and archeal communities from British Columbia, Canada, to study Microbial Dark Matter (Phase II) - Dewar... ... | reverse complement strand
CATTGACAGGCTGCGAGCCGCCGACCGCGGACTTACCGTTGCGCAGATAGCCAGTGCGCTTAGAACTTCGATAGAAGGCAACACAAACGCTAAACTGCGGGACGGCGGGACAGAATACGATATACGAGTGCGGCTTGCTAAAGTTGACCGAAGCGATATAAACGACGTCTCGAACATAATCGTTGGGCATTCCAACGGAAGTCCGATATATCTTCGCGATATCGCAGATATCAAACTTGCCGCTTCGCCGAACACGATCGAGCGAAAAAACAAACAGCGGCTTGTCATAGTAAGCGCTAATATCGCCCCAGGTCCTGGCAACGACCTAACAAGCGTTCAGACGCGAGTAAACAACGCAATAAAGGATGTTGATTTAGGCTCAACTGCTATAACCGTTGGCGGAACAAGCCAGATGTCGCAGGAAAGCAACGCGAACATACTAAGCGCACTTCTGCTTGCCGTCGCGCTTGTGTATATGCTCATGGGCGCGCTGTTTGAGTCGTTCTTCACGCCGTTTGTTATAATGTTCAGTCTGCCGCAGGCGCTTATTGGGGCGCTGTTCGCTCTGATGATAACCGGTAAAACCCTTTCGATAATCAGTATGATAGGCATCATAATGCTTGTTGGGTTGGTAACCAAGAACGCCATCCTGCTGGTTGACTATACAAATACTCTGCGCTCGCGCGGCATGCGGCGAGATGATGCGATAAAAGAAGCCGGACCAACTAGGCTTAGACCTATACTTATGACAACTTTTGCTATGATCGGCGGTATGCTGCCAACTGCACTCGCTCTTACAAAGGGCTCGGAATGGCGCTCGCCGATGGCGATAGCGGTTATTGGCGGTTTGATACTCTCGACGATGCTTACTCTGCTGGTCATTCCAACAACCTACAGCGTGATGGACGATGCTGTAAACTGGATGATGAAAAGAGTGTTTAGGAGAGAGGTTGAACCTAACGCATAATACTTTTTGAGACAAAATGCATTATCGGGAAAAACCAGAAGAGCGGTCGGGGGGTGACCGCTCTTCTGCCGCCTTTCAGGTGCTTTTGCTCGGGTGTTAGAATCTCTTCTGCACGGATACTGATATGAATCGAGGCTGTGTCCAAGCGTCGGCTTCTCTATACAGACTCCACGCTGAATCAGGATCTTCCGGATCGTCCGGATACCAATACTGATAGTAGTGAGTCGGCTTGCACACATTGAATATATTCCAGATGTTCAGGCTTATTGATTCGCCTATTGGCGAGTCTTTCGGCAGCTTCTTGGTCAAGTTATAAGAGAATACCAGCGCTCCAGACGCATGCTTCTGCGTGGAAGCCGTATCCAAATCAACCGTATCCGCAAGCCCACTGCCGTAAGTAATCTGGAAGTTGTGCTCCCAAGACTTCTGCCTATAGGTAAGCACGGCGTTAAGCGTGTGCCGCTGATCCCAATCCGTATAAACCCACACGCTGGGATCTATGGAGGACTGGAAGTTCGACGCATTGGCGCGGGACTTCATCCATGTATATGACACCCACCCCTCCCAATTCTTGCTGAGTTTTCTGCTGTAATAGCACTCCACGCCAGCGCTTTTTCCTTCTCCGGAGTTAACAAATATGCTGGTGAATGATTCGGGGTCATCCGGATTTAGCTTCTGGCTTTGGATTAGGTCTTTGTATGTTCTGTAGAACGGCGTCACCCTCAAAACCGCGCTGTCGCCGATCTGACGCTCAACCGAAAAGTCCCAAGATACGCTTCTCTCCGGCTTCAAATCCTGGTTCCCAGGTCTATACTCTTCCCATCCAGGGTTGAAATAGACGCGCTCCATAACGTAGCTGGGCGGGAACTGAATAAACCTGCCCCAACTAGCCTTAACAAGCGTCTTATCGTCAAGCTTGCGAGTAACGCCAATTCGCGGACTAATCTGAGACTGAGTAACATCCGGATTTTCGGCCTTGTTGAACTTCATCCCGTCAAACCTTACGCCCAAATCCAGACTCCAAAGATCCCCAATCTTAGCCTTGTCCTGAATAAATGCGCCGGTCTGAAGAGTATCAACCTTAGACGTATACCAATAATCTCCCCACTCAGGGAAGCCAAACCATTCGCCCAATCCAGGCACCCAAGCCAAATAGCTGTTTTTGCTGGCGCAGAGGCTGCCGCCAACTTTTACCAGATGGTTTTCGTTTACCTGGTTTGCATACTCAACCTGCAGTCCGCGCTGGCGTGTGCCGTAATCTAAATACATGCCCATCGGACCGTCTGGAGAAGCGGCATCAACAACATTGCTGGTGCTGAAAATGTACGGCCTGACTGTTAGATATGACGCCGGCGTAAAACTGCGGCTGAATGTAAGACCTACAATATGATACTTCTGGTGATTGTGGTCTTCTTCTGGCGTCACTGGTTCATATAGATATGTAAAATCGTGCACAGAATCAAGATAATACCTAGCGTAGCCCTGATTAATAAGCAGTGTCCATTTGTCTCTGCCATTTGGAAGCACGAACTTGCCTACATTGTCAATGCTGTCCACGCCTCTAAAGAACATCTTCTCAAACTGACTGCGCCAAGCATAAGAGCCTACATAATAATCGAGACCCGATGGACTTACGCCGCCAAACTCACCATAAATCCCTCCGTAGGAGTCGGCGCCGCCAGACATCTCGAGCCTTGGTCCGCTGACCTCACTACCGGTGCGTTTAATTTCGTTCAGAACGCCGGATATCGCATTGCCAAACTCAGCAGGATATCCACCAGTGTAAACCTGCATCCTGCTCATACCTACGGTCACCGTATTTGTTCCAAACATGTTGGTAAGCGGCTCCATAACCGGTATCCCTTCGATCATGTAGCCAATCCCTTCGGCGCGGCCGCCTCTTATATGCGGCATTCCTTCTGAATCAAGCACAACGCCCGGCTGCGTGCCTGCAAGACTCTGTATCTGATAAGTAGCATTAGGCTGGGTCTTAGTCATCTTCTCCTGCCGCGACGTAACCATATAAAGCGGGGTAGTTACATCTGGCTGAAGAAGCGTTCGTGTGCCTGTAACAACCACTTCTCTCTCAGTAATCGTAGTCTTAGCGAGAGACACGTTTACTGTGGAAGTGGCGTCCATCGTAACCTGCACATCGCCTACGGCTCCTTCGTCATAGCCGACTAGGCTTGCTGCTACTTCGTAACTGCCAGGAGCAACATTTGTTATAACAAAATAGCCCTTTGCATCAGTCACCGTTGTTAGATTTGTGCCTTTAATAATTATATTGACGCCGGAAAGCTTTTCACCTGTAGATGCGTCCGTTACAACACCGGATATAACGCCGGTGGTGCCTGCAAACCCAGGCAGACTGGTAAAACCAATCAAAGCCGCTATCAGAATCGGAACAAGATTCCGCACTGCAGTTTTTCTCATTTTTAGACAACCTCCAAGTCCTGTACGAAACTGCTGGCAAGACTACCAAACAAAATTATCGGCAAAACAGGTATTATCCTCAGGCTTGATACATATCATTCGATGGCACAATTAGCGTGGAAGTTGAGATTAGGTTAGTGGCAGAGCTTTCGTAAAAGGCAAACCTACAGAAATGTGGGGGCGCAAAGCCAATGGGGCTGAATTCCGGGAACACTCCCGGAAAAGCTAGCCAGGTTGCCGAAGCGTCTGCGCAAGCATTCTCGGTCTGCGCTTATCTTGGGCTAGTAAGCGGGCGATGGCGAGGGTGTTTACGCAAGCGAGCCGGCGACCTGGCTTTCTCTTTTTCCGGGAGTAGGTATTATGTGGGTGTTGTATGAAAACAAAATATTTTCTGAGCAGGTAAACAAGCAGAACGCGGCGCTGAAACCCGATAGAAACAGCGCTAAGAAGTCTAAAAAATAGACGCATAGATCGTTCGCGCTTGGGCTATCCAACCAAACTAAAAGTTTACAAACAACATATTTTCTAAAAGGATATGCCCTGTTTTTTAGGGCGAATTATCCCGATTATACCTAGAAAGAAGCGAGAAACCGATGGCTAACGTATGCAGCAACCGCAGAGTGCGAGGCTGTCCAGCGAGTTTCTATCTATACTGTCCGGCGCATCGAAACCATCTAAACTGCTGGGAAGTAGAGGACAAGCCCTGCTGCAGCGTTAAAAACACGGCATACTGTCGAAAGTGCCCAGTGTATCAAAGCGCACAGAAGTTTCTCGCGGAAACAAATATAAACAGGGTTATGGTCGGGGATACAGGTGCTCAAAACTAGAGGACTCTTTACTCGTATATTTTTAAGAGCGTTGAAATCCGCAGCATTGGTATGCGGATTTGGGCTTATCCTCGTTTTTCCGCTGTTCGCGCAGTCGCCAGACGTAATCGTGGCGATTTCCATAGTCTGTTTCTTCGCCGGAGGTACAGCAGCTTTTCTTGAAAACGACCGGCACAGAAATATCTATTTCAATCCTGCAGACGCAGTTGTATTTGGATCGGCGCTAGCCTGCGGCGCAGTAAGTGCCTCAGTTCCCGCAGCAATGGCGGCAGTTGGACGAATTATGCTGTCGCCCAAAAACTATAAACTCTCTGATGCAGTATCAGAAGTCCTTCAGGCTGCATCAATCGCCGCAGCCGCAGCGTATGTGTTTACATTGACGGGTGGGGCGCCGTCAAAAATATTGCAGCCGCTTTCCCTGCCTGCCGCATTCGCAGCTGCGGTGGCGTTTGGGATAATTAGAAACTTGCTCTCGCCAAGAAAAATCCACGCGCTAAGCCATGCTCAGAGCACAAGCATAGGATATTTGTTCGCTGCGGCGGCGGTAAGCTTTCCATATTTCGTCATATTCGCGCCAACGCTGCCAGCCGCCATCGCAATATTCGCAGTAGCCAGCAAAACTAAACGCGAGATACAAAAAACTACGGAAGACCAGCAAACAGTCGAGCCTGTGCCTCAAAGTGAGCAGATAACTCTAATTGATCAGCCAACAGGGCTGGCAAACAAGCGGTATCTCGATATATTCCTAAAACAAGAAATCAATCGCGCTATGCGGAATGGGCAAAACCTAACTGTGATCCTTATTGACATAGACAACATGCGGGCGATCTCAGAAAATGCAGGCGAAGATGACATTAATCGTTATCTAACGGGACTCGGCGCTGCAATAGCATCCGAAACCAGAGAATACGATCTCGTAGCCAGATATTCGTACGATGTTTTGGCAGTAGTACTGCCAGAAACTAATGCGCAGACGGGTGTCGAGATAGCTAGACGTTTACACAAAGATTTCTCGAAAAAAGTTATACCTCTTCGAGCATCTTTCTCAGCAGGCATAGCAACATACCCAGAGCACGGCATCACTGCTGAAGATCTTATATCTTCAGCGCATCATGCGCTAAACAGAGCCAAATTCTCCGGCAAAGACTCGGTTGTAAGCTGTCATGAGCTTGCCAAAGCCGGATGAAACGGCTGCATAAATCTCAACCACAAACACACTTATTCCACCAATTTGAGCAGTGCATAGTTACCATCCACCGTGCGCTCAAAAGTGCCGACAACCTTACGCCCAGAAAGCATAAACATCCTATTTTTTGGATTTTTGGTGCATTTGACAGTAATCGAACCGCGTTTTGCTGTTATCGTAAACTCAGCGCCTAAATAAGAGAGTCCCTCTACACCCACATATTCAAGCTCCGACGGTAGGCTTGGCTGTATTTCAAGTCCATCAGCTGATGCATTAATGCCCAAAAATCCATAGAGAAAAGCCAAAGGGACAAGCGTAGTTTCCGTAAATTCGGCATCTACGCCTAATCCGCCAGCCTTTCCGCCGCCCTGCAGCGTTCCCTTTTCGCCGCCAATGTAATAAGCACGATACCCACCGGCATCCCAAACATCCGCATACCAATCCATAATGGACTTAAAACGCTTCCATCCATCATCAGCGCTTTTCCATCTAATCCGACTCATAACATCGTAGAACGACACATAAGCCGCCGCTCCGCCGTTTTCCACCCTGCCGCCGTAAGGCACATTTTTAGCATCTTTCCAAAACCATCCATACCAATCAGAGTTCTGTTTGGCAGAAGTCCTTGGGGCAAATCTCCATCTATAAATATCGCTGCCCGTGCTGGTATCCCCCTCAATTTTTCGTTCTCCATCCAACCAAGAAAATATCTTTGCAGCCTTGTCAGCATCCCCAAGCCCATAATACAAAGCTTCCAGATTCAAAAACGTAAATCCAAAGTCATGCTTGACGCCATCAACATCTATGCAGCCTATGAATCTGCCTTTCACATCATCCCAAAAAGTTTCAGAAAACTTCTTTCTAACAGCCGCCGCCTGCTTATCAAAGCTGTCTGCGCTTTCGCCATAAGGATTGCTCTTACATCCAATGCGCAGCGCCGCTCGTTCAAGTATACTCATTGACCTCAGAGCCTCAGCATAATAGATATTCGTCCCCGCGCTTTTGTTTCCCATAGGCAGCACGTACCAATAATCACTGCCTATGCCATGTCCAACCCGAAGATTAGGCGAGACGCCTGATGTGCCATCATGCCCCCAATAATTTATAGTAAGCAGAGAATCTTTGTCGCCGCCCATGTCATTCCGCAGATAATGAGCTGCCGCACGAATGCGATCTATATTCTGCCGCAGGAAAGCATCATCGCCTGTCCATAAATAATAGCGGCAGCTTGCTATTATGAAGCTGGTATTATTAACCGCCTGTCTGGTATCGTATGCGCAGTGAATTCGATCCAGAACAACATCTATCCCATCGCTCGGCACATCGAGATTCGGAATCAGCCTAAGGCCAGCGATCCTGCCTCGCCAGCCAGCGTGTTTGTATACAGGAATGTAATAATCAGCCATCAAACCTGCGCTGGGCACCCGAAACACTGCGCTGTTTTCTTCTGACCACTCAGAAGATGCATCTGTAATCCACTGCAGCTTTGCTGCGCCAGCTTTTGATACGGACATAGTTATAATGATGTACGGAGACTGAAAAGCATCAATAGCAAGATTCGATGCTTCTAAATACGACTCTTTCTCCGTCAGCGCCACCTTCCATACCCCATCCAAGCCTACGGTTGTTGTGCCGCCGCCCACAACTCTCCATCCGTCCTGTCCTTTAGCCGAATCATCCCAATCCCATCCTTTAGACAGCCCGCCGCTCGCAGTATAATCTGGGAACGGCAAACCAAGCTTGTTTCGATGTGATGAGTTGGGAGGAAAGGTGTAAACATAACCGTCGGGATCGATCTCTACCTTCAATAAAAATTCGCGCATCTGAGCGTTATAATCCCTGCCAATTGAAGAATAACGGCTTGTGTCGAACCAAGCGGAGATCATAGAGTCCCACACTCGCCGATAAGTATGTTCGCTGCCTGAGTAAGCCCCCGCACCCGGAACCGCAAACCAATGTCTCGCAAAGAAGTCATTTACAAGAATGTCGTATTTGATACTGGAAGAAAAGAACCTCGGAAACCTTGTGCTCGGCACATTAAACTCCCACTGTCTGCGCAGATTCTGCGGCACTACCGCCGAAGCAAAAGACATCAATATTAAAATCGTCAAAGCGGCGCAGCTCACGGCTTTACGCATACGAAATCCTCCATTTACCCAGAACTAAAATCTCAAACGTCTGTCCGATTACTTTGGACACCCTCGCCAGCTTCCTTGTTCCTTCAGGGCGCCGTTCATATTCTAACAGAAATCTACTCTTGCAAATGCAAGACAGCTTGGGATAAACTTTAACCACCTAAGCCGAAAAAAGATCGCTGCGGACAAAAGCGTTCGAAATAAATGTCCTGCAGACAGCAGGCTATTTAGGAGTATAATAACTCTATGGGAACAGCTGACCTACATATCCACACCACCGCATCAGATGGGCTGCTTACCCCATGTCAAGTGGTAGAAAAAGCCTCAGAATTAGGGCTTGAAGCAATCGCTATAACAGATCATGATTCAGTAGCCGGCATAGACGAAGCCATCGAATGCGGAACAAAATATGGAGTAGAAGTTGTTCCGGCAGTTGAACTCAGTGCTGAATTCGGCACTCGCGAACTTCACATGCTCGGTTATTTTATAGATTGGACTGGCTCCAAAATAAATAAGCACCTTAAGCGAATGCGCGAATCAAGAATTGACCGCGCAAGAAAGATGGTAGAAAAACTCAGAACGCTTGGAGTAAACATAAAACTGGAAAGGGTGCTGGAAATGGCTGGCGATGGATCTGTAGGCAGACCACACGTAGCACGGGCGATATGTGAAGCTGGCGCTGCAGCAGATATTGTCGAGGCATTCAGCAAATACCTAAACAGAGGCGCGCCGGCTTATGTTGAGAGGTTCAAAGTCTCTCCGATTGAAACGGTAACATTAATAGTTGAATGCGGCGGCACAGCATGCCTAGCTCATCCTGGTGGAACAGGCAAAGACGAGATAATTCCAACGCTTGTCAAAGCAGGACTTAGGGCGATCGAAGTATATCATCCAGATCACTCACCTTCGGTTTCTGAGAAATATCTTTCTATATCGCGCCGCTTCGGCCTTATAGCTACTGGCGGCTCGGATTCACATGGGACAGGACTAAACGGATCTATGCCAATCGGCAGTTTCACAATAAACTCAGACTGTGTGGAAAAATTGCGATCAGCATCAACTTTGCCATTCAGAAAATAGAGCTGCTGGATAAGATGGAAACACTAAAGATAAGACGCGCAGTTGAATCGGACGCAGAAGCAATAGCTGAAATATACAACCATGCTATAACTACCAGCACCGCAACGTTTGACACCGAAGAGAAAACCGCCGATGAACGGCAGCGGTGGCTTGCCGAACATGGGGATAACTATCCTGTCATAGTAGCAGAATTAGACGGCGAAGTAGTGGGATGGGGTTCTCTGTCGCGCTATGGTGAGCGGCCAGGATGGAAATTTACGGTAGAGAACGCAGTTTATGTAAGACACAACTGCCGCGGCAGAGGAATAGGCAAACTGCTGCTCGAAAAACTAATAGAAGAAGCCCGAATGCTGGGCTACCACTGCATCATTGCTCAAGTAGTAGGAGGCAACGAAGCAAGCTTCAAACTACATGAACGCGCAGGATTTGAAACCGCAGGGGTGCTTCGCGAATCAGGCAGAAAATTCGATAGATGGCTTGATGTAATACTTATGCAGAAGATCCTTTAACTAAGCCATTCAAAAAATGAGCCCTGAGCATTTAGACACTGAAAATCAAATCGATTCACAAACACTGCTGTTCGGATGCGATAACACCGAGTGCATAGTAAGCGTAGAACCGACTGACGACCGCGCAGTGATATACATCAGAGACTCAAGCGGAATCAGAGTCGAAGAAGATAAATTCATCCCGTGGCTAATATCGCCTGAAAAATACGACATCTCAGGCGCTTCATGGACGGAGCTTGAAGGCGATCATTATTACAGGTTTCTTGCCGAGTTTCCAAACTGGAACGCATTTATGGCGGCGAGGTTTTCGCTTAAAGACCAACACTTAAGCCATCACGCACAGCCGACTCCGGTAAGACATTACTTGATTCGATCGGGCAAGACGATGTTTAAGGGAATGTCTTTCTCGGATGTGCACAGGATGCAGATTGACATAGAAACCCTAGGATTTTCGCCGGAATCGTCCGAAAACGAGATTTTTCTCATATCTGCAGCCGATAATCGCGGCTTTAAAACCTTGATAGAAGGCGATGAGAAAGAAATCCTGCAGTCTTTGGTCAATCTAATCCGTGAACTCGATCCGGATGTGATTGAAGGCCATAACATTTTTAGCTTTGACCTGCCTTACATCGCAAAACGCGCGGAGATGCATGGCATAAAGCTTGCGATTGGCCGCGATGGCTCAGAGATAATACGCGGCAAAAATCAATCTGTAGCCATAGGCGGCACTTCGAGAACAACAACAACTTTTCATGTTTACGGCAGGCATCTGATTGACACTCTAATTGGAGTTCAGCGCTACGATGCGGCTAAAGGATCGCTTGCAAGCTATGGGTTAAAAGAAGCCGCCAAAATGCTCGGCGTATCCGAGGAAGACAGAGTTCTCATAAATCACAACGAAATAGCCAATACTTGGCGCACAGACCCTGACAAAGTGCGCACTTATGCTCTTCAGGATGCAGTTGAAACAAGGTCGCTATCTGAGCTTATTAGTCAATCAGAGTTTTATCTGACACAAATGATACCAGACTCGTATGAAAACGTCGCTGTATCGGGAAACGGAGAAAAGATTAACCTGCTCATGTTCAGAGAATACCTGCGGCGAGGTCATTCTATACCACAAGCACAACAAAACGCAGAATTTCCAGGCGGCTATACCGAGGTGAGAATCACAGGGCTTGTGGAGCGAGTTGTGAAGTGCGATGTAGAAAGCCTATACCCAAGCTTGATGCTTACCTACAGAATAAAACCGGAATCAGACACGCTAAATGTATTTCTGCCGATGCTGGAGGAGCTGACCAAACGCAGAATCGAAGCAAAATCCAAAGCCAAATCTTCGACAGACGCCGAACGCGAGTATTGGGATGGTCTGCAGTCATCTTTCAAGATATTGATCAACTCATTCTATGGCTATCTGGGCGCGCCGCTCAACTTTAACGATCCTGCGGCAGCCGAAAAAGTAACAACCACTGGCCAGGCAATTGTAAAGAAAATAGCCGAAGAGCTGGAGCGAACAGAAAGCAAAGTCATAGAAATAGACACCGATGGTGTTTATTTCCAGCCCCCGCCGAACATAACAACCGAAGAAGACGAAATAAAATACATAACACAAGTAGGCTCAGTACTGCCAAAAGGGATCAGATTGGCGCATGATGGCCGCTATAAAGCGATGCTCTCGCTTAAGATAAAAAATTACGTGCTTGTAACATACGATGGCGAGAAAATATTCAAGGGTTCGGCTGTGCGCTCGCGAGCAGACGAAATGTTTGGAAGAGAATTCATTTCCAAAGCGGTTGACTATCTTATACAAGGCGAAAAAGACAAAGTAGCCGAACTCTATGCGCAGATGCGTTCGGACATCGAAAAAAAGCGGATGCCGGTAGAAATGTTTGCAAGGCGCGAAAGGATAACAGAAAAAACATTTACCAGCGAAGCCAAGGCTAAGCTTGCAGAAGCAGCTAAGGGAGCGCAAGTAGGCGAATTTGTTACAGTTTACCGAAAAGAAGACGGCTCACTAGAGCTGGCGGAAAATTACAATGGAGATGAAGACACAAAGCATCTGCTTGATAAACTTTACAAATTCGCATGCAGGCTAAAAGAAGCATTTGACAGTGATTTCGACAGGCTATTTCCAAAGCCTTCGCCTAAGACAGAAGCTGAAGCAGCGGGGCAGCAGACGCTATTTTAGGTTCAGCCGGCTTTTTTTACCCTTGTCGGCTGCTCGCCTGCTTTTATCTGCTCCAGAAGCTCTTTTCGATGAACAGCAACAGACTTCGGCGCGTTTATGCCCAGTCTTACCTGCTCACCACGGACTTCAATCACAGTGATCTCGACATCTTCAGCGATCACTATTGATTGTCCTACCTTCCTGGCTAAAACCAGCATAGCATCGTCCCCTAAACGATGTAATTGTTTTGGATACCGCAGACATCCAGCATGTTTTCAGTAAAAATGACGGGAATCTTTAGGGTGTCAACAAGGGAAGAGATTATAAATTTTCACAAGGCGGCCAACAAAACACAATTACCCTACTTGCGCACTGTGTCAACTGCTATTCTTCTGCCGTCGGTGATTACGGTTATGCCGCCGCATAGATCGGTTCTATAGACACGCACGCCATTTCCCTCAAGCCTCTTAAGAACCTTTACGCTTGGATGTCCGAACTGATTCCCTCTGCCAACCGATATTACCGCAACTTTCGGATCGACAGCTTTTACCCACTCAGCCGAATTAGCTCTTTCACTGCCATGATGCGCCACCTTAAGCACCTGAGCTTTAGTGCTGCAGCCTGAGTTGAGTATACCTTCCTCAGCAAGCCGGCCTGCGTCACCCGCAAAAAGCAGACTAACATCGCGATACTTCACAATAAGCACAATCGAGTTGTCATTAAGAAAATTGTTGTCCATATCAGCAGAAGATATTAACCCCGCCGGCGGATTAAGCGCTTCAATACTGACTCCATCGTTGAAACTAATTTTAGAACCCCGCCTAAATCGCACATACTTTACCTGTCGGCGCTTCACTTCTTTAAGAAAATCCAAGTAAATTCCCGTAGGATGCGAAACTCCTGCATCCAGCACATTTCGAACCCGAAAACTTTTAAGCACCGATATCGCCCCGCCGATATGGTCTTCGTGCGGATGAGTGATAATCAAAGCATCAATTGTATCTACGCATTTTCTCTTCAAAAACGGCACCACTACGCTTCTACCTGCGTCAAAGCCCTCTCTTCCTCCTGGTCCACAATCAACAACCACAACATGGCGCGATGGTGTAATCAAAACCGCCGAATCCCCCTGCCCCACGCTTAGAAACACCGCCTCCACAATTGGCGGCAGTGGACGCAGCGCCCAAGCCCATACAATCAAAACAGCTAAAACCGAAACAGCGAATAAAGCCGCCGCTTTATTGTTTCTGAGATAATCTTTCATATCCATACTTGACCAACACCGCAAGCAAAACGTAGTAGCCTATCAGTATCAAAGCGCCAGGCGAAGGCACATTCACGCTGCTGAAGCGCAGCCCTCCAAACCAGTTGATCGCACCCACCGCTGCCTTAGTTGAAACCACGCCAATAAACACCGCTGCATCGCCAACGATTGGTATATAAGAAAGAAGCGGCATAAAAAGCCCTGCGCAAAATATAGGCAGCACAGCCGCAGCAACCACTGCGTTCGCAGGAATCGAAACCAGCGAAACATAGTTAAAATACTGAGCAGATATCGGCACAGTAGCCAAAGCAGCCGCAGTTGTAACCGCCGCCGCATCACACACCCCTAAAACAATCTTTCCTGCGGCGCGCTCCATAAACGATCCGGCAGAAGCCGATTTATTTCTTAATCTCGCAGCAAACCCAACAATAAGCGGCAAAATCACTATAAGAGCCAGCGCAGCGGAGAAAGACAGTTGAAACCCAACGTCGAACAAATCGGTAGGTTTAAATAGAAGTATTGCAATCGCAGCCGCAAAAAGAAGATTTAACGGATCGGCCGGTCTCTCCAAAACCCATGCCAAAAGAACCAACCCTGCCATAACCGCAGCTCTTACAATAGAAGGCTTTGCGCCAACGATAAGCATGTAAAAAACCACCAAAACCGCCAGAGCAATCGCAGCAAACTTCCTTGGCACCTTGAATATCTTCATCAGTATAAACCCAAAAACAGCAATAAGCACTGCGCAGTTAAACCCCGATGCCGCCAACAGATGCAGTGTGCCAGTGCGTTGAAAATTGACCATCAACCTATCAGGGAGCTTAACATACGATCCGAGCACCATGCTTGTTACAACCGCCGCCTCATCAGAAGGCATACGGCTTGCTATGCTTTTCTCAAGCAGATGCCTTGTCGCGATCGCAAGTTCAACAATGGGGTTTGCCTTTCGACCTGGAAGAACCGCTATTTGCCGTGCCGGATTATAAACACGAGCTGTGGCATAGATCCTCTGCCTTGCCAAATAATCGCGATATGAAAAAGTGCCCGGGTTTGCGCCTTCGCTGGGCTCTCTAACGCGAGCCCTTAATTCGATAATGCTGCCGTAATCAGGCGGACACCAATTAGGATCATCTTCCGGCATCTCGCAGCTTATCAGAATAAGTCCGCCAGCCGGCTTCACCTGCCCATAGATTCGAAGCGCCTTAACTTCCAGCACCACCGAAGCCCTGCCGGATCGTATCTCGGCATCGTTCGCAACCCTGCCGATAACAGCTGCTGGGCGCATCGGTATAAATCGCGACACATCATCAGCAGGCAGCATCGAATACGATTGATAGCGTAGAGCGCCTATAAATGCCGCCGCAATCAAAATAGCCAGCACCTGCGCGCGCCAAAAAATTGCAGCAAAAAACCCAAGCGCCAGCACTGCAAGAATTATCCAAACGGACAACCCTACCACCGCCGCAAGAAAAATCCCTGCCGCAAACGCCGATGCTATTGGAACAAATGGGCGCTTAAGCACCCTTCAAATCCCCCTATCCAACAATCGTCCTCATAATATAGCAGGTAGACTGATGTGTAAAGCAAAACGGCGCAAAAACTGCTATCCTTATTGAAGGTAATATGCCGTCGAGTGTCTTAGTAGAATATCGGAATGGAGGCAACAGTGAATATGAACAGTTTCTACCCTGCAAACAAGGCGCCGCTAAAGCCGTCGGCTTTCTGCAGCCTGCCGCTTGGAGCAATCCTGCCGAAAGGCTGGCTTAGAAGACAGCTCCAGATTCAAGCCGACGGGCTAACTGGACATCTGCATGAGTTCTGGCCTGACCTTGGAGCGGACAGCGGATGGTTGGGCGGCTGCGGCGAATCTTGGGAACGCGGTCCTTATTATCTGGATGGATTAGTGCCTATAGCTTTTCTTCTGCAGGATGATGCTCTTATACGCCGCGCCAAACAGTGGATGAACTGGATGCTCGAAAGCCAAAAAGGAAACGGCTGGTTCGGTCCGGAACGAAACAACGACTGGTGGCCTTTGGGTGTTGCGCTAAAAGCCATGACACAATTCTACGAAGCTACGGCAGACGGAAGAGTGATGCCGCTTATGCAGAGATTCTTTGAGTGTGTCTCAAGAGATCTGCCGTCCCGACCGCTTGAGTCATGGGCTGTATATCGCTGGGCTGACACTGCAATAAGCGCAATATGGCTCGCAAACAGAACCAGCGACAAAAACGCTCTAAAAGCCGCCCACATGCTAATGAGGCAGGGTTATGACTGGGCGCGCAATTTTGTTACATTCGCTTATAAAGAAAGAAGCAGCGGATATTTCCAGCATGAAACTCACGTTGTAAACAACGCCATGGCTGTAAAGACTCCTGGGATCTCCTATGCGCTTACCGGCGACGAATTCTTCCGCGAAGCCGTGTATAAAGCCATAGAAAATCTCGACCGCTTCCATGGCCAAGTTACCGGAGTTTTTAGCGGCGATGAGCATTTAGCTGGATTAAATCCATCGCAGGGAACCGAGCTTTGCGCTGTTGCTGAATACATGTTCTCATTAGAAGTGCTGCTTGAGCTGCTGGGTGACCCGATTTTTGGCGACAGACTAGAAAAAATAGCATTCAACGCTCTGCCTGCAACATTTAGCCCAGATATGTGGGCACATCAATACGACCAACAGGCAAATCAAGTGCTGTGCAAAAACGATGAAGACAACTGGTGGGTAAACAATGGACCTGAGTCCAACACTTTCGGCGTAGAGCCAAACTTCGGCTGCTGCACTGCGAATATGCATCAGGCTTGGCCAAAACTTGCAAGTCACTTGTGGATGGCTACGCCGGACGATGGATTAGCCGCGGTAGTTTGGGCGCCGTGTACAGTAAATGCAGTTGTAAGAGGCGGCGCTCAAGTAAAGATTGAAGTGGATACAAATTATCCGTTTGAAGAAACTGCCGCTTTGACCATTCGTGTATCCGAACCTGTGGCATTCCCGATACATCTAAGATGTCCGATTTGGTCAAAAGACGCATTTGCATCGGCGGCAGGAAAAAAGAAAGATCTTATACCAGGCACGTTTACGATGATAGAGCGGGAATGGAAAGACGGCGACACAATAGAGCTTACTTTCCCAATGCCAACAGCAGCAGAGCGCAGATTCAGAGGCTCTGTGTCGCTTACGCGCGGACCTCTCGTCTATTCTATGCCGATTGGAGAAAAATGGGTCAAGTACAGAGGCGAAGAACCTCACGCTGACTACGAGATATATCCTACTACACAGTGGAATTATGGGCTGTCTGTTAACATATACCATCCAGAAGAATCTGTGCAAATCCAGACAAAACCGATGGGCGATCCCGTATTTTCTCCTGACGGCGCGCCTATTGAGATGTTCGTTAAAGGACGCATAGTTCCCGAATGGCAGATAGAGCACAATGCCGCAGGACTTCTGCCTGAAAGCCCTGTTAAATCGTCTGAGCCGCTACAGACAGTCAAACTCATACCTTACGGCTGCACCAATCTGCGTGTAACCGAATTCCCTCTGCTTGACGAAATATGAAAATTATGGAGGCAAAATTATGAGCGCAGTTAGAGATAGACTCTGGCTTTGGGGACACCATGAAGGCAGCCACAACACCGGATGGAACCTTCCTAGGCCTTCATCAATTAGTCCACCTGATGCCGCTAAGTATATGGGAATAGATAATCTAATAATGGTAACCTACTGCGATGTGCCGCGTCCGCCCTTGGACGACTATGCCAAGCGGCTCTCGCCGCTCAAACGCGTTGTATGGTCTATAGTAGGCGATGCAGGCTCAGTGCGAAACGCCGAAAATCCTGACACCGACGAACTGGTCAGAATATCCGGGCTGTTCCCAAACATCGTTGGCGGGATTATAGATGACTTTTTCAACGCAGCCGACAAAGAAAAACCTATGTCGCGGTTCAGTATAGACGATCTCCGACTGTTTAACCAAAAACTGAAGTCAGCCCCGCGTCCGCTCGACTTCTGGGGTGTGCTGTACTCGCATGACTTAGACCTGCCAATAGCCAAATACTTAGATCACTTCGATGCGGTCACCTTTTGGACTTGGCATGCAGGTGATATTCCCAAACTAGAAGATGAGTTCGCGCGCCTTGAAAAAACCGTCCCCAACATCAGAAAGCTGTTGGGATGTTATATGTGGGACTATGGCGCCTGCAGACCAATGCCAGTGGAGTTTATGGAATACCAGTGCCAAACAGGGCTTGAGTGGCTAAGAGAAGGGCGTATAGAAGGTATGGTTTTTCTTGCCTCATGCATATGCGACATAGGACTCGAGGCTGTAGAATGGACGCGTAGATGGATTTCTGAAACAGCGAATCAGGAAATGCGGTAATCAAGCAGCAAACTCGACTACAGCCTGAGTGACCAAGCCGCCGACAAGCGTAAATCTGCCGTTTAGATCGTCGCGCACCAAATTTTCTACGATCTGAAGTCCAAGTCTGCGATGCTGCTTTATGTCAAACTCCTCTGGAAGAGAGTCGCCTTCATTTTCTACAACAAGTCGAACTTCACCGTTATTCTGGGTCAGATTCACTCTAATCTCTCCAACATCTGCGGATCGAAAACCATGCTCCACGGCATTCTGAACCAGCTCGTTTAGTATAAGCGCTACAGATGTAGCCTTGCGTGAAGAAAGCATCAAGTCGGGGCATTCGGAGCGTATCCGTATGTTTTTACCAACTGGGATCATACTGCCGCCGGTTGCATTCAATATTGCATCTATGACTTTTCTGATGTTAACTGCATCAAGGCTCTCGCTTGAGAGCATCTCATGCACAGCCGCAATGGCTAATATGCGATTTATGCTCTCGTTGATCATCTGATCTGCTGAATCAACTTTGCCATAGCGCATCTCCAACCTAAGCAGGCTGGCGATGGTCTGCAGGCTGTTTTTGATTCTATGATGCATCTCAGACACTATAGCCGAACGCACCATGAGTTTGGCGTTCTCTATTGACATCGCCGCAAGACTGCCAAGAGCAATCAAAAAATCGGTCTCATCTGATGTAAACACATGCGGTCTGCTCGTATAGCAGTTCAGTACACCGATTACTTTCCCCTTCACCATAAGCGGCACCGCTATAAGCGAGCAGAGCCCCTCTTTTTTGGCTATATCCGGATAGCGATAATCCGGCGTTTTTCTCACATCCATAACCGAAATCGGCCTGCCTTCAAGAACAGCTCGGCCTGAAACGCTCTCGCCAATTTTCAGATTCGGCTTCTTAAGATACGCCCTGCTCTTGCTCTGTGTGGCTTTTATAATAAGCTCGCCCTTCTCTTCATCAACAAGCATAACCGAGCAGATTTTGAAATTCATGCTTTGAGCGGTTACAGTTACCAGAAACTGCAGAATCTCTTCCAAAAACATATCCGAAGTAACAGTGCGGCTCACGGTGGAAAGCGCCGTAAAATGCGCCGCGCTTTTAGCCATACGCTGATACTGCAAAAAATTCTCAACCGCTCCACCAACCATATGCGCTATGCTGTCCAGAAGGTTTATCTGTGTCTCAGTGTAAGTATGAGGAGGGTTGGTGCGGACGTTGATAACGCCAACCAGATCATTCTTGCCAGGAAGCGGCACCGAAAGCATCGAGTGATAAGTGTCTTCGCGCAGAGTGGGAACAGGTTTGAACCTTTTGTCGCGCCAAGCTTCTCTATCGAGCATAACACGCCGGCGTTCTTTGGCAACCCAGCCAGTTATCCCTTCGCCGACTTTCAGCTTCAATTTGCCAACTATATCAGCCCTCTCGCCGCTCTTGGCGCGAAGAACAAGCTCTTTGCCGCTGTCATCCAGAAGATAAATAAGACAAAGATCCGTGCCTGTTACTTCCACAACAATATCCGCCACCTTCGCCAGCATTCGATCTATATCAAGCATCAGTCCCATTGCCTGTCCCACCTGGCGAAGAGCGGACGTCTCGATGTTTTTATCGCGAAGTTTGGCTTCTAAGGATTCAACAATATCATTTTTGCCTGTGGATGCGCTCATCGGATTACTCGCAGCATACGAGGTTTCTGACGCTAAAGCTCATGCGCGATGATAATTGCCTCTGCTATTTCGCGCATGCTCTTTCGCATGTTCATGCTCTGCTGCTGAATGCGTCTAAACGCCTCGCTTTCTTTAAGTCCATACTTATCCATAAGAATGCCCTTGGCTCTATCCACTGCCTTGCGCGTCTCTATCTTGTCTTCCAGAGTCATAACCTTGCTTTCAAGCTCCTGCATCTCAAGATACCGAGCTATTGCAATCTCGATGGCTGGCATAAGATCCGATTCCTTGAACGGTTTCACCAAATAAGCAAATACTTTCGCATCTTTAGCGCGCTCTAATAAATCAGGCTGGCTGTAGGCAGTCAGCAGAACAACGGGAGCTATCTTTTCTTCGGCAATAACCTTTGCAGCATCCAGCCCATCCATAACAGGCATCTTAATATCTAAAATAACTATATCAGGCTTTAGAGCGCGCGCAAGTTCAATGGCTTTCTGACCGTCGGATGCCTCACCAACAACCGAATGCCCCAAATCTTCAATGGTTTTCTTAAGGTCCATGCGAATGATAGATTCATCATCCGCAATCACGACCCGCATTACTTCCATTCATTCCTCCACAGCTAATTAACTCGCGAACTCAAAACAATTTTGCCTTCAAAAGCCATTCTACCAACGTGGTATAATCTTGTCAAAGCCGCAGGCTTATCAACCCGACGAGCTAATTGATACCATGCGCTATAATTTAATGCACAATCAACATTTCCGAAACCTTCTGCTCAGCATTGCTGGATATATGCTGCTTTGGCTGGTAGTGCCTTACGCAGCCTCGCTAAAAGAACCAAAAACAGCCCTACCTTTGATGTTGGCGCTCACTGCGGCTTTTATGTTTGCGCAGCTTTCTATAACCCGATGGCTCACGAGCCTAACCATGCGCCCGTTAGCATCGGCTGCGTTGATTATAATCGCCCTGACTTTATGGTGTGGGGCAGTGTATACTGTTTCATTGCCGTACGCGTTCTACGAAACCAAAGAAGCAGGCATCGTGCCTGTTCTAATCAAGCACAGCCCTCCGCCCAAAACAGCTAAACTGACTACATTTACGGTAAAAACCGATAAACTTGGAAACACACACCTTGAAAGAGTCAAAACCACCGGAAAGCTGAAGCAGAGCAGCTGGAATCTGCGGCTTGCCGCGTTCGATCTCAGGGCGGGCTACACTCGCGCGCTGACAAGCCTGCTTATGATTTTAGCAGCGTCCGCTTTCGGCTACTTGGTTTCATTCATCCTGCGTCATCCAAACATAGTGCTTCCAATAGCCATATTTGCGCCTTTTATAGACATATGGACAGTATTCATTGGACCAACTGCACACGCTCTTAAATCGCATCCACACGTTGTACGCTCAGTATCAGCCGCAATCCCTGCTGTCGGAAGCGCATCAACAGGCTTCGCGCCGATATCATTCATAGGTCCGGCTGATTTTATATTCTTAGCGATATTCCTAGGCGCGATGTACCGACACAAAATGGAGCCGACAAAGACTTTTTGGGCGCTTTATCCTATCCTGACAATCATAATGGCTGCAGTTATAGCCGGACCTTATCTATCGAAATTTGGACTGCCTGCGCTTTCTAAATTCCCCGCCCTAGTGCCTATGGGGATAGTAGCAGCCGCGGCTAACCACAGGCATTTCAAACTTGCTCGCGATGAGTGGAAAGCGGTAATAATCGTAGGGCTGATTTTGATCGCGGCTTTGGCAGCCGCAGTATCGGTTATGCGTTAACGCCGCCGAGAACCTATCTCGGACATATAAGACCTGCCGAGCCAATCTTTGTTATCAACTATCCAGTCCGAAAGCTTCGTCGGACACGTAGGAGCGCTTTTGGAAACAAGCAGCCCAGCCATAAGCGCTCCAACCTCATCCTTAGTCAAAACAACATCGCCCAAAATCTTTCCGATGACACCGGCGGCAAAGATGGCGGCTGTTGGAGGAAGATGCATTATAAGAGTTCGCGAGTTAAGAGCAATCTTCATCATCGAAAGCAGATAATTAAACTCAAAAGTCTCAGGACCAACAGCATCCAAAACAACATTTTCATCACTTTGCGCTGTGCCCACCATCAAATTCGCCATATCCTCCACAAACACTGGGCTAAGTCCATATTTCCCGTCACCTGGCACCCCAAACACCGGAGTGTGCCTTAAAAACCACGCGATATTATTTATCAGTATCCCCCTGTCGCCAAATATAACGCTCGGCCTTACAACGGCGTATGAAAGTCGAGATTCCACAATCGCCTTCTCAACCTGAGCTTTGCCCCTATAGTAAGGAAATGGAGATTCTAAAGATGGATTCGCAATGCTTATGTGAACAATTCGCCTCACACCCGCCCGCTCAGCCGCCGATATAAGCGCAAGACTGTTTTTAACGGCTCTTTCAAATGTAATTCCAGTGTATTCAAACCTTATCCAATAGGTGTTAAACAGCACATCTGCGCCGTCCATGCTTCGAACAAGTTCGTCAGGCGCATCGAAGTTGAATGGATAGACAGCCACTCTGCCGCCGAACTCGCCATCACCTTCTCTGTCTATGCGCGAAGTAAGCGTGCGAACACTATATCCATTCTCAAGCAGTCTTTTTGTTATATGTCTGCCCGTATAACCAAACGCACCAGTAACAACACAATCCTTTTTATGAGCCATCACAGCCTATCCCAAACTTTTTTCGGCATTATACACCCTTGCAGCATCAAACTAAAATATCTGTGCAAAATCGTATGCCTCCGTGATAAAATGACACCATCCAACCGTTAGTCAAACCGGAGGTAGCTCTCATATGAGAACCTGCATAATTCTATCATTGATAACCGTATCAATAATCCTTACGACAATATGCGCTGATGCGGCGCAGCAGATTCAGGCAAAAGTAGTCGCGGCTCCGCCTACTTCAGGCTCAAACAGCCATTATATTGGAAACCGTGCGCCGCTTGCTCCTAATCCGCTGATAAAGCTACCCGCCGCGAGCGTAACCCCATCTGGATGGCTGCGCAGACAGCTTGAACTTGAGGCAGAAGGCTTCTCCGGACATCTAACCGAAATAAGCCCATGGTGCAAGTTTGAAGGCAATGCATGGGTGAATCCAAAAGGCGAAGGACATTCCGGCTGGGAAGAAATGCCTTACTGGCTGAAAGGTTTTATTGCATTGGGCTATGCTGTGCAGGACAAACGAATCATTGCCGAATCTAAAAAATGGATAGAAGGAATACTCTCTACACAAAGACCAGATGGATATTTTGGTCCGCAGGGAAACTTGGACGCATCAGACCTGTGGCCTAATATGATTGCGCTTTATGCTATCCGAACTTATTATGAAGCAACCGGCGACCAAAGAGTTATACCGTTTATGCTTAGATATTTTCATTGGATGTACAACCTACCCAACGATAAACTGCTTACAGGCGGATGGCAGAATGCGCGCGGCGGCGACAACCTCGACCATATCTACTGGCTCTACAACCACACCGGCGAGGAATGGCTGTTGGAATTAGCGGAGAGAAACCACGAGCACACCGACGATTGGACAAACGGCATTGCAAGCTGGCATGGGGTAAACTTTGCCCAAGGATTTAGAGAGCCTGCGCAGTATTATCAGCAGGCAAAAGACCCAAAACTGATCCAAGCATCTGAGCGCAACTTCAAGACAATGATGGATATCTATGGTCAGGTGCCAGGCGGGTTATTCGGCGCAGATGAAAACTGTCGAGATGGATACTTTGACCCTCGCCAAGCCACCGAAACCTGCACAATGGCTGAGTTTATGTTCAGTGACGAGATGCTTGCCAGCATAACAGGCAGCGTGTCATGGGCTGATCATTGCGAAACTGTAGCATTCAACTCGCTGCCTGCATCTATGACGCCGGATCTTAAAGGACTGCATTATCTTACCGCGCCAAACATGGTTCAATGCGATAGAGGCAACAAAGCGCCTGGGCTTCAAAATGGCGGCGAAATGCTTTCTTACAACCCATATAACTACCGATGCTGTCAGCACAATATTGCCTTTGCATGGCCGTATTTCAGCGAATATCTCTGGATGGCAACTCGCAGCAATGGCTTAGCCGCAGTTATCTACGCGCCATCCAAAGTGAAAGCAAAAGTAGGAAGCGGCGCAATAGTGCAGATTACCGAAATCACCGACTATCCATTCGATGAGAATATAACGTTTACTTTCAACACTGCACAGCCTGTCAAATTCCAATTTATAATGCGAATACCAAGCTGGTGCACTACGCCAAAACTCAAGTTAAACGGAGTACCTGTAATAATCCCAAAAAGCGCAAAAGGCTGGATCGCAATTGACCGGATATGGAAAACAGGCGACAAATTAGTCCTTACGCTGCCTATGGATATCAGAATCAAGACTTGGCAGAAGAACAATAACTGCGTATCTGTATATAGAGGCCCGCTTGCATACTCGCTCAAAATCGGCGAGAATTGGAAGAAATTCAACACTGAATCGCCAAAATGGCCTGGATATGAAGTTTTTCCAACCACACCATGGAACTACGGGTTGGCAATAGACCAGAAAAATCCAACAGCTTCGTTTAAAGTTGTGCACAAATCCGGCGCTCTGCCAGCTCAGCCGTTCACGCCGCAGTCTGCGCCGATAACCATCACCGCCAAAGCCAAAAGAATCACCGAATGGAAGATGGACGCCAACGGACTTGTTGAAACTGTACCGAAAAGCCCTGCAGTCTCACCTGAGCCAACCGAGACTATAACGCTTATACCCATGGGGTGCGCGAGGCTCAGAATATCAGCGTTCCCGCAGGCTGTGGCTAAATAGATGGTACACTCGTTAATTGGATACAACCAAGCAGATACATTTAGAAGCCTGCGGCTATCCGCCTGACGCAGGCTTCTGTTTGTTTGGCTTGAAATAGACGTCAGCGGTAACAGCGCCTGGGTCAATTAGCCCTCGAAGCTCGGTTACCATCGTATTCGTTCGCACAAACTGAAAGAACATCGGGAACTCGTTTAGCCGATATGGGCTACGCGTTGGTGATCCAGCGCTGCCATACTCTGCCAACCCATCTGCAGAAACTCTCACGCTCGTCGAAACGAAAACCTGCGACGGAATAGATCTGCCGTTCAACGCCAAAAGTCTCATTGGCAGGAGCGCCTTGTCACTCTCAAAAGATATGATAACCGGCGAGAGCCATCTAGCCTCTGGTTTTGGCACCACTGAAACTGTCGCCACAACGAAATAGAAACCTTTATTCGCATACTCCTGAATAATCCTCTGCGCTTCAGACTGTACCCTACATCCTTTAGACTGAAGCCACATCACAAGCGCCTCCGGCTGTGAAGGCTGTATAACCGCAATATTCTCCAGTCTTATCGGCTTTGGCGAAGAGGAGGTATTCGGCGGCGTGTCAGCGCCAGGTATAATCTTTGGATGAACTATCCTGTAAAGCTCATCGAATATGCCTGCATCGGCATAACCTATATTTGGCTTCGTTGGCACTGGGACAACCAGCGCAAACTCCGATGCACTGCCCGCAAAACCAGCCTGAAGGATCAAATCATCTCGCATGCCTGTTCTGCTGACAAACGCCCTAAACCCTGCTGTCCAGACTTCGCCGTCGGAAGGCTTAAACGCAAAAAGTCCAAAAGCGCTGGCGCTCTCTAAAGCGGCGGCAAATATGAGCGAAACTAAAATCACCAGCACCCGCCATCTCAGCATATACCAACCTCCATCTGCACTGATTCACACAAACAATCCATCTATGAAAAACATCATAATACAATTTATGATTTTAAACCAACCAAACAGGCTGAAACATGCTAAAATAACCCATAAAATGGACTCAAATAACCAAACGGAGGTTCCAGATGACTTCTCGCGAGAGAATGCAGTGCGTTTTTAACGGAGAGAAGCCTGACCGCTATCCAGCCTATGAACATTTTTGGGGCGAAGCGCTTGACAAATGGCAGAAAGAAGAAGGTCTGCCAGAGTACGCACAGCAGGACATAGACGAATTCTTTGATTTTGACATTGGCAACTGCGGCGGCTTTGACCTATCTGCTCAACTTCCCACTGAGGTAATAAGCGAAGACGACACCTACAAAATCTTCAGAGACTCGCGCGGCGTTTTGGCGCAGGTGCACAAATCCGAGTCTGGACACACACCGCATTGGCTCGAAACGCCAATAAAAGAACCTGCCGACTGGTGGAAGTACAAAGAAAGACTCACTTTTAACGAAGACCGAATAGACAAGTCAATATTTGACCGCGCCAAACTGATGCGAGAGCGCGGAAGATTTGTCTGTCCATTCATCGCCGAATCATATGAACAAGCTTGGCCTGTGTTTGGCCAGGTTCAGATATTCATGGCGATGATAGAAGAACCAGAGATTGTGAAAGACTCGATGGATACATGGGCAGACCTTACTATACAGTGTCTCGATTACTGCATAAATGCTGGACTTGATATAGACGGCGTCTGGGCCTACGGCGATATGGGATACAAAAACGGCACCCTATTCAGCCCGGAAGTGTATAGAAACCTGATAATGCCCGCTCATAAGAAAATGGTCAACTATATACATGACATTGGCAAGAAAGTGATACTGCATTCATGCGGACAGATAAAAAGCTTTATACCAATGCTTATAGAAGTAGGCTTCGACGCCCTGCAGCCGCTGGAAGCCAAATGCGATCAAGATGTGCGAGAACTTGTAAAGATATATGACAGCCAAATCGTATTCGTCGGCAACATAGATGTGCGCGCTCTTTCCGCAGATAAAGAAGCAATCAAAAACGAGATAGAATCAAAGCTTGCGGCATTTGACGGCAGATGGAACTACATATTCCATTCCGACCACAGCATCCCACAAACAGTAAGCTACGAAAACTACAAATTCGCGCTGGAAACAGCCAGAAACTTCTTGGCGAAAAGATAGCAAACGATAAGAGGTAACTCCGCCTATGAAACAATATGAAGCGGTAGCAGAGGTCATTCGCAGACACGGCGGCTATGCCACGCTTGCGCAGATATACCAAGATATAATAAAATTGGAAGGCTGCCATTGGGGAACAAAAACTCCTTTTGCAAGTGTTCGCCGCATAGTGCAGACCAAATCAGACTTGTTTTTCAAAATAAAGCCTGGGCTTTGGGGACTCGTTGATTATCGCGACAAGATACCGCCGGAAGTGCTGAGCGAGGAACCAGAACCAATTTCTGCTAAGGACAACGAACTCCTAAACCACAGCTATTATCAGGGAATAGCAGCAGAGACAGGAAATTTTCAGGGTTATCACACTTTTGTTCCACATCAAGACCGCAACAAAATATTTATTGACAGAAAACTGGGCGAGATAATAACGAAACCAGAGATTCCCCAGTTCACTTACCCCGAGTTGGTGCAGAAAGCAAAGGGTGCCGATGTAATCTGGTTTAACAAGCGCGGATTCCCTGAGCGCTTCATCGAAATCGAATATTCGACAGATATGAACAACGCACTTCTTAGATTTTTGGAGTTTCAAGATTTCCAGACCAAGTTCATAATCGCAGCCGACGCCGCGAGGCATCGTGAATTCCAAAGCAAAATAGAAAACAGTGCGTTCCAACCCATACTAAACCGAATTGAGTTCTGGGATTATGAAAAACTATGCAAATGTCACGAGAAAGCATCTGCGGCAGCCGAGTTAGAAAAGATTCTTCGTGTATAATATACCTGCCATGAATGACATCAGCCTAAGTGTAATAATCCCCGCGTACAACGAAGAATCAACCATTGCCGGCACTCTTCGAGAAATAGACAGTTATCTAAGGGATAATTCGATATCAAACGAAATCATCGTAGTTGATGATGGGTCTTGGGATACCACCAGACATGTGTTAGATAGAATCAAACCAGAGATACCTAACCTAAAAATCCTGCATCATGACACAAACAAGGGCAAAGGCGCCGCTGTTCGAACTGGCATGCTGGCTGCGCGCGGCAAGAGAATCCTTTTCACCGACGCCGACAATTCTACGCCTATAACCGAGCTTCAAAACCTATCCAGGGCATTGGATGAAGGATTCGATATAGCAGTCGCATCAAGAGCAGTGCCTGGAGCAGTTCGCATAGTTCATCAGCCTGCCTATCGCGAATTAGGAGGCAAGCTGCTCAATCTGTGCATCAGAATGTTCGCTGTACCGGGGATCTACGACACGCAGTGCGGTTTCAAGCTGTTTACGCGCGATGCCGCGAAAACCATATTCAATATGACATTCGTCAATCGCTTTAGTTTCGATGTAGAAGTGCTCTATCTTGCTCGAAAACTGGGCTACAAAGTAGCGGAGCTGCCTGTGCGGTGGACACATCATCCCGAGTCAAAAGTGCGTCCATTCCGCGACGGCATATACATGCTTATAGACATTGCCCGAATGCGAATGCATAGATATCCAATTCCGGAGCGAGAAGCAAAGTGATTTTCTGGATAACCGCAGCAGCAGTTTGTATCATTCTGCTTGCTTACTCGTTCTTTGTCGAACGTAATACGCTGTCGCTTACCAAGATTGATCTGCACTTCGACGATCTGCCGCGCGAATTCGATGGTTTCACAATACTTCAAATATCTGATTTGCACATATCGCATTGGTGGGAACTTGAACGCCGGCTGGAGCTACTTGTCAAAGATATAGCCCCAAAAGCGGACATACTCGTCTTCACCGGCGACATAGCTGTAAACTCAAGAGGCGCTCGGCTGACGGAAGAATTCATACGCAGAGTAAGGCCATCTGGCGAGACGCTGGCTGTTTACGGCAACACAGAGCACAAGGGGCGATACGGCGAGCGGCGCAGAGCTGACATAAGCAAAACCAGCATAAGAGTGCTCACAAACGAACATATAGTTCTCGCCAAAGGAGAAAGCCATATTGTTATAGCAGGCGTTGATGATCCTTTCACCGGCTTTGACGATCTCTCTAAAGCATTAAAAGACGCACCCAAAGACGCCTTTACAATATTGCTTGCTCATGCGCCCAGCATAGCAGACGAAGCTGCAAAGGCTGGAGTAAATCTCTTGATATCAGGTCATACGCACGGCGGACAGGTTAGGTTCCCGCTTGCAGGAACAGTTTACTCGCACCTGAGAAAGCATCGCAGGCTGACCCACGGGCTGTTCGAAGGCGAGAGGTTATCCAAAATTATAGGCATGGACGCCGGCGATTTAAAAGTCTACGTAAGCCGCGGCGTAGGCATAAGCACTCTGCCCTTCAGATTTTTGTGCCCTCCGGAGATAGTGCTCTTCACACTTAAAAGTCTGCAGTAAGCAAAAAGCTATTGCATGCCGATAATTCTTAAAAAGGCTGCTATAACCCCGCCGATATATCGGAGACTCAGGATGAGAAGAGTAGTCATCGCCGAAGACAGCATAAGATGGCGAATGGAATTGAAGGATATCCTTTTGTCGCATGGATATTCTGTTGTTGGCGAAACAACCGACGGCAGAACAGCCATAGAACTTTATCTACGGCTGCGTCCTGATCTAATAATCCTTGACGCGCGAATGCCAGAAATGGACGGCGCCACCGCAATAAAAGAACTTCGCCGAAAAGACCCAGACGTCGTAGCAGTAATATCGGCTGGCTCAGGCGAAAAAGACTGCGTGCTCGAAGCGCTGTCAGCCGGAGCGGCAGACTTCATAACCAAACCCTTCGCCGAACGCAGGGTAGTAAACACTCTGCGCCGCGTTATGATGGGCATAGGCATGCGTTGACAGCTTGCGTTCTTCGTGTTAGACTTCGCCCATGCCTATGACTTCAAAAAATCAACCCAGAGCAGCCAGGCTTGTCAGCATAGAAAAAATGTCTAAAGAAGACGTGCCCAGAGTTATGGAAATAGAACTGGTTTCGTTCACGTCTCCTTGGCACGAATCTGCTTACTTATCCGAGATAAACAACCGTTCAGCGCATTACATAGTGGCGCGGCTCGACGATAAAATAGTAGGCTACGCTGGAATGTGGGTGATAATGGACGAAGCGCATATAACAACCATCGCCGTCGCGCCAGAGTGCAGAGGAATGAGAATTGGCGAACAAATATTAATAGCGCTGATTGAAGAATCTCTAAGACGCGGCGCCAGAAGAGCAACACTTGAAGTAAGGATGAGCAACAAGACAGCCCAGAATCTATATATAAAATACGGCTTCTCTGCGGCTGCAATACGGCGCGGATACTATTCCGACAACAACGAAGATGCACTGGTTATGTGGATAGACGACATGCGCTCGCCGCAGTATCAAAAAATGCTCAAAGAGAACAAACAGCAGATATTAGAAGACTGTGAGAAGGACGGAAACCAGACAGACGAATTAGCAGGATGAAGATTCTCGGCATAGAAACAAGCTGTGACGAAACCAGCGCGTCAGTCGTAGAAGACGGCCGATTAATACTTTCAAACATAATCGCCTCGCAGACCGATTTATTCCAGCGATTCGGCGGCGTTGTGCCGGAAGTAGCATCGCGAAGACACGTAGAGCTGATAATACCAACGATAAAACAGGCGCTTGAAGAAGCCAATTGCAGTCTTTCCGACATTGACGCTGTGGCGGTAATAAACCGTCCAGGACTTATCCCTGCGCTCGTTGTAGGCGCAGCAGCGGCAAAAGCTTTAGCGTGGGCTGCGGAAATACCGATTGTGGCAGTGCACCATCTAGAGGCGCATATCTACGCGAACTTCTTGGAATGGAAGGGTAAAAACTCTATACAATACCCCGAAATGTTTCCTGCTCTGTGTCTAATAGTCTCCGGCGGCCACTCAGAAATCGTTCTTATGCGCGGGCATTGTGATTACGAGATAATCGCTCGAACCAGAGACGATGCCGCAGGCGAAGCTTTCGATAAGTGCGCACGCGCTATGGGTTTAGGCTATCCAGGCGGTCCTATAATAAGCAATTTGGCTGAAAAAGGAAACCCAGATGCCGTAAAATTCCCCAGAGCCAAGATGGAAGGCACTCTTGACTTCAGCTTTTCAGGGCTAAAAACAGCAGTGATTCGCTACATCAAAGAAAACACCGGCACCAGCGCAGAAGACATAGCTGCAAGCCTCGAGCAGGCAATAGTAGATGTGCTTGTTAAAAACACTCTGAAAGCCGCCGAAGATTACGGCGTGAAACATGTTATGCTTGCCGGCGGAGTGGCGGCTAATCGAAAACTTCAAAACCAGATGAGAGAAGAAGCAGCAAAATCAGGAATATCAGTAAGCTCACCACCAACAATACTATGCACCGACAATGCGGCAATGGCAGCTGCGGCAGGATACCAAAGGCTTCTGCGAGGAGAAATTGCCGGATACGACCTAGACGCCGAAGCATCAGAGCCGCTCGCGCATAGAATAACCACTAAACAGCCCTAAACGGGACGCTTAAATCGCCGGTCTAGATCCATGTTAGATATAGTGACCACTATAGGTCTGCCGTGCGGACAAACAAATGGGTTGCTGGAGGCGAAAAGGTCTTTGAGGAGTTCCTGCATCTCTTCAAAAGTGAGGCTTTCGCCAGCTTTTATCGCCATCTTACAGGAAGCCGTTATCAGAACCTGATCCGGCGGCGCGATTATATGCCGCGCAATGGTAATATCAACAAGCTCATCTATTATATCCCTAAGCAGCCGCTCCGAACACCGCCCTGCTTCTCCTGCAGGAACTGCCCTAACTATAAAAGAATCCTTGCCAAAAGGCTCTATATCAAACCCTACAGACCGAAGATCTCCCAGCCTTTCGCCAACGACCACAGACGCCCTGCGAGACAGTGAAAGAGTAATAGGCATAACCAATCCCTGCATCGGCACCCCTGATTCAGACCTCGCCGCTGCCAATCTATCATAGATTATCCTTTCGTGCGCAACATGCTGATCAACTATTAAAACCCCATCCTCGGATTCAGCGGCTATATACATATTGCGAATCTGGCCTATAACTTTAATCTCGCCTATGCGCACAAACTGCGGCAGCGGCTCCGTTTCCAATCGCGCAGACGCTATAACTGCATCCAACTCAAAAGAGCCGCCGTCAATTTGCGAATCCTCACCTCTTAGAATGTCATCTGAAACCGGCTTAGCCTTCTCTTTCTCTGCAGAATCAATCAAAACTCCCTGCGCAGACCCACCCTGCCGCGGATGTATCCCATAAACCGCCGCCGATTCAGCCGACACAGCCGCTCCGCCCGCCATAAGAGCATCCCGAACCGCATGGTAAACCGCATGATGCACATCCTGCTCTCGCGAAAACTTAACCTCCGCCTTCGCTGGATGGACATTTACATCAACAAGATCAGGGTCAATATCCACCATCACAATAACCGCTGGATATCTACCATTCTGCACTAAATCCCTATACGCTTGATCAACCGCATGCGTAAGCGCCTTGTTTCGCACAGGTCTTTTATTTACAAAAAACACTTGAAGCGATCTGTTTACTCGCGTGAAATCCGGACGCGAAACGTAGCCCCGCACACTAAGCCCAGGCGCTTCAAATCCTATTCGAACAAGCTCCTTAGCTGCATCACGACCATAAACGCTCACGACTGCCGACTCGATGTTTCCGTCTCCAGAAGCAGCCATTACTTCTCTGTCGCCATGCGTAAGCCTAAATCCAACATCCGGATGAGCAATAGCCAGCCTGCCGACCAGTTCAACTATGTGAGAAAGCTCCGTCTGAGCACTTCTCATAAACTTAAGACGCACAGGGGTATTGAAGAAGAGCTTCTTTACCGTAACCGTCGTACCCTGAGGCGCTCCTACTGACTCGAGATTTATTATAGTGCCCGCCTCCGCTTCCAGCTTAGTGCCCGCCACCTCTCCCTCATACTTGGTAATCATCTCAAGAAGAGAGACGGAGGCAATGGAAGGCAGCGCCTCGCCTCGAAAACCTAAGGTGCGGATTGCGAAGAGATCGTCGGCGCTTCTAATTTTAGAGGTTGCATGGCGCTGCAGGCTGACGACGGCGTCTTCTCGCGTCATGCCGATACCATTGTCGGATACTCTGATTAGCTCTCTGCCGCCGTCTTCCAGAAATATCCGTATCTGTCCTGCGCCGGCGTCTATGGAATTCTCGACAAGCTCCTTCACCACAGACGCCGGACGTTCTATAACCTCGCCAGCGGCAATCCGGTTAGCAGTGTGCTCATCAAGGATAATTATACGGTTTTCAGAAGCAGTTGTTTCAGACACTCGCATTCAACACCGGCGATAAAATTACTCAAACTATTTTACCACCGACTAGAACGCGAGCCAACGGATAAGAACAACTTCTTCTTGGCAACCGATAAGCTAAGCGGCGCGGCGTTCCGTTGATTTTTCAGTAAGCGCAGCAAGCAGATGTTCAACCAGCTCGCCGTCAAACTGCGTTCCCGAATTGCGCCTTAGTTCCTCAGCAGCCTGTTCGTGAGTCATTGCTTTGCGATAAGGTCTGTCGCTCGTCATAGCGTCATACGCATCAGCTACGGCTATTATTCTTGAGAAAAGCGGTATTGCTTCGCCCTGCAGCCCATCCGGATAACCCGTGCCGTCGAAATGCTCATGATGGTGTCGAATCACCGACGCGATCTCAGCCAGCTCCGGCACGTTTGCGAGAAACGCTCCGCCCAGCGCCGGATGTTTGAGCACATCAACCCACTCCTCATCTGTAAGCACGTCAGGCTTAGTAAGCACCGTGTCCGGAGTGCCGACCTTTCCCACGTCATGAATCTGCGCCGCAAGCTCCAACGTAAGCCGCTGTTGTTCGGTAAGTCCAAGCCTGCCGCTTATCATCAAACAAAGCTGCGTCACACGGTAGGAATGCCGCGCCGCATAATGCGACTTCGCATCAATAGCGGCAGTCATGGCGCAGATAGCTTTGAACAGGATGTCAGCACGATCACTTGCGATACGGCGGTTAGCAGCTGTGCGTCTGTCGAGATTCCTCTCTATTACCGCCCTAAATTCTTCTGCAGAGCACGTCTCTCCGATCAAGTCGCACGCACCGCTTGCCAAAGCCTGCGGTATCTGAATTGGGTCTGGGTTTGCTGAAGTCATTATCACAGGCAAATGCGGATGGATACGTGAGATCGCTCTTGTAAGCTGTATCCCGCTCATTCCCAAAAGGTCAGAGCTTGTGATTACCACATCGAAAAGCCTCTGCTTCATCAAACCAAGCGCGCTCTCACCATCTGAACAGGTGAAGCAGTCGTAGCCTAGAGCCGACAGTCCGTTCTGCAGCTCGCGCCGCATTCGGTCGTTCATGCTCACGATCAATATTTGGGTTTTTCTGTTGTCTGTTGTATTAGAAAGTGCCATGGTCTCCAGCCTCAAATTATCGGCAGGATTCATGGCACTCCTTACTTGTAAAGATTACTAGGTTATCGTTTTTTTACTTGGGCTGTTCGTTCATCATCTCCATAGCAATAGCCGCAGCCTCCTCCTGCATCTGCTGAAGCACTTCAGGCGGCAGGCTTCTCATCATTTCAAGGTTCGATCTAACAGACATTCTGATAAGATTGCGCCTAACCTCAGGATTCATATTTATAAGCGCCTCTGTCGCAATACGATTCTGCGTCACAAAGAAATCAGGGTTCATCTGAGCCATAGAAGACATCATTTCAGCAAGCATCTTTGGATCCATCTGGCTTGCCATATTAATGCTCTCTTTCATTACTTC
>Ga0101944_10002186_pt1 | contig 33336 bp, 36 predicted proteins | sample DewCreD2012metaG_FD_75245 | JGI IMG/M metagenome (GOLD analysis project Ga0101944, IMG submission 75245) | Hot spring sediment bacterial and archeal communities from British Columbia, Canada, to study Microbial Dark Matter (Phase II) - Dewar... ... | reverse complement strand
TCCACCCGCTCCTCATCGCAGAGGCCTGATCGTATACGCTCGCGCAGCCGGGCGCGGATACGCTCTTCACGGGCCCGCTGCTCGCGCTCGGTCTCCGTCGACTCCTCGTCTGGCTCGGACGCTCCCGCTGTCTCACCGAGTGGATGGGCGCCGAAGAGGGCTCCGAACTGGCGGCGGAAGGCTTCCGCTGTGTCCACCTCACCCTCGCTCCTCCGCCGGGAGCGCCGGCGAGGGTGCATGAGGTCGACGATCCGCTCGACAGCGCGTTCCTCTGCCTCCGCCTGAACCAGCGCGGTTCGCTCCGTCTCCACCATCCGCACGGCGACCTGCACGAGGTCCCGGACCATGGAGTCGATGATGTCGTCCAGCCGTGACTGCGCCCCTGCTTCACTGGCGACGCTCTCCAGAAACTTCTTCACATCGGCGATGCGCCAGCGCGCCGTGGTGTCCACCCAGATAAACTCCCGCCCCTTGGTGGGAATCTGGTTCGGATCCCCATCCCAGATCAGGAGGCGCTTCTCGAAGCGTCTAACCTCTTGCACAAAGGGCAGCTTGATGTGAAGCCCCGCCTCGGTCACCGCCTCCCCGACCGGTCGGCCAAACTGAACGATCACGGCCTGCTGGCCCTCCTCCAGCGCGTAAAACGTACCGAGGAGTCCGGAGGCGATCGCCACAACGACGACGATGATCGACACTTTCAACGGAGTTCTCATGGCTTACCTCCTTCAACCATCGGTTTTGCTCCGGACTCCAGGGGGAGCCAAGGCACCAGGGCCTTTTGTTCGGTATCTACGATATAGACCCCTTTCAACTCCGCCAGGAAGCCGGAGAGGGATTCCAGGTAGAGGCGCCGTCGGGTAACCTCCGGCGCCCGTGTATACTCGTCCAGTATGGCATTAAAACGGTTGGCCTCTCCACTGGCCCGGTTGACCCGCTCGAGGGCGTAGCCTTCGGCCTGGCTGATGCTCTGCGCCGCCACCCCTCGGGCTTTGGGAATTTCCTTATTGGCCTGCTCCTGGGCCTGATTGATCGTCCGTTCCCTGTCCTGGCGGGCCTCGTTGACCTCATTGAACGCGGGCTTGACCGCATCCGGAGGAGTGACATCCTGGAGTTCCACGGTCACCAGGCGGACACCGGTCTCATAATCCGTCAGGATTTTCTGAATCTCCGCCTTTGCCTCGCTGGAGACCTCCACCCGGCCGACCGTGAGCACGTCGCTGCCGAGGCGGTTGCCGACCACCCGACGCATCACCGACTCGGTGATGTCCCGGATCGTTTTCGGCGTGTCCCGCACATAGAACAGGAAGCGCACAGGGTCCTCAATGCGGTACTGGATGATCCACTGGACATCGATGACGTTGAGATCCCCCGTCAGCATGAGGGATTCGGCCTTATAGGCCTTGTTATCCGCATACTGGGTCCGCCGGCCCGGGGTGGCAATCATCGCAGTCCGGAAACCGAATTCCTCTTTGAGCACGCGTGCCGTAGGCACCGTGCGGATCGTTTCGATCCCGTAAGGCAATTTGAAGTGCAGTCCTGGGCCGGCTGTGCGGACGACCTTTCCAAAGCGCTGCACGATCCCCGTCTCTTCCGGCTGGACCGTGAACCAAGCCGACCAGAGCAGGATCAGCGCCACCACGACCGCGATCAGGATCATCATCGGCCCTGCCCTGAAGCCCCGCCATTGCCGCAAAACCTTCGCGAGGACCTCCTCTAAAGACGGGGCTTGTCCCGGGGGACGAAAATCCTCTCCAACCATAAAGCGTCTCCTTTCGCCACGAGAGCCGTCGTGGCACGATCAACAAGAGTGCATCGGACATTGTCGTGAGCCCTTTCGAAAAGCTAAAGGGTTACCGTCACCTTAATTTGCAAGGCATCATGATTGATGGCCTCGCAACTCGTTTTTCCACAACCTTGCTCGCTCTTCCTAAGTTCTCGTTCGAAACCCAATCCTCGCCGCCACAGGATTTGAGTGCATTGCAGGGGAACCTCAACCCCGGAGCAGTTCGGTATCCCCTGCGCCGTATAGTCCGTCGCCGGCGCGCGGTGTTAATCCGCTGAGGTTTTACCCAGCATCTTTCTAAGCTCCTCCCCCTGGACAATTTCATGCTGCGAGACGAGGTGGGCCCAATGAGCTCCCCCCGGAGACCTGCGTATAAAGGCAGCGGGGGTTTTTTACCTTTTATTGTAACCGCTCCCATACAGGATCTGGTTCTTCTTATCTATGATCGGGGGCCATTCCCCTTTTCCAATTCCGCTATCTTTCTCTTGAAATTGGAAATCTCCCTGTTCAAGCTCCTTGCATCAAGCGATTTCCTCACCAGCTTGGGTAACGCCAGAACCGCCACAACAGCCCCACCCATCAGGGAAGAATAAAGGATCAAGGCTGTAAGAGACATCTGAAGTTCCCAAGTGATGAATTTTACCTCCAAAGGCATGCTATTTTGTAAGCTGACGATGACGAGTCCCAGGAGAAGCAAGAAAACTACACTTAACGAAAAATACATGACTTATCTCCTTTAAGCTTGGAGCGAAACCATTCAAGTCGCCACTGCGAGCATCCCTGCGCAACGCACATGGAAAGGCTGTGAGTCGCTCCAGGTCTGATCCTGTAACGATTCTATTGTTCCCGCATGGTTTTCATTGCTGCTGCGTTTTTCCCTTCTCCTCTTTGGCTGCCTCTTCCTCTCGCATCTTTTTTTCCATTTTAGCCAGAAGCTCGGCTGTGCTCTTTCTCAGATCTTTGGCTCCCCCGGTTCGTTGAAAAGCCATAATCGCCACGACCAACGCCACAACAGCGATAATAAAATTCAGAAATTCCATAATAACCTCCTTTCTTCTTCTCGATTAAGTGGGGTCGAGACCTGACCGGTGGGCGGCCCGACCCCCGATTTTTTGGTTTAGGAGTGTCCCTACAATTTGAGCTCAGCAAGGCGTCTCGCGCACTCCTCGGCAAGTCCGCTGTCGGCCTCCTTCTCCCCGGGCATAGTCGCCCAACCCTGCTTTTGAACAAACTCCCCTCTCTTCCAGTAGTCCAGTTTCTTCAACTCAGCGAGTCTTTCTTCCTTGTTTGGATCCTGCATAAACTGCGCGACGGTAATGGGCCCAAGGCGATCCATGAGAGCACTGCTCACCATGGCTTTCGCTTTAAGTTGGGCCGAGCCGCTGGTCACGACCCATCCTGCCGAGAAAATGACGATCAGCAGCACAATCGCGCCGACCGCACCGCCCCACAAAAACGGTCTGATATATTCTTTCTTCATCTGTTCGCCTCCTCTTGGCCTGAAAAGGTTAATCCTGTGAGTCATCAAACTCCATCTGTTCCTTTGATTCCTTTGATTCACTGGTCGTGGTACGGCCACCACAGGCTAAAATGTGTTTCTCTCGGAAAGAAGGGTGAGGTTCGGAAATGAGGAGATGATTTCAACGCTTCTTATACAATCACATTCTAAGGGCTTCATTAGGCTATGTCTGTAGGGGAATCGCTCATTTTGATAGGGAGAAATCCCGAGACAGAGGGGGGAATTCCTGGTGGGAAGCGAATGGGGGTGTTCCACGGCCCTTCAGGGGTTGATCAAGGCGAGACTAATCTTTCCATTCGTTTACGTCTATCAAGCCGAGCCTCGCGGCATAACGAGCCAGTTCAATGGAGCTATGCAGTCCAAGCTTGTTCATGATATTGCTACGATGATTCTCAACTGTCTTGGGGCTGATGAAAAGCTTGTCTGCGATCTTTTTGACGGAAAGGTCTTTGGCCAGCAGGCCCATGATCTCTTGCTCCCTGGGAGTCAGGCTCGCGTAGGCGCCATTGGTGATTTCCATATCTTTTTCCGGAGATTTCACAAGTTTTTCGATCACGGAATGGGAGACGGGACTGTCCAGGTAATGCTCCCCCGCTGCGACGGATTCCAGCGCGGTTAACAGTTTTTCCGCTGCGGATTCTTTAACCATATACCCGCTCGCCCCAGCCTTGAATGCTTCCGTAATATAGTCTATTTTCGAGTGCATACTCAGAATTAAGATACGCACCTTCGGCAAAGCCCTTTTTATTCTCCGGGTCAGCTCAATACCGCTCTCATCGGGCAACGATATGTCCAGCAGCATGAGGTCAGGCTTGAGCGTTTCAGCCATACGGAACGCTTCGGCCGCGGACCCTGCCTCGCCCACCACCTCGAACTTGGAGCTCCGTCCCAGGATGACCTTGAGGCCTTCCCTGATCAAGGGGTGGTCATCGACCACCAACACGCTTTTCTTTTTCACCATGTCAGAACCCGACTTTGATAAGGTTATTGATGCCATGAAACAACAACGGTTGTTCCTATCCCCTTCCGTGATTGTATTGAAATAGCCCCCCCTGAAAGTTGAGCCCGCTCCCTCATGCTGCTCAGTCCTATTCCGTGCCCCGATCCTTGGGATTGGATTTCCTCCAAATCAAACCCGGCTCCGTCATCCTCGATACCGAGTTGAATACCGTCCTCCCCTGTCCTGAGGAAGACCCTCACGGTTTTAGCCCCGCTATGTTTGGAAATGTTGCTCAGCGCTTCCTGCAAAATCCGGTAGATGACGATCTTGAGCTCTTTCGGTATCTCCCCTTCCTTCGCCGTGATCACTCGTTCAATCTCAATGCCGTGATGGAGGCTCTGGAATTTGGCACAATAGTTTTCGACAGCGCTATTGATCCCTAAGTCCTCCAAGATAGAGGGCCGAAGACCGTCGATAATGTCGCGCAGCTCTTCAATACAGTCCCCAAGCATAGAGAAGATTCTTTCCAGGGAGCCTTCAGGCAGGGCACTGCCCTTCGTTGAATCTAAGGAGATCCTTAAAAACATTCTCGCGGCGACGAGGTTTTGTGCGACGGAATCGTGCAACTCAAGGGCGACTCGTCGCCTTTCAGCTTCTTGCATACTCAAAAGGTGGGAGGAAAGAACGTGCAATTCCCTCTCTGATCTTTGCAGCGCCTCCCACATCCGCTTGCGTTCTTCTATTTCTTTTTGAAGTTCCGTATTGGTGGCCGTCAGATCAGCGGTTCGCTCTGCAATTCTTTGTTCCAATCGGCGATAAGCCTCCAAGAGCGCCTCTTCCGCGCGTTTTCGTTCAGTGATATCGAAGACGGCTGTTCGAAGCTGGGTGGCGTTGCCTTCGTTCCCCTTCACTGCGACGCTTTGGAGCTGGGCATAAAAGGATTGGCCATTTTTTCTTTGGAGCTCGATCTCGGAAAACTGCCTGCCCCCGCTTGTCAGGGCCTGTTTCCGATGGGCATAGAAGGCCTCCTGGGACCTCGGCGCAACAAACCGGGAAAAGCTTTTCTTAATCAAAGAGACTCTTTCAAAACCCAGCATATCCGCACCGGCAAGGTTGGTCTCCACAATCAGACCGTTCTGATCCAAGGTAAAATACCCCACGGGCGCAAGGTCGTAGAGTTCAAAGTACCTGTCCCTTGACTCCGCAAGCTCCACCTGTGCTTTACGAAGCTCCTCATTCTGCATTTCCAACTCAATCCGGTGAACCCGGAGTTCATGGATCAGCTTCCGGGCATCCTCCACAGGAGATTTCGCGGGATCACCAAATCCTTTGCGAAGAGCTTTCTCTGCCCGGCTTCGGAGTTGCATGAACCCCTGGTCATTTTTTGAGCCGGCCTTTCTCACAACCCTATCCCCTTGAAGGTTTGTAACCGTTTAGCTCTTTGAAATAATTTTCCGGCGGCAAAACGTAGTCCGCAAGCCCGGTCTCGATGGCACTCCTCGGCATACTGTCATACTTGGCGGTTTCCGGGGTCTGGACCATGGCCATCCCAAGCTCTTCCTTGATGGCTCTCAGGCCCAGGGCGCCGTCCGTGCCCATACCGGATAGAACGATACAGATCGCTTTATCTCTTTGGTCCTGTGCTAAAGACCGGAAAAAATAGTTGATGGGTAACCTCACCGCGCGGCTTCCGGTCGGTTCAACGAGATGCAGGTTTCCATGAAGGATCGCAAGATCTTTTTTGGGTGGAACGATGTAGACGGTGTTCGGCAACACCCTTGAACCATCCTCTACCTGCAGCACCTGCATCTTGGTGCATTTCTGTATCAGCTGCGGCAAGATGCTGGTATGGGTGGGATCGAGATGGGGAACCAGGACAAAAGCCATGCCGGGATTCTCAGGCATGTTGCGGAAAACCGCTTCAAAGGCCTCCAGACCTCCTGCCGAGGCCCCTATGCCCACAATATGGAAGCCTTGTGCTGTGCCGTGAGAAACAGGTTTCCTGCCCACCCAGGCTCTAGCAAGGGCCTTTTTCCCGGCGACTTTTGTTTTTGCCTGTGGTTTACGTTTCTCTTTCTTCTCAGCCACGCTGAGCACCTCTTGTTGTGCTTTCGCCAAAATCATACCGCCGGGGCCAAAACCGATGGCCACGCGAAGTCAGAAACCGGTCCTTTTCTGTCATGCCCGTGATAAAGGAAATCCAGAGATTTCTTTCAAACTTGCCATAGGCTCGATATCTTGGGAAGCCTTTTCTTTCGAAGCAGTCAATAAAGGAAACGGGGCAACTCTGCGGCAGGGCCGTCCAGCTTGGAAGGCGCTACACAGATCCCAACGGCAACGGCTTCGGTCTCAGCGAAGTTGAGCTTTGACCGGCACCAGTTCAGCCAGGAACTCGAAAACCTCTGTACCTTGGAGATCGGCTTTTTTTTCGCCTCGGGCACATTGCATGACCCACGCGAGGTCTGAATCCTCCTGAGGTGAAAAGGCTCCTCTCTTCAATCCCAACCAAAGCTTTTCTTCGTCCAAGAGGACGAGATGCTCAAAGCTGGGAACAGGGCCGCCGTTGAGCTTTGGCCCGGCAAAGCTCTGGACACTCGGCCCCAGGACATCAAGAGACACGGGCTGGAAATGCAGCAGGTCAAAAAAGAAACTCAAAGATTCCTGGATCTGTGAAATCGACCTCTGTTCCATGCCCCGGCGAGCATCCTCCAGCAGTAGAGCGAGATCGTCTCTGGTGTACGACAGATCCAGCAGCGCCAGAGCACTGTCGTATAATCTCTTGAGCGACTCCTTTCCCTTGCTTGCAATCACATCATGATCGTTCATGATTTTCCTGACATTTCTTATGCTGAACATTTGCTGCCAGTAAGGGCTTTTGCGCAGGGTGACGTCGTCCACCGTGGTGTGGTAGATGGGCAATTCGTTGTCAAGCACCGCCACCTCCATGATCTCGCCCTCCAGAGGGCGGATGTAGAGGTGAAGGCCTCTCGCCTTCTTGTGCTCAAAATCGGTCATGGCGAGAAGTTCCTTGGTGAGTTCCTTGTCCAGCCACCGTTTTCCCGGAGGCTCTCTTGTTGTGGAAAGGAGACTCTGAAACAGTCGGTCGAGCTTTATTTTGGCTTTTAGGTTCTCTTTAAAGGACATGACCACAATCTCCTCATACGCTAGTTTTTTTTCTCGAAAAAAACAGGAGCGCGCCGCCGACCACTATCCCCCCCACACCGGCCCAGACCGGGACGTTGACCGTCTGCTTGTCCTTTATCGACAGCTCGACCGGACCCAGCTTCGCTTCATGAGTGTTCTTCGTGTAGCTGAAACCGCCATGCACCAACCCAAGGACGCCGGCAACGATAAGCACCATGGCCAGTATCTTGACTCCATTCATTTCAGACTCCTTCCTGGAGACACCTCACCGTGTCAGGCAAGCGCCCCCAAAGGGTTACGTTCGTCTTCGTCCTTGAATAACCTGAACCAGCACCACGACGATAGCGATGACCAGCAGGGCATGAAGGACCCCACCCATGGTGTAACCGGTCATCAATCCCAGCCCCCACAGAACCAAAAGAATCACAAAAATAGTCCAAAGCATGTTCAACTCCTTTCTACGGGTATTCTTGTTTCTTTGGAGATGTCTGTCCATAGGGGGATTGCTCATTTTTCCGGGTGAACTTCCCAAGGAACAGGAAAAGATCCCGGAACTCGCCGCTGAGAGGGTGCTTTGGGTTTGGTTCCGGGACCCCTTTACGGTTTGTGCCGTGGATTTAGGCGGGGAATACCGGATTGCAGCAGACAACAAATTGCTGTATGAGCCGAGAAGCTAGGAAAGTGAAGCTCCCCGCGCGGGAGCGCGGGGCTTCAGGGGCAATGAATCGTCCCATCATGGGAACGACTCCCTTTCTAAATCCCTCCTGACCTCCCGTTGTCAAAGGGAGGGAACACCCCTCTTGGAACAGAGGGGCCGGGGAAGATTTGGTCAACGATGCCATTTTAATTTCCAGAATGGCAACAACATTCTAATGACACAGTATTCGAAATCACCTATACTCCAAATCTGAAAATAGCTTTCCCTCACAACAAACGAGATCAAAGCAAGAAACTCAGGAAAAATCCCATGGAGAAGGATTTCACCAAAATCAAACGGGACCTCAAGAAGCTGTTGCAGTCCCAACCACTGGCTGTGCTGGCCACGCAGAGCCGAGGGCAGCCTTATGCCAGCCTGGTTGCCTTCGCCTCCAGCAGCGATCTGAGATCGATTTATTTCGCCACCACCCGCTCCACGCGCAAATACGCCAACCTCGCCGGGGATTCCAGAGTGGCCATGCTCGTGGACAACCGGTCCAACAAGGCATCCGATTTCCGCTGGGCCATGGCCGCAACAGCAACAGGCACAGCCAAGGAGGTGGACCCGGATGAGAAGGAAGTCGCTCTGGATCTGTATCTTTCCAAACACCCCCACCTGAAGGAATTCGTTCACTCGCCCACCTGCGCCCTCTGCGAGATCAGGGTTCAGACCTTTTTCGTCGTCACCCGCTTTCAGCATGTTGTCGAGGTACACGTCAAAACATGAAGCTTGCCCTGTCCCTTCATGAAATCACCCAAAAGGACCGGCCCCGGGTCGGCGGCAAGGGTTTCGCACTGGCCGCTATGCACCAAAGCGGCATGGCTGTTCCCGAGGCGATCTGCATAAGCACGGAAGCCTACCAGGAGTACGTGTCTTCGACCGGCCTTATGGCTCAGGTTCACATGGAGCTCTTTCGCAAGCCCTTTGAGGAGATGCGGTGGGAGGAGATCTGGGACACGGCCCTTCGCATACGAAACCTCTTTGCAAAGACGCCCATGCCGGGTGCGCTTCAGCAAAAGATGAAAGCTCTGCTCGCCCCTCGTTTTTCCAAAAAGCCGGTTTCAGTCAGGTCTTCGGCCCCCGGCGAAGACGCCGCAAAAACATCCTTCGCAGGTCTTCACGAGTCCTTTGTCAATATCCAAGGGCTGGAATCCATCCTAGAGCACATCCGGCTGGTGTGGGCCTCCCTGTGGTCTGACCGGGCCCTTCTCTATCGTCAGGAGCTGGGCCTCGACGTGGAGAAAAGCACCATGGCGGTCGTCGTCCAGGAGATGGTCTTCGGCGAGCGATCGGGCGTCGTCTTCGGGATGAGTCCTGTCCAAGAAAAGCACTCTGCTGTGGAGGCGGTTTACGGGCTCAACCAGGGGCTTGTGGACGGAACCGTGGAGCCGGACCGCTGGATCCTTGATCGAAAAAGCGGGAAGATCGTCTCTCATCACCCTGCCCGAAGAGAGAAGATCCTGGTGCCCGGGCCGAAGGGTGTTCAGCTAAAGGCTCTTCCCCGTAAATGGCGTGATCGCGCCCCGCTCATCGATGAGGAAGTCAAAGAGGTCTACGATCTCGCCATGAAAGCGGAATCTCTGTTCGGCTCGCCCCAGGATGCGGAGTGGACCTATCTCAAAAAAAAGCTTCACGCGCTTCAGGCTCGACCGATTACCACTCGCTCCCCCTCATCGGAAGACCAGCGGCCCTGGTATCTCAGTCTTCACAGGAGCTTCGACAACCTGAGAGCTCTCAGGACGAAAATCGAGAAGGAGCTCATCCCCCAAATGGACAAGGAGGCTCATGAAATGAGCCTCGTGGACCTCTCTAAACTGTCGGATTCGGCTCTTGCCCAAGAAGTCCGAAGGCGAAGCCAACGGCACAAGGAATGGCTGGAGATCTACAGGCGTGACTGCATTCCCTTTGCTCACGGCATGAGGCTGTTTGGAAAAATCTACAATGACCTCATGAAACCTGAAGACCCCTTTCAGTTCACGGCTCTTTTGGGAGGCTCGGGCATGGTCAGTGTGAGAAGAAATCAGATGCTGGAGCACCTTGCCGAGCTGATCGGAAAAGATCCGAGCAATAAGGCCTGCATTTTGGAAGGCAAAGGCGATGACTGCAGACCCGAAGTAAAGAAAGCTCTGAAGAGGGTCTTGGATCAGTTCGGGGATCTGGCCTGGGAAAAGGGTCGGATGGGTGAGGACAGGAACAGGCTACTGAAACTCGTCCTCCAGATGGCCTCCGGCTCAGACAGAGGAAAACCAGGCACCACCGGTGACCAGGAAGAACTGGAACATGACTTCTTGTCCTGTTTCGATGAAGAACAGAAGCCTTATGCCCTGGAACTCCTCGATCTGGCACGCGCCAGCTATCGGCTGCGGGATGATGACAACATTTACCTCGGGAAAATCGAAGGCCAGTTCTTGGCCGCCCTGGAAGAGGGACGCAGGCGCATCGAGAGAAGGTCCTTGACTCAGAACAAGCCCAGGGAAATCAAGGACCTCTTGAAGGTCGTGCAGAGCGAGGCGCCGGTCCACAAGGCCGGTTCAGGAGCTCTGCAACCCGGCCAAAGGAGAGCTTTCTCGCTCAAGTCCAGGCAGATTGTCGGCCAGCCTGCCGGTCCCGGGTTGGCCATGGGGAGAGCGAGGGTGGTCCTGGGCTCCTCCGATCTCTTCAATTTTGAAAAGGGGGAAATCCTCGTGTGTGACGCCGTGGATCCAGGAATGACCTTCGTGGTTCCCCTTGCCTCGGGAATCGTGGAAAGGCGAGGCGGCATGCTCATCCATGGCGCCATCATCGCGCGGGAATACGGCATCCCCTGTGTGACGGGAGTCCCCGACGCGGTCAATCAGATCAAGACAGGGGACTTCATCACCGTGGACGGGCACCTGGGAATCGTCATTATCGGGGAAGCGACACTGTGAGGTCGAGTAGGCAATATGCAGTAGGAAGTAAGCAGTAAGCAAAAAGATCAATAGCAAGCTTGGGAGAAAAGCCATCCTCATTCGCCCTTACTTCGTACTGCCTACTGCTTACTACACCCGAGAGACTCGAAAGAGATCGCACTCTGCAGCTCACGCTTAAGCGTTGCTACAGTTTCTGCGGTGTGACCTTATCTCCCTTCTCCAGGATCTCCCGCAATATTCTGTACACCTCCTGATCTTTTTTCTTGCGGCTCGCCGCGCGTTTGCGAAGAGACGCCATGGGCATCGTGAGACGGGGATTCGTCTTGAGCACGGCCTCGTGCCTTGCCAGGAATGCCCAGTAGAGAGAAGCGAAGGGGCAATCGGTCTTGGGATCAAAAGCGCAGAGGCCGCAGTAATCGCTCATCCTGTTGATGTAGGCGGCACCCGACACGTAGGGCTTCGTGGTCATGAGTCCACCCAGGGCATAGGTGCCCATGCCCAGGACATTGGGCTCCACCACCCAATCATACGCATCGGTGTAGGCGACCCAGAACCAGTCGGTGAGTTCTCTCGGACGGACATCGAGAAGGGTTGCCAGGTTTGAAAGAATCATGAGCCGCGTGATGTGGTGGCTGTATCCCTCCGCCCACACATCCGAAACAACGGTGTCCAGGCAAGCCAGACCCGAGGGCTCTCCCCAGTAAGCGGGAGGCACCGGAGTCTCACATCCCAGAGCACACGGGACTGCACCCCCATCCAGACCCCTTACCTTTTTGCTTGACCCCCACGGCTTTCCCGCCCATCCTTGATATCCCCCATCGCCGGCCGCTTTCTCGACCGGCATCCTGCCATCAGGCAGGTTGCGAAAACCGTCGGTGGCTGCATGAACATGGCGCACAAACTCGCGCCACCCCAGAACCTGCCGGATGAAACCCTCCTTGCTTTCCAGGGGCAACTTCATGCCTGCAACATCAGAGATCACGCGGGACGGCAAGAGCCTGTGGATGTTGACAAGGGAGGAGATGCGGGTATGAAAGAGAGATCGGCATCTGTGGGACATGGCGTCTTCGTAAGGCCCGAAAAGCGGCAGGCACTCTGCCTTGGCCCAGGACCAGAGTTTTTCAGCATCCTTTCTGGTGGCGGGAAGAGCATCCAGGTCCAGTCGGCCCGGATGACGGGCGAAGACCTTTCGAATAAGTTCCCCAACCTCCTCCTTGATGGGGTCCCGTGGAAAGGAGGGGGGTTCGGGTGCCGAAGGTTTGCCATGCCATGGAAGCCTGTTCTCCACGTCAAAACTGTATCGTCCCCCGACAGGTTTCTGCCCCTCCATGAGGATTCCGGTGGTGCGCCGAATAAAACGATAGAAGGTGTCCATCCTCCAGGGCGGAGCTTTGACATCGCTCTCTCTGAAATGCTCGGTGGTGGAAAGCCAGCCCTCATGGGGAATGAATTGAAGAGACCCTTTTTTGGATAGATTTTCGAGATCCGCCCGGAGTTCCCTTTCTGCAGGAACCATGACCCGTAAAGGACCCAACTCCGGGATAAGAGGCGCCAGGGCCGAGGCATAAGGCCCAGCGCTTACCACATGCCGGACGGCCGCGCCCCTGTCCGCCTGCTCAAGGGCAAAATGGCGGAGGTTGGAAATGACAAGAGCGAGTTTCTGTTTGTGGTAAGGCCGCGTGGCCGCCTTCCAGGGATTCTCCACAAGGACAATACCCAGGGTCTTCGGATCTTCCCTGGAGAGAGGCCCAATCTCATCCGTCAGTTGATCATAGGGGACAAAGAGCCAGCGGCGCTGGCCATGAACGCTTTCCTGCCGCCTTGCCAGCTCTTTTCTGAAATAGCTCATGGCATCCTCTCCATGAATACTTACATTATCATGTTTGCTGTTGCCCGACCAGCACCCGCATGATAGAGCTTGCTAGCAGCGATCAACCCCTTTAATAGCGACACTTCCATCCGTGAGTTTTTCTTGCGCCACAACAAAGGAGACTTTAGAATCTGAAACTGAAACTTCTGTGCATCTTGCATAGATCTTATGAGCCCAAGGCCTGGGGGGTGTGGTCTCTGGCGAGTCCGCAACCGGAAATGGACCCATCCCACCAACCGCCCCCTTGCCTTTGAACCTTCCGCGAAGGAGGCGCAGACCCATCTGCCAGTCGGAGGGTCTGTACCAAAGGGCTTACACCTCGACCCACTGACTTTTCGGCGCCGATGAATGGCACTGAAGAAATGGTTGCGGCTCTAAAGAGACCACACCCCCCAGGCCTTGGGCTCAGGAATTCTGTGGTTGCGGCCGTAGGCCTGCATTAGGAGACTATGAAACCCATCCCCTTTAACCCCGAAAAAGACCTTGCTCCGCTTCCCTTTGAGGACGGCCACGTGGAGCTTGCCAATGAACTGAAGCGGCTTGGACTGCCTTGGACTCCTCATGTCGGTTGCTTTGTGTGGGATGGGGACGGAACTATCGAGGCCGGTTCGCCGTTCCCGGAGAGAATCTATTTTATATTGAGTTTGCCGAGATTCCTCGGCATCTTCGGCACCATCGAGGCCATGCGTGAGAAGCTGGTCTGGCTGCCGACCTGGCACCAGGCGCGGCTGCTCTGCCGGCGGTTCAGCATTGAAGACAAGGAGATTGCCGACATCTGGGCTTCCGGCCGCACGATGAACCCTGGGGATGAACTCCTGGCCATCTATCAGAAACTGGCCGAAGCCCTTAGGCATCCGCGCACTTGAGCTGTCGATTATTTTGTTGTAAAAATTGTAACAGTTTGATGGTCTCGTAAATGCTCATGGCCGACTTATCGGCCGCCCCCGCCCATGAGAATGATGGGGCAATCCGTCATTCCCCGGCTTGACCGGGGAATCCAGGCGAAGTCAAATCAGGAAATCTGGATTCCGGTTTCTACCGGAATGACATGATAACAATTTTAGCGCAATATAACCCAATGCAGGCATGCATTTTCACGCTAAAAAGTCGCGTTCACCCTTCGATACCTCAGGGCGAACGCTTTGAAGCGAAGCCAAGTGCCTGATTTTCCGTTCGTGGTGAGGTATCGAACCATGAAAGGAAATGCGGGTTTTGACTTTTTACGAAACCGTCCATTTTTTGGAGGAGATCCTTTAACGTGCCGAAGCTGCTGCTTACCACCGTTTGCCGTCCCTTTGGGGGGCCGGGCGAAGGGGATTCCGTGGGTGCCGAGCTCTTTCATGCCCAGGTGACTCGCAGCCAGGGCATCTTCAGCTATCGCCAGGTGATCCGTTGCTGGGGGCTCGATTACATTGCAGAGAACATCGACGCCCCCTCTGTGGTTCTCCACTATCCCTCGGAGAGCGAATTCCTCCGTGAAATTCATAACAGAAGCTACGATTACATCGGCATCAATTTTGTCGTCGCCACCTTCCACAAACTCCGGCGTATGACTCAGATCATACGGAAACACTCTCCCCGATCCAAGATCGTGCTCGGAGGATACGGTACCGTGCTCCCTGACCATGAACTGGCGCCCTTCGGGGATTTCATCTGCCGGGAAGAAGGCATCGGCTTCATGCGAAGGCTTCTGGGAGAAAACCCTGACCGCCCCATCCGCCATCCTTATGCTCCGATCGAATCGCCCCGGGTCTTTTCCTATCCCCTCAAGACCAAGGTGGCGCACATCACCGGCGGCCTTGGCTGTCCTAATGGATGCGACTTCTGCTGCACCTCCCACTTCTTCAAGCGCAACTATGTCCCCTTTGTGCGAAGCGGCCGTGAGCTTTATGACACGATCCTGCTCATGGAGCAAAAGGCAAAGGATGCCGGTGATGAATTGAGCGGCTTCATCATCATCGACGAAGACTTCTTCATTCACGCCAAAAGAGCGAGGGAGTTTCTCGAATGCGTCAGGGAAGGCGGCAGGCCTCTGTCCATCATGGGGTTCGGGAGTGTAAGGGGTCTTTCCCAGTTTAGGGCCGAGGAAATCGCTGAGATGGGATTTGACATTCTCTGGACCGCTTTCGAGGGGACCGGATCGGGATATGACAAGTTGAAGGGACAGGACCTCAACGCGCTTTATCAGGGGCTGAAATCGCACGGTGTGGCCATCCTCACCTCCATGATCATCGGGTTCCCCTTCCAGGACCGGTCACAGGTCTTGGAGGATTTCCGAAAGCTCCTGGAACTCGGTCCGGCTCTCTGGCAGATCCTCATCTATTTCGCTTTTCCGGGCACTCCCCTTCACCGCCAGGTCCTTGCCGAGGGGCGCTATCTTCCGGCTTACCAGGAAAAGCCGGACTATCGCACCTTTGATGGGTTCTCCATGCACTTCAAGCACCCTCATTTCACTCCCACAGAGCTTGAGGATCTCCAGCGTGAGCTTTACCGGAACGCCTTTGAACTCCTGGGGCCTTCCCTGATCCGCGTGGTGCAAACGTGGTTTGAGGGGTACCGGAACCTTAAGAATTCTCCCAATCCCCTGCTGCGCGGGCGCGCGGAGCGAATGAAAGGATATGTCCGGAGTGCGCTTCCGGGCCTTTATCCCGCGATGTTCTTTGGACCGAATGGGGACCGGAAAAACGAGGTAAGGGCGTTCTTGAAGAACATTGAAAAAGAGATGGGTCCCGTCACCGCCAAGGAACGGCTGTTCGGATGGGCAACCCTGCCTTTTACCGGCTGGACCTGGCTTGCCGAACGGCTCAATGTGTTTCAGCAGCCCAAACTCTTGAGGATCGAGCACAGGAAAAACGGGCAGTTTTGAATTCCCGGTAGAGCGCTCCGGAAATAACGCTGCAATCCTGTCATTTCGAGCGCAGCGAGAAATCTTACCGATCCCGGGCGCAGACAAAGATCTCTCCCTTCGGTCGAGATGACATCTTAATTCGTGAACGCTCAACCAGGAGGGTTATCTTTTCCTTCTCTCCATTTCCTGCTGCCGCATGGGCATGCTGTCGATCAGGCCGAAAAGATCTTTCATCGAAACAGGTTCTGAGGAACGGAGCTTTACTCCGCCATCCTTTCCGATCAGCAAAACCTGAAACGTCCCTGCCTGCACGCCGAGTCGCTTGCGGACGGCCTGAACGGATTTCTCAGACAGGAGCTGATTGCCGGCCCTGCTCTGCCCTTGCTCCATCATTTCCAGGACCATGAGGTCACGATCGAGCACCCCTTGTGCGCTCGAAGCCAAATCCCGCTTTTGCATTTGAAATGAAACATCGGATTCCGAAGGAGAAAAAAGGACAAGAACACGGTTCTTCCAGCGCAACGAGTCAAGGTCTAGATCTGCGACCAAAGGCTTTTCACCTGCTTGGGCTAAAGCAAAACAAATCAATAGGTAGAGAGGGACAAAAACCAAGAACACAGACCTTATCATCATAGGGTGGCGCTCCCTTCCATTCCGGCTTCATGTTTCTGAAGTTGCAGTCGCAGTGTTTTATTCCGGAGATGAGTTGTCATCTCGACCGAAGGGAGAGATCTTTTAACTGTTCTGAACGCCAAGATTTCTCTCATTCGCTCGAAATGACACACTTGCAGAGGCATAATTGGGACGATGCCCCTAAGTCTACTTGCGGAATCCAAAAAAAAACAGGGTCTGAATAGACCCTGTTCATGGATTTTTGGCCCGACTTGCAGGCGGCACTCTGATCAGTCGCCGATGTTGATCGCTCGAGAGGCATCATCGATGCAGTTCTTGAGGTCGTCTTTATCGACCTTTTTCGGGTCCTTCAAATCGTCGACGCGGCAGACATACTCATTGCCGGCCTTGTCCTTTACCCAAACAAACCTTTGCTTGTGCACATCCTTCTTTGCCATCTTACACCCTCCTTTTGAGATTTGCGTTAATCAGATAGCAGATAATATAGGCGCCGGAAGTGCCTGTCAAGTGCAACCCAGAAGAATTTTGAAATATTGTGCGGCCCTCGGGCAGGCCAGGGATACCCCACCACCATCAGGGGAAGGCTCTTGATACTACAAAACCTTAGTAGCCACGAGAAAGGTGATCGCACTGACAAGGCTGGAGAGCACCATTCCCCAGGCGATATCCACGATCACCACGATGAAAGGCCAGTCCTTGACCAGCGCGTAGTTTGTCAGCTCATAGGTCTGGTAAGTAATGAAACCGAAAAACAGACCCAAGAGAATCGCCTTTGCAAGAGACCCGGATTCGACTGCAGGGGCTATCACAAAAAAGACCAGGCCCAGAAGAAAGAAAAGATAAAAGAGAATCGCAGCCGCCCAAAGGACTTGGCTTCGAAGGATGTACCCTAAGTGCCTGTCATAAAAAGGTTTAGCGATCAGGCCAAGCCACAGGAAATCGATCAGGAAAAAAACGGGCACGGAGATGGCGTAAAGTTTTAGGAATTGAGCAAATCCTGGTTGCATGACTGCCTCCACTTCTATTACATTTGGCTCACTTTAAGATGAGATTCAGTATAAGTCCAGCTCCTTTTTGCGAATCAATGCACCGTCTCACATGAGGTGGAGGGATCGGCGTCTATATTCAACGATTCTCCCTTGTGCTATCGTTTACGCGCTTTAAATTAGTTGGAAATATTAAGAGGAGGAAATACCAATGGAAATGCCCGATGAGATCGTAAGGAAGAGAGTATTTGAAGGGTGGAAATCGTTCGTAGCCAACCTTGAAGAGTCTCTGGCATTGCTCGAAAAAGAGATTGATTTCACCTCTAAAATGGTGAATGCCTGCACCCTGGAGTGGTGTGAGGCCAGCGAAAGGGCTATTGACGACATCAGCAACTCCCTATTTTCCATCAGCGAGCCTTCCTGGCTTTCTGAGGAGGATTCGAAAAAGCTCAAAGCCCTCAAAAGAAAGGTTCACGAGGTGTACGCCAAGTACAAGGGCGCTGCAAGCAAGCGATAGGGAGCAAGCCACGGCGAGTTTTACGCGTTCTTTTTCCAATTTGATGCCAAGGAGAGACGACCATGAACGAGAAAATGCGTATCATGACCGAGAGACCCTTGAACGCAGAAACGCCTATTCCCCGTCTTCGCTCGTGGATTACATCCAATGCCGTTTTCTTCGATCGAAATCAGGGGGATATTCCTCAGGAACCCGTCTCTACGGCAGAGTGGCGGCTCCTCATAGAGGGCCTGGTGGATAAGCCCTTCCAATGGACATACGATCAGATCACTCAAATGCCCAAAGCGATCGTTTCCAACACTCTGGAGTGCTCTGGAAACGGTCGCTCCCTTCTCGCGCAAAAGGCATCCGGGAATCCCTGGACCATTGGAGGAGTGGGCAACGCCGTTTGGGGCGGCGTATGGCTCAGGGACATCCTCGTGAAGGCCCGTCCCAGACCCGAGGCAAAGCACGTCGCCTTTCAGGGAATGGACAAGCCTGTCGGCAGCTCAGGTGTTCCTTTTATCCGGAGCATCCCTCTTGAAAAAGCCATGTCCTCCACGCTCCTGGCCTACGAGATGAACGGTGAACCCCTGCCCATCAAGCACGGATACCCTCTGCGTGCTTTGGCCCTGGGATGGACCGGTGCGAATTGCGCCAAATGGCTGCATAAGATCACACTCATGGACCGGCCTTACGAAGGTTTTTTCATGGACAAGGTCTATCGGGTCTTTCAAAAGGATCAGGACCCCAAGTCAGGAGCTGTGGTGACAGGCATCAAGCTGAAATCGATTATCACCCAACCCCTTCAGGGCCAAAGCCTGGCTGCAGGACCTGTCACAATCCTTGGCGCAGCCTATGCCGGTGAAGACGAGATCGCTGCGGTTGAGGTTTCAGTCGATGAGGGCCGCACCTGGCGGCCCGCTACCTTTTTAGGGCCGCGAGAGAGCTTTGCCTGGAGGCAGTGGCAGTTCGTCTGGGAGGCCGAAGAAAAAGGCGATTTCAAGATCATGGCCCGGGCAAGCGACGCAGCAGGGCGGATGCAGCCCATGAGTGCTTCCTGGAATGTGCTGGGGTACGGGAACAACGGGGTGCAAGAGCACGCAGTCCTTGTTCACATTGTCTAGATGCGGACTGATTGGCGGTAAGTGCTACGACGCTCTAGGGTCAAAATGGCAGACATCGTGGCGCCTGGGAGCGAAACGATCCGGACCCTGGACAATCGGTTTTCCCACTGCCTTGGCAATGCCGCTGAGCATGCCCCGGAAAACCCACTCATGGAAAGGGTAGAGGATGTACCAGTAGAGAAGTCCCGTCAGCCCCCTTGGGACATATCGTGACAGCTGCTGAAGCTCCGTCCGGCCGCCCTCCATGGGATGGAGCCTGAATTCCAGGGAAGCCTCGCCCGGGAACCTCATCTCGGCCAGGAGGTGCAGGTGACGGGGTTCCTCCACTTCCAGGACCCGGAAGAAATCCACCGCATCCCCTGCATAGAGCCGCACAGGGTCGCGGCGGCCTCTGCGCAACCCGATTCCGCCCACCAACCTGTCCACGGCACCCCTTACAAACCACAGACCGTTCGCCGAGTACCAACCTGTTTTTCCCCCGATTCTCACAATGGGCTTCCAGACTTCCTCGGGGGTGGCCTCCAGAACGATCCGGTAACCGGACTCCAGGATATCTCCTCCGCTGTAAGAGGCATCTCCGCAGTGGATCCATTCGGGAATGGGAGGCTGTCCGGCATCCGTCCAACAGGTTTCGACGCACTGGTTGCGGATGCGGCCCAGGGCAAGACGAATGGTCTCGCGGCAAGTCATCAGCTCCTGGGGAACGAGGGACCTGATCCGATCCTCGCGGCAAACAACAGGATTTCGGAGTCCTTCTGCCAGAGGTCTCGCGATGCTGGAAGGAACAGGTGTGACCAAGTGGATCCAGAGGGAACTCAGCCGTGGGGTGAGTACCGGAACAGGGATGATTCGGCGCCTAGTGAGACCGGCCACTTCAGCGTAGATCTCCATCAGGCGTTGATAGGTCACGATATCCGGACCGCCGATGTCGAAGGTCCCGCCGGTGGTTTCTGCATTCTCCAGGCACCCCTGGAGATAGTTCAGCACATTGCGAATGGAGATGGGCTGTACGGGGTTTCTCACCCAGCGCGGTGTGATCATAACGGGGAGGCGCTCTACAAGGTAGCGGAGGATCTCGAAAGAGGCGCTGCCCGAACCAAGAATCATGGCGGCTCTCAAGAACGTCGTAGGGACGGTTCCGGACTGAAGGATTTTGGCCACCTCCATGCGGGACTTGAGGTGTTTGCTGAGGGAATCCGACTCCTCACCGAGCCCGCCGAGGTAGATGATCCTTTCCAGTCCCTCTTCACTCGCAGCTCTGGCCATGTTGAGCGCGGCCTTGCGGTCTGCCTCGGCAAAATCCTTGTGGCGGGCGCTCATGGAGTGGACAAGATAAAAAGCGGCCCAGCACCCCCGGCAGGCCTTTTTCAAGGATTCCTGATCCAACACATCGGCCTGGGCCATTTCCAGGAGGGGGTGGGTTGCCCATGGCCGGGCCTGGAGTTTCGCGAGTGACCGGCCCAGGACGCGCACCCGGTGCCCTGAGGACAAGAGCTGCGGCACCAGCCTCCCTCCCACGTACCCTGTGGAACCCGTGACCAGCACAGGCTGTGAACGTAAGCGATCCATCAATGACCCTCCACCGACTCAGAGGTTTACGCTGTCTCTTGAGAAGCCCAAAGAATGGCGATGAGATCCGTCAACCTTCTGTTCTGCTCTTGCTGGGGAGCGCCTGCCTCCGCGCTTTCAAGCGCAAGATTCAGGGCCGTCCGGTATTTGGCCTCCAGCTTGCGAAGTTCGTTGGTGAGCACAATGCCGTCCCCAAGTTCCGCCGCCAGATCAGACAGAACGCGATTAAGGACGTAGGCGCTCAAAATCCTGTCCGGGCTCGTCTCCTCACGGCAACGATTCGCCATTTCAAGGAGATTGTCGTAATGGAATCCCTTATCGGACAACTGCCTGGCCCGCTTAAAGCCGCTGTCGCTCATAATCTGCTCCTTTTAAGAAATGAGTGTTTGAAGCGCTGCGGTCAGCCGTTTCAGATGGTTTCTCTCTTGATTGGACAAAGCCCGAAAGACCTCCTTCGCCTCTCCACCCTCCGCTTTGCGCTCCATCTTGATGTAGAGATCGATGGCGTTCGCCTCCAGAGAAACCGAAAAGTCCAGGATGTCTCTGAGCTCCTGACCCTGAGTCCACTCCAGGGCCTTGTTCAAAAGCACCCCGCCCTCAAGATAATCGACCCCTGATTCCAGGGAGAGGAGTGAGCGCGGGAATGCGGAATCCGCGCCCTTGCCGGCCCGTTTCTGGTAGATGCTGAAAAGGGAGGTTTTGTGTTTCTCTTCGTCTTCCGACAGCTCTTTGAAAAGCGCAGCCTCATCCGGACCCTTCTGCCGTTTCCCCATTTCCCTGTAAAACTTGGAGGCTCCTTCCTCCAGGATCCATGCCAGGGCGATCATCTCTTCCGGCTTTTGGGCCGTTTCGAAATAGGCCATGCCCGCCTCCGGGGGACCGGCAGCCCGAAGACCGTTCCAGGCACGGATCCCGCCCTCCATGCTGTAGGCTTCTTTGAAACCTTCCCGCGAAAGGACTGCGGCAGCGGCACGGCTGCGCACGCCGGCCGCTCAGTAAGTGATGGTGGGCTTGGTCCTGTCCAATTCCTTCAATCGGCTTTCCAGTTCTCCCACGGGTATCAGCTGGGCTCCGGGCAGGTGCCCCTGTTCATATTCTTTCGGGGTCCTCACATCCACCAGGTTGTAATCCTGGGGGCTCACTTCATTCAAGAACTGCCGGACCTTGTCCGGGGGCCAAGTATCGACCGGCTTGAAATAATCCATTATGCCCATTGATTCCCCTCCTTCACAGGCTGCGAGTTCTTTTATGATCTTAGCACAGATTTTCTCGACGGTGTCCCCCAATTTCTATTTTTCCGCCACTTCCAAAGATTCCGCCAAGAAATATTGATTTCTCTCATATTGCGGTTAAAATCTGTGTGTCTAGGTATTACCGGACCTCATTCTCACCAGAGTTCGAAGGATTATCCGATATTCAATGCGTCACTCCGTGATTTCCGCAACAGGTTGTTATATCCCGCCATGGAAGGTTGGGAATAACTCTTTTTTGGACCATGTGTTTTTTGACTCAAGTGGAAAAAGACTTGATCTTCCCACTGCTAAAGTCATTGAAAAATTTCATGATATCACGAACATCTCGGAGCGACGGTATATTTCTGAGGGTCTCCGCAACTCGGATATTGCTTTTCTCGCTGCCCGGCAGGCGCTGAAAGATCTTGACGAAGAAAGCCTGGACTACATCATCGTCGCTCACAATTTGGGAGACGCAGGCGAGGAAGGTTTTTGCGACACCGTTCCCACTATAGCCGCAAGGGTCAAACATCGGCTGGGAATCCGCAATCCCTACACCGTCGCCTTCGATCTTTGTTTCGGATGCCCTGGATGGCTGCAAGGCGTCATCCTGGCTGATTGCATTATCAAATCCGGGAATGCACAAAGAATCCTCGTGATCGGAGCAGAGACGCCCTCAAGGTTTCTGGATCCCCACGACAGGGACAGCATGATCTATGCGGATGGAGCCGGTGCAGCGCTCCTGGAGGCCACGGAGGGGGAACCCGGCATCCTCTCCCATGCGACGAGGTCAGATACCTTAAAGGAGGTCCGTCTTCTGCGCCTTGACAAGTCCTGCAACCCGAGTCTGAAAGGACAGCGCAGGTTTATCCGAATGGACGGCCACGAGATATACAAATATGCGCTCAGAACGGTTCCCGAGATGGTCAAGCGAAGTTTGGAAAAGGCTCGCGTGTCTTTGAGAGAGGTAAGCAAGATCCTCATTCACCAAGCGAACGAAAAAATGGACCGCGCCATGGTCAAGAGGCTTTTCAAGATTTGCGGGTTGCCTGACGTTCCCGAGCATATCATGCCCATGACGGTTTCATGGCTTGGAAACAGCTGGGTCGCAACCCTCCCGACTCTTTTTCATCTCCTCAGGAGAGGTGTCCTTGAAAACCAGTCCATCCGATCCGGGGATATCGCCGTATTCGCTTCGGTGGGGGCGGGCATGAACGTGAACGCGATGGTCTACAGGGTCCCTTAGTTGGGAATTCTGTCTTCTCTAACCCTCCCTGCCATAATTTTTTGGCATTGAGAGCACCCTCGGGGGATGAAGGAGAGTCCCCCTCTTCCCTATGTCAACATTCCCACGCGCCATCCTTGTCCTGGCTGAACACCGGCCGGAAACGGTTCCTCATGCAGCGGCCTTGATGCGGGACCATGACGCCATTTTTCTGGAGGAGCCTCCGGACGCTTCTTTCCAGCAAATGCTCAGAGGCGATCTTTCTATCGAGGACTATGTCCTCACCCTGGACGCGGAATATCCGGCCTTCATTCACTCCATGTGCCTGGCGCTCCGTGACCTGAGCGGTTTAGGCATTGCCATCTACCAGGTGGAGCCTTACCTGGAGCATCTTGTCGCCATTCAGGAGTTCTTCTCTTCAGGCGGATCCCCGGAAAAGCTTGATCCTCATCACGTCCAGTACCAGGTTTATCTTGCGGAAAAAGTGGCAACCGCCGCGCTTCTGAATTTTTACAAAACCGCGACCTCCGGCTCATTCGAAGAAACCCTGGAGAGCGTCAAACACTTTGCCCGGGTTGACAGCCGGAGATTCCTGGTTCGGGATCGTATGCGCGCCGAAGCCCTGGCGCCCATGATTCGACGCTTCAATAAATCCTACATCGAGGCAGGGCAAATCCACTACCTTCTTTGGCTCATGATCCGCCAAGATTTGGGAGCATCGGTTACAGTCAGGCCGCATTTCCTCATGGCCGGTGTTGTCAAATCCCTTGGAATCTCCCGTCACCTTTACGGGCCGGGAGATATCCTGACCCTGCGATACATTCTCCGCCCCGAGCTGCCTGACCCAATGGAAGATTTGCTTGCCGCTCGTGCCTTGATCTACAATAAGCTGATTCGCAAGGCCGAAATGGCTGACGGGAATGAGCCTTATCCCCATATCAGGGACGAGCTCCAAGTCATCGAAGTCGTGAAACAGCTTACGCTGAAAAAATGCGCCGAACTCTTTCCCGTCCTCAGGAAAGCGACGACCGACGAGGCTCGGGCCGTGGTTTCGAATGTCCTCAGGTCGGCCGGCAGAAAGGTTTTTTCACATTCGGATTGAAACATCACGGCATCCCATGGGAGCAAACCAGGCAAAAGTTCGGTGAATGCATGAAACTAACCTTCGCGATCATCGGTTGCGGTTTAACAGGCACTTCCGCGTTTTGCCAGTTCATCCGAAACCTCCGGGAAAGAGCCGGTCGGCGCCATCTCGGCCATGGCGGCATCCGGATCGCTGTGGTCGAGAAGCAGCGCCTTTTCGGACCTGGATTTCCCTACAGCGAGGAGTTCGTGATGCCCTGCCACATGACAAACACCTGTGCCGAAGAGATGGGCATCGAGCCCGACGACCCAATCAACTTCAAGGAATGGGCGGTGGCGCATCACGACCAGCCGGCGCCTCGACACACGGCCTCACCTGAGGCCGATGAACTCGAAGCCGCTTCCTGCACCTATTACCCGCGCGCCGTGATGGGTGAGTATTTGCGGGCACGATTCATGGAATCCGTCGAAACGGCAAGGGAACTTGGCTGTGAGGTCTCCCTCTACCCGCGTTGCGAAGTACTGGATGCCGCCGAAAAAGGGGAAAAGCTTACCATGCGCATCAAGAAGCTTGAAGACGGGGGAATCTTTTTCTTGGAGGCAGACCATGTCCTGCTTGCGACCGGGCATTGGTTCCATCCATCCAACGATGCCCGCTACTTCCCCTCTCCATGGCCTGCGCGAGCTCTCCTGGAAGGCATTCCCCGGGGCGCAAGCGTCGCGGTCCTCGGATCAAGCCTCTCCGCCGTAGACGCCGTGCTGACCCTCACCTCAGAAGGCGAGTTCTTCCGCTCTCCATCGGGCGAGCTTCAATTCAGGTGCCCATCTCAAACCAGAAAAATAGCTTTGTGCTCCCGCAGAGGAATCCTGCCCAAGGTCAGAGGCAAGATGGGAGGCTACAAGAACCAGTTCCTGACGCAGGGCAACGTTCAGCATCTCCTCGAGAACCTCGGCGAGGAACCGGCCCTGGAAGGCCTCTTCCGTCTGCTCCGCTTGGACCTGGAAGCCGTTTACGGGCACCCCATCCCCTGGTCAGAGGTGATGAACCCCTCTCTTCCTCCCATGCATACCCTTGAGCGCGACTTGAAAAAGGCAGAGGAGGGAGACGGCCCCCAAGGCGACTTGCTCTGGCAAACAGTGCTTCACCAGAGTTTTTTCATGGCAAGGGAAGTCTACCTGCATCTCCCGGCATATGAAAAAATGCGTTTCGAGAAGAAGTACGGCACCGTCTTTTTTTCTTACGCGGCCCCGATGCCTCCCGTGGTCGCCGCAAGAATCCTGGCCCTCATGAAATCGGGCACTGTGCAGCTCATCAGGCTCGGGGAGACTTACACCCTCCGGAAGGACCCTTCGGGCATGGGCTATGAGATCCTTTCCCGAGGACAACAAGGAGAAACCAGAAGGGATTGCTACGATTACCTGGTGGATGCGAGAGGCCAGGAGCGTTCTTTTGTCAAGAACCCCTCGGAACTGGCCGCAAATCTGCTTCGCTCCGGAGTGGTCCGGATCGAAAGGCTCCCAATACAAACACGCAGTGGAGCTCCAGGGGACCTGGCGGCCTTGGATAAGGAGAATGTTTACGATTCCGGCAGCCTGTGGATCCATCCTGAAACCCACCAGGTCTTGAGGGTGAAGGCCGATGGGAGCACGACACCTTCCCGGTGCCTCTATGCCGCCGGCATCATGACCCGCGGGCAAATCCTGGATGCAAGCACAGCCCGCGGGTGTGTCTTGTCAGCCTCCAGGGTGGCTTCCCATTGGGCTAAACTGATCAAATAGGTCTCAGGAAGGCTTACCGGCTTGGCTCAGGAGTGTTGACCTCAGACCTTCCGTTTCACCCTTTCCAGGAACTTATCTGCGGAAACGATCAGCAATTCGTTTTGCCCTTCGGCAATCTTTTCTCTCGGGTCGTAAACGCTGACGTCAAATGTGAGCTTCCGTCCTCTGATTTCTTTGAGGTGAGATTCGGCCCTCACCGTGACTCCCTTTGGAACGGCCGCCAGGTGTCGAATGCCGATCCATGTGCCCACGACCATCTGGCCCTTTTCCAAGAGGCTTTCCACAGCGTTTCTGGAGGCAAGCTCCATGAGCAGGACCACACAATGCGTGGACAGGACTTCAACGCCCACATTCCCCATGACGCTGGCCAGGTGTTTTTCTTCCACGACCATTTCTTGTTGGCCGAAAAGACCGGGGCTCAGAAGATTCATCGGTCTTTCCTCCCCCACAAGGCTTTGAATGCAAAAATCCCTGCAAAACTTCTTTGAACCACGGCCAAATCAGTAATTCTCGGCGTAGAGCTCAAAAAAAGCCTGAGGGTGCGCACAGGTCGGGCATTGAACGGGCGCTTCGAAAGATTCGACAACACGACCGCACTCCCTGCATTTCCAAAGGACTTTGTGGGGCTTTTTGAAGAAGCTCTTGTTCTGTAACGCCTCGGCCAGCTTATTGTAACGTCTTTCGTGCCATTCCTCGACCGCACCGACCTGCTTAAAGGTCTCTGCGGCACTCTTGAACCCTTCTTGGATAGCCTCTTCCGCAAAGCCTGTGTAGAGAACAGTCCACTCGTGTCTTTCGCCGGCGGCGGCAGCCTTCAGTTGAGTGAGGGTGTCCCCACCGACGCCTGCCGGGTAACCCGCAGTGATCGTCGCCTCGCCCCCTTGAAGGTGTTTGAAGAAAAGCTTGGCATGCTGTTTCTCGTCATCCGCGGTTTCGAGAAAAAGGCTGCTGATCTGCTCATAACCCTCTTTTCGCGCTATGCTGGCCGCGAAGGAATAACGGTTACGCGCCTGAGACTCGCCGGCAAAAGCAGCGAGCAGATTGTGTTCTGTCTTGGATCCTTTTAGCGTCATCATGAGTCACACGTCCTCGCTTTAAGACTGAAGGGTTTTATCAATCATTCCGAGATAAAATAAGTTCCCAATCTTGAGGAAAGGGGGCAGACAACTGTCCGGGCAAACATCAGACCAGTCACAGCGTGAAGATGCTGCGATCGACCTCTCATCGATTCACGACCGGCTTTACGCCTTAACGGCTGGTTTTCTTCCCCAATAAGGGCAGAACCGACTCGACCTTAAAGGTGACAAGGAAGGTTTTCTTCAAATAACGCGGTTCACAGATGCGGCCGGCGTATTCGATCTTACATGTTGCTGCGATGAGCTCCTGGTCTTCGGTTTCACTCACTTTCTTGAGATACAAGCGCTGGCCTTTATATGCGGCCCCGTCTTCCTTAAACAGGTAACTGGCGTAGGGGTTCTTGTTCGTGTTGGCGTGGGTGAGTCTGTCCGCCATGATAAAGGCAACGTGTTTGTTGTCGATCACGTGGGGTTTTGAATAAACCGCAGCGTTGACTTTTCCCTTTTCGTCTGCCGTACTCAATACCCCAAGTCCTTTCTTGCTTCCGAAATACTTTTTCAAATCCATTTGACGCCCTCCTTTTTCCTGAGAATCTTCCACTTCGTTCTGACTACCCATAAAAAGAAAGCAGGTTGTAGCTCGTGCTGGGTTCCAACCTGCTTTAACTGCTAGAGATCCTGAAAGGAATCCCAAATCCCGCCTTTCAATTCGCCGGGGATGTCAACGCTTCCAGAATCCTCGTAATCACTGACCGCACTTTTGTAAATTCTAGTGCTTTTTCCGTTAGATGGATTCCTGACGGCATAAAAACCGGTCTGTGGATCACCCTCTTCACTGATTTGGAGAGTGGCGATGGGCTTTCCATAGAATTTACAGAAATCGTTAAACCAATTTTGAATGATCACCTTCGCTCTGTCAAAAGGCACTGAAGTTTTCATAGCATACCCCTTTCTGAATTGTTCCGTTTGGAATGATCATCTGCGAAATCCTATCCTCGGAGCCAGAAGGACAGCAAAGATACAACCCAGCGATTTGCCTTGGATCCGAGCAAGGAAAAACTGAAATGCTTTCTCCGGTATTTCAGCGTTAATCCCATCCGTTGCAGCATTCGATGTAAAGACCTAACAGGGAGTGGCCTTGAGGGAATAACCCTTAATAAACGGAATAGGGCACGGGGATTTGAACGAATCCAGATATCATTCCCGTAAGCGGTTATCTCTAGTTCTAAATCGTTTTGGCTGATGTGTAGATCGGCGTGAATATCGATGGATTGATTCACATCGCAACCTATTTGAGATCCTTTGCCCTAATTTTCACGATCCCGTTCAGCTTCCATGTTGCATGCTGGGCGCCTTCAGAAGCGCTGCTTGGAACTGAAACTTCCAAGTTGTTGAATTCGTAAGTTATTTCAGCGTTACGACCCGTCAGTTTGTCGTAAAGGCTCATTGCCAGGTCAGGCCATGTCGTCGTTCCTATTGACTTCTCGCTCATGTTCATATCTCCTTTTTTTGCCAGCTAATTTATGTCCGCTTTATTCGGAGTCAATGAGCCGAGCAAGATTTTTTGCGGTTTTTGTGGAGGATATGAGTCTCAGTAGTGAAACCTGTTTTTTATTGTAGTGTGTTACAGAATCATTTGGTGAATGGATGGACTGCCTTGACATCCATCGATTAATGCTAATGATTTGTTATCTGTATTTATGGTAATCTGTTCCTTCCACCATTATCATCTGCAACAACGCAGGCCTATAAATATTAAACGAAGGGAGGGCTTATGAACATCACCCAAGCACTTGTGGATCATCATGGAGTTCTTCGACAGCTCTTTGAGCAGTCCAAGACGAATATCGCTGTGGCCGATGAGTTCATCCGCAACCTCATTGTGCACCACACCATGGAGGAAAAATACTTTTACGACTTTCTAGAAAAAGAATTGCAGGCTCGCAAAATGGCGCTGGAGGGCGTCAACGAGCATCACATCATCGAGATGATCATTAAGGATCTGGAGAGATTCCCAAGGGACCATGAGCGATTTGCCATCAAGATTGAATCTCTCGGCGAATACACCACCCATCACCTCGATGAAGAGGAACAAAAAATTTTCCCCACCGCGGAACAGCTTTTTCCCGTGGAGAACCAAGCCACCCTCGGAAACCTCTTCACCCAAGCCAAGTCCATACTGCTGGGAATAAAATTGCCGCCCGTGCCCGGAATGGCGGGAACAAAGGCAGCAAAAGGGGTTATCGGCGCGAAAAAGAAAGATGTGCCGGCCAAGCCGGCGGCGGCTGAGACTAGAACGCTCCCGCCGGATCTCGGCATTGGAAGCCTCAAGAAATAATCGGAATTCTAAAACAGATCAATAAAGGAGAATGACTATGGATATTCTGAAAAGGGAATTGGCGCCTATTACGTTGCAAGCATGGGCTGAAATCGACGCGCAAGCCACCCGCAGTCTTACTGCGGCTCTATCCGCCCGCAAGGTCGTCGATGTCAAAGGCCCGATGGGAACGGACTTCGCCGGTGTGCCCGAGGGACGTCTCGAGTATCCCGCAGGCCAGAAGCCGGCGGACGTTTCCTACGGAATTTACAAAGTCCATCATCTGGTGGAAACCCGCATCCCCTTTGAATTGGATATTACCGAGCTGGACAATGTGGTGCGGGGGGCCAGAGATATCAATCTGACCAATCTTCAGGAGGCGGCAAGAAAAATCGCCCTCTTCGAGGAAAAGGTCGTTTACCACGGCCTGCCTGAAGCGAACATCAAGGGGCTCAAAATGTGCACAGGCGCGACCTGTTTGACCATGGGCTCGAGCCCCGAACAGCTGCTCACGGCCATCGCAGAGGGCATCACCAAATTTGCAGAGCAGTCCATGGAAGGGCCTTATGCGTTTGTGGTGGGTCCGAAAATCTGGAGCAGCATGTCGGCCCACGTGCAGGGCTACCCGGTCAAAATGCAGGCGGAAAACGTCCTCGGCGGCTCCGTGATTCTTAGTCCTTATCTCAGTGGCCCCTATGAAAACGAAGCTTACATGATTTCACAGAGGGGAGGAGATTTGGAGCTGATTCTCGGACAGGATCTGTCCATCGGGTATGAGAAGCATGCGCAGACCAGCGTCACCCTTTACATCACCGAATCCTTCACCTTCCGGATTCTGGAGCCGGCAGCGGTCATCCATTACACGGCTCTTTAGAATTTGGGGCCAGCTCTTCGCTGGCCCAAGACCGTCTTGGTTTTTGATGCACAGCAGCCCCCGCTGGAGGTCAAGGAGCATATGAAGAGAACCTTGCTCGATCTGCTTATTTGCCCCTCCTGTTTACCAGATGAGCATCACCTCGAAGAAAATGTTTCGAAGGTTTCTGAAAAAGACATCTTGGAGGGAAGCCTGCATTGCGATCAATGCGGGTCCGAGTACCGGATTCAGGATGGGATCGCTTTCTTGGACCCCCATCACTCGGAAGAAGCCGTTGCGGGCAATCGCTATGAAAGCGCTCCCGTGCTATCCTCTTACCTGTGGAGCCATTTCGGAGACCTGCTCAACGACGAAGAGGCCACAGACGCCTATCGCAAATGGGCAGCGTTGATGCGCCCGTGCTCCGGTCTCTGCCTCGATACCGGCTCGGCCGTAGGGAGGTTCTCCTTTGAAATGGCCAATAAATGCGATTTTGTTGTCGGCATTGACAACTCGGTCGCCTTTATTCGGGCCGCACGGGAACTGGTGGTCCAGCGAAGAGCGAATCTTTCCCTGGCGTTGGAGGGATCGCTCACGCAAGAAAAAATTTTCACGCTTCCTCCTGATTGGAGAACGGATAACATAGAGTTTATCGTCGCGGATGCGCTTGCTCTGCCTTTTCGATCGGGGATATTTTCCGCGGTCTCTTCCTTGAATGTTGTCGACAAGGTGCCGAAACCAATCATCCACATCGCTGAAATCAACCGTTCGGCAAGAAAGAAGGATGCCCAATTTCTCTTCTCAGACCCCTTTTCATGGTCCACGGCAGCGGCCCGCGAGGAAGACTGGTTGGGTGGAACCTCGACCGGGAGGTTTGCGGGAAGAGGGAAAGACAACATCATCGCCCTGCTGGAGGGAAGGAAGGGCGACCTTGCCCCCTCCTGGAAAATAGAAGATCACGGTGACGTGTGGTGGAAAATCCGAACCCACACCAATCATTTCGAGTTGATCCGAAGCTGTTTTGTGAAAGCCGTCCGGTGACCTTCGCAGGTTAAGAAAAAAAGCCGGCCCTGGAGGTATTTGATTATGTTGAAAGATACGGTTTGCCGTCTTTGCTCCGCCTGCTGTCCCGTTGCTGTGGAAATTGAAAACGGCAAGCTGGTCAAAGCCGAACGAAAATCATTCCTGCCGCCCGAAAAACGGCTGAAATGCCCAAAGCTGATGGCGGCCGCAGAAATCGTCTATTCTCCCAACCGGGTCTTATGGCCCCTGATCAAGAGGAAAGACCCCTCTGGAGATAGATGGGATCGAGCGTCCTGGGACGAAGCGCTCGATCTGGTGGCTGAGAAATTCAAGTATTTCAAACAAACCTACGGCGCAGAGTCCGTCTGCTGGTTGCGCGGTATGGCCGCCGATTGGGGAGCCCAATGGGATTATGCCAACCGGCTGATGAACGCCTTCGGGTCTCCGAACACGATCGGCAACGGCTCCGTGTGTCACGTAGGTCGGGACATGGCGCATGTCTATACCTACGGCGCCATGACGCTGCCTCAGCTCAAAGCGTCCAAGTGCATTGTCGTATGGGGTAAGAACGATAGGAACACTGCGCCCGGCGCAGCAGAGGCCATTTATCACGCCAGGCAGCAAGGCGCCCGATTGATTGTCATAGACCCCGTCGAAACGCCTTTTACTAAAATGGCGGATATCTGGCTTCAGATCAAGCCAGGGCATGACGGGCCCTTGGCCATGGCCATGATTCACGAAATCGTTACCAGCGGCCTCTATGACACGGAATTTGTCAGGAGTTACTGCCTCGGCTTTGATGAATTGAAAGGGGCCGCCGCAGCTTATCCTGCGGATAAGGTCGCGCCTCGCCTTTGGCTGGAGCCTGAAAAGATTAAGGAGGCGGCCCGAGTGTATGCAACCACGAAGCCTGCTTGCATCGTCGATGGAAACGGGCTGGACATGCAGCTGCAGGTCTTTCAGACAACTCGCGCGGTTTGCATGCTTCGGGCTCTGACTGGAAACTTGGACAAAGACGGCGGGGATTTTATTCCACAGCCGGTTCCCCTCCGGAACATTCAGCTCAAGGAGAGGCTCCCTGCAGGCCTGGAGCCGATCACGAAGGACTACCCGCTCTTCAACGAATTCCACGAGACTTGGGGATTGCATTCCCAATCCTGCCTGGTGGATTCGATCCTGACCGGCAAACCTTACCCGATCCGGATGCTGGTGGTCCAGTCCGGGAATCCTTTGGTGACCATGACCGATGCCGCTCGGGTCAAAAAGGCCTTTGAGAAGCTCGAATTCCTGGTGGTCATCGACTTGTTCAGAAACCGTACCGCTCAAATGGCCGATGTGATTCTGCCGGCGTCAAGCTGTTTCGAGAAGACACAGCTTAATCGCGCTTACATCAGAAACAGCCCGGTCATCCTGCAAAACCAGGTCATCGACTGGCTGGGCGAAAGCCGGCCGGATTGGAAGATCCTTTTCGATCTTGGCCGGAGGCTTGGCTTGGAAACGGAGTTTCCATGGCCAACAGCTGAAGAGGCGATTGATTACCAGCTCGAGCCAGCAAAGCTCTCCGTAGACCTGTTGAGAAAACATCCTGAAGGCCTCAGAGCCACTCCCCTGCAATACCAGAAATACCGAACCCAGAGATTTTCCACTCCCTCAGGAAAAGTGGAATTCTACTCTGAGAGGCTGCAAAAGCAGGGGCACTCCCCGGTTCCGTTCATGGAAGGCTTTGACGAGAACCCCATCAGTTTCGCCGACGAACTGGGCGAAGATGCAGTCATCGGAATCAGCGGCGAGAGAACGAATCGTTACACCCATACTCAGTTTCACGGCATCCCATCTTTGAAAAAGCGGGAAAGCGAGGGCTTCGTGGATGTGCACCCGGAGGACGCGCGCAAAAGAAACATCGTGGATGGCCAATGGATTGGGGTTTCATCTCCCAGGGGGTCTATTCGGATGAAAGCCAGAATTTCCAGTGTGGTGCATCCGGGGTGCATTCGGATCGCCTGGGGCTGGGGAGAGGTTGATCCGGAACTGAACGTCAATAACTTGACCGATGACGACCGCCGCGATCCGGTCACCGGCACTCCTTCCAATCGCAGTTTCATGTGCCGCATCGAAACATGATACATCTCTAAGGGCTTGTCACACAATGAGTTGACTAAATCGGCCTGGGAAGCGTTCGCCCTGAGGTATCGAAGGGCGAACCCCGTCGTTCATGCTTCGATACCTCAGCATGAACGGAACGTGG
>Ga0101944_10002185_pt1 | contig 33339 bp, 23 predicted proteins | sample DewCreD2012metaG_FD_75245 | JGI IMG/M metagenome (GOLD analysis project Ga0101944, IMG submission 75245) | Hot spring sediment bacterial and archeal communities from British Columbia, Canada, to study Microbial Dark Matter (Phase II) - Dewar... ... | reverse complement strand
CCCCTTGCGCTCGGACAGCCCGCTCGGTGCAGGCAAGGGGGACAGCCCGCTCTGCCCACTCGCTTCGCTCGAGGCAGAGTAGGCAGTCCCCCTTGCGCTCGAGGCAGAGTAGGCAGTCCCCCGCTGCGAACGATGGAGCCGACCAGGGATGGTGGGCGCGCAGGGACTCGAACCCCGGACCTCTTCCGTGTGAAGGAAGCGCTCTAACCAACTGAGCTACGCGCCCGCGCCGGAACGGCGTCGCGTTCCGCCGGATCGTTTATTATAACAGGTGATGACCTCGCGGGAGATAATCGACGCCCCGCCCTCCACGAACGCCAGAATTCGCAGGCTCGAAACGGTTCTGGGCGAAGTCGTGCGCGGCAAGGCGGAGGTGGTGCGCCTCTCGCTGGTCTGCCTCCTGGCCAAGGGCCATCTTCTCATCGAAGACGTGCCCGGGGTGGGCAAGACGACGCTGGCGCACGCGCTGGCGCGGTCGGTGCAGTGCAGTTTCCAGCGGCTCCAGTTCACCAGCGACATGCTCCCGAGCGACGTGGTCGGAGTGACGATTTACAACGCGCAGACGCAGGCGTTCGAGTTCAAGCAAGGCCCCATCTTCACCCAGTTCCTTCTGGCCGACGAGATCAACCGCACCACGCCCAAGACTCAATCGGCTCTGCTGGAGGCGATGAACGAGCGGCAGGTCTCGATCGACGGGCGTTCCTATCCCCTGCCGGAGCCGTTCATGGTGATCGCCACCCAGAACCCGGTCGAGCACCACGGAACCTACCCGCTTCCCGAGTCGCAGCTCGACCGCTTCCTGTTGCGGCTGCGCGTGGGCTACCCGGACCACGCCAGCGAGCGCGACATCGTCCGGCATTCCGGGCTGGCGGCCGCCGCCGCGGTCGCCCCCGCGCTCTCGGCGGCCGAAGTCGTCCAGCTTCAGGAAGAGGTGGAACAGGTCCGGGTGGACGAGTCGCTGGTGGACTACCTGCTGGCGATCGCGGAGAAGACCCGGTCCCATGAGGCGCTCTCGCTGGGAGTGAGCCCGCGCGGCTCTCAGGCGCTGTTCCGGGCCACCCAGGCCCTGGCCGTAATCGAGGGCAGGAACTATGCGATCCCGGAAGATATCAAGCGGCTGGCCGTGCCGGTGTTCGCGCACCGCGTCGTCATCAACACCCGCGTTGCGCTGGCGCAGCGCGCAAGCGAACTCTCCGAGAGGGTTCTGAAGGAAATTCTCGCCCAGGTGGAGGTGCCGGAGTAGCCGCCGCCGCTTGCTTCCCCAGCGGCTGCGGGGAGGCGGAAGGAGCGGAGGCCGCGGCCGGGTCCCCGAAGGGCGGCTTACGACTATGAGAACAGCCATCATCGGGCTGCCCATGACGGGCAAGTCTTCGTTGTTTACGATTCTGACCGGCGTGCATGAACACGCCCGGGTGGGAAGCCTCGAGGCCCGCGCGGGGGTGACAAAGGTGCCGGATCCCCGCCTTCAGGCTCTGGCCGAGATCTTCCAGCCGGACAAAGTGACCCACGCGACCCTGGAGTACGTCGACTTCCCGTCCGTCTCCAAGGAAGCCCTGGCGGAGCCCGGCTATCTCGCCAGCCTGCGGGTGGTGGATGCGCTGGCCCACGTCCTCCGGGTCTTCGACAGCGACACGGTTCCCCACGAGAAGGGTTCCGTCGATCCGTTGCGCGACCTGAGGGACGTCGAGGCCGAACTGATCCTGAGCGACCTGGCGGTGGTGGAAAAGCGATTGGAGCGGGTGGAGAAGGATCGCAAGAAGATCAAAAGCCCCGATCTGGACCACGAATCCGAGATGCTCAGCCGCTGCAAGGCGGCTCTGGAGGAGGGCAAGCCCCTGCGAGAGTTAACGCTGGCGCCCGAGGAGGAGAAGCGGATCCGGGGATTTCAGTTTCTGTCGCAGAAGCCAATTCTGTATGTGCTGAACCTGGGCGAAGAAGACGCCCCGCGGCTGCACGACATCGAAGCCGAATACCGCCAGGGCCCGCTGGCCGGAAAGGCGCAGACGTCGGTTGTGGCGGTGTGCGGCAAGATCGAGGCGGAACTGGCGGAGCTTCCCCCCGAGGAAGCCGCGGGCTACCTGGCCAGTTTCGGTTTGAAGGATTCGGCCCTGGAGCGGCTCATCACGGCGACGTATGCGGCCTTGGGCCTGGAGTCCTTTCTGACGGCGGGCGAAACCGAAGTGCGGGCCTGGACGGTCCCGCGGAACTCTCCGGCCGTGAAAGCGGCCGGCGTCATTCACACCGATTTTGAGAAGAAGTTCATCCGGGCGGAGGTCATCGATTGGAGGGACCTGGTCCGGTGCGGCGGCTATCCCGGCGCGCGCGAGAAAGGCCTGCTCAGGCTGGAAGGGAAGGAATACCCGGTCAAGGACGGCGATGTGCTGGTGATCCGGCACGGGTGACCGCCGCTCTCCACAAGGCCAACAGGCTGGCGATCGCGCACAGCAGGGCGAACCAATCCCCGTACTTCGTGTAGGGCGTCTTTTCGGCGATGTAGGAATACGCCGCCGGCAGGGCGGCGGCCCGGTCCGGAGGCAGGCTGGCCAGGACCCGGCCCGCCGGATCGATCACGGCCGTGATGCCGTTGTTGGTGGCGCGCAGGATCCAGCGCCGGTTCTCCACGGCCCTCATGCGGACAATCTTCAGGTGCTGCTCGCGGGCGGCGCTGCGCCCGAAGTAACCGTCATTGGAGATGTTGACGAAGACCTCGGCTCCCGCGGCGGCGAATTGCCGCACCAGGTGGGGGAACACGGCTTCGTAGCAGATGAAGGGCCCGATGCTCCGGCCCTCGCTGCGGAAGATCACGACCTTCTCTCCCGGCGCGAAATCTCCGGCCTCCTGCGTAATGCGGTTGACGAAGCCGAACAGCGGCGGAACAAACTCGCCGAAGGGGACCAGGAAGATCTTGTCGTAGCGGCCCAGGAACTCGCCTCCGGGGCCCAGCAACGCCGCCGAGTTCAGCGGGGCTCCCTCGGGCGTGTAGGCCACGGTTCCGAAGAGCAAGGGCGCGCGCATCGCGCGAGCCAGGCGGGCCACCTCCTGCCGGAACCGGGCGTCGGAATCGTAGTAGAACGGCGCCGGCACTTCCGGCCACACGGCCAGGCTCGGAGGCCCGGCCTCCGGCCGGACGGCGGAAGCCAGCGTGAGGTGGCCCAGGCGATTCAGGGCATCCTGAAAGTTCTCGGGACTCCAGACCTCGTCCTGCGGGATGTCCGGCTGCACCAGCACCGCGCTGGCCCGGCCCGCGACAGGTTGGGGCAAGGCCGGCAGGAGAAAGAGAGCCGGCAGAGCCGCCAGCCACAGCAACTCCCGGCGCCGGCGGCGCAGCAGCGCCAGGGCCAGCCCGGCGCTCAGCATCACGAACACGAACGAGAGGCCGTACACTCCGGTATACGGAGCGAGGCGCAGCGGCACGCTCATGCCCGCGCCGGCGTTTCCGAGCGCCTGCCAGGCGAAGCCCAGCGGCCCGTGGGTGCGTTCGATGGCCACCCAGAGGGCCGCCACCGCCGGCAGCGCCCAGGCGCGCCGCATCAGCGGACCGGCGGCGAGCGCGAAGACCGCCATGTGCAGGGCTTTCGCCACACAGAACAGAAGAAACGCTCCCCAGCTTCCGGCGAGGCCCATGCCGCCGTGCTTCTGCAACACGTACTGGATCCAGTAGCAGGTTCCCAGCCAGTAGAGGATGCCGGCCGCCTCCCCAAACAAGAAACGGCGCCACGGGGAGGACTCGCGGGCGCACAGAACCAGGAGCGGGGTCAGGGCCACAGCCGCCAGCGGGGCGTAATCGAAACCAGGGAAGGACAGCACCAGCAGCGCCGAGCAAGCAGCCGCCAGCGCCAGGCCCGGCATCGCGCTCTTCAAGGCTTCACCTCCGGGCGGGCGCGCCAGGGCCCTGGCGGCGCCGCGGGAATCGCTTTGGTCTCCCACGGCAACGGTTCAGTACTTGCGGAGAATGGGCTTGAAGCCGGCCACTTGCAAGTCACCGCGGGTTCTTGCGATCTGCTCCTGGTCCGCCAGCGGCCCCACCAGGACCCGGTAAATCTGCGGGCTGGGGCCGGGGGCGATCAAGGCCGGAAATTGCTGCTGCTTCAGCACATCCACGAGGAGCTGGGCGTTGGGCCAGTCCTGGGCGGATACTTGCAGAAACGTCTGGCCCGGGGGAGGTTCCCGGACTTCGCCTGGGGCCTGGGACACCCGCTCGGGCAGGGAAGCCGGAGCGGCGGCCGCCGCTGGCGCGGAGACAGGCGGCGGCAGGACGAACTCCTTCTCCTGAGTTTGCGGCGCGGGAGCGGAAACCGCCGCCGGCCGCTGCTGGGCGCCCGATCCGCTCCCCGTTTCCGTACGCGGCGCCGGCTGGCCGCCACTCTGCGCCACCGGCGGGGATTCCGCGGGTCCGCCCCAACGGCTCCCGGCCATGTAGCCCATGGCGAAGAAGGCGCCCAGCAGGATGACTCCGATGATGAAAAGGATCATCAACTGCCGGTCGCTGAGCATTACCTCCAGTTCATGTTCGGCCTTCTTTGGCATACTCCTCTCAGTACAGGTTACACCGGAGCGCCGGACGATTTCGATTCATTGGCGCCGAACCTGTCGATGAGATTCCGGATGCCGCTGAAGATGTCGACCGGAATCGGAAATACAACCGTCGTATTCTTCTCCTGGCCGATCTCCACCAACGTTTGCAGGTACCGCAACTGAATGGCGGCGGGCTGCTTCTGGATCAATTCGGCCGCCATGGCCAGCCGCTCGGCGGCGCTGTACTCGCCCTCGGCATGGATGATCTTGGCGCGGCGCTCCCGTTCGGCCTCGGCCTGGCGGGCGATGGCGCGAATCATCTGATCCGGCAGGTCCACCTGCTTCACTTCCACCATCGCCACCTTCACGCCCCACGGACCCGTGTGCTGATCCAGCACGGTTTGCAACCGCAGGTTCAGCTTCTCGCGCTGGCTGAGCAGTTCGTCCAGCTCGACCTCGCCCAGCACGCTGCGCAGAGTGGTCTGAGCCAGTTGCGACGTGGCGTAGAGGAAGTTGGCGACCTCGATGACGGCCTTGATCGGGTCGATGACACGGAAGTAGATCACCGCGTTCACTTTCACGGTGACGTTGTCGCGAGTGACGACATCCTGCGGCGGCACCTCGAGGGTCTCCACCCGCAAAGAGACTCGAACCATCCGGTCTATGGGCGAGAACACCAGGATGATGCCCGGGCCCTTGGGGCTGGGCAGGACCCGGCCCAGCCGGAAGATCACTCCCCGTTCGTACTCCGCCAGGATCTTGATGGCGGACAGCAGATAGAGGACTACGACAATCAACGCGATGGTTGGAATGCTGAGCATGATATTGAAGCCTCCTCGGCTTGCTAGATCGGCTCCACCGTCAGGCGGAGTCCTTCCACTGCAACCACTCGGACACGGGCGCCGGCTTCCACCGGCCTGGTGCAGACGGCGTCCCAAAACTCGCCATGGACGAAGACCTTGCCTTCGGGGTTCAGCGGGGTGTGCGCGACGGCGACCTCATTCACCATCCCCGAGCTTCCCGTCGCCACTTTGGCCGCGCGGGCGCGGATGACCAGGGACAACAGAAATACGGTAATGACGGCGAACGGCAGCGTGATCCCGATCGCCGTCGTCCACTGGATGCGCATTTCCGGAATCGGACTGTTGATCAGCAGGACCGCCCCGAGGATCATAGCCACCGAACCTCCCGTCGCCAGTATCCCATGCGAGGCGAACTTGGCTTCCAGCACAAACAGGGCCAGGGCCAGCAACAGCAGAGCGGCGCCGAGCCAGCTTATGGGGAGCACCGACAAGGCCGAGAGCCCGAGCAGAACCAGGATGCCCCCCGCCACGCCGGGAAAGATGAGGCCGGGGGAAGAAAACTCGACGTAAACGCCCAGCGCGCCCAGCACCAGCAGGATGAGCGCGATGTTGGGGTCGCTGATGGCTTGCATGAACCGCTCGCGCCAGGTAAGTTCGTAAGCCTGGACCGTCGCGCCCGTAAGTTTCAATACCTTGGTCGAGCCGTCAAACCGGGTCAACGCGCGGCCGTCCAGCGCGGCCAGCAGCGCGGGCTCGTCCTGGGCCACCAGATCGATCAGGCGGTTCTCCAGCGCTTCCTTGTAAGTGAACGACTTGCTCTCCAGGATGGCCTTCTCCGCCAGGTCCGTGTTCCGGCCGCGTTTGGACGCAATTCCGCGCAGGAACGCCGCCGTGTCGTTCTCCACCTTCTTCCGCATCACGGCGTCCATCTCGCCGCCCAGCAGCACAGGCGTGGCCGCTCCGGTATTGGTGCCCGGGGCCATGGCGGCGATGTCGGCGGAGAGGAGAATGAAGAAGCCGGCCGATGCGGCCCGGCCGCCGCTGGGGGTCACAAAGGCGGCCACCGGAACCGGCGATGCGACCAGCTTTTCGATGACTTGCCGCGTCGCTTCCATCAGGCCGCCCGGCGTGTTGAGCCGGATCACAACCAGCTCCGCGCCTTCCTGGCGGGCTTGCTCCAGGGCGTGGCCGACAATCTCGACCGTCACCGGATGCACTACGCCTCCGATGTCGACGGAAAGAACCCGCGGAGCAGCCCCGAACAAGCTCAGCGCGCCGGCCAGCAGAAGGAAAGCTGCTCGCATGATGAATCCCCCCTCAATCATACACCGCTAAGGAAACTCCGGGAGTATTTTAAGCGGCTGCTGGTGTTTCACCGCCGCGCAAACGCGCCGCCCGCGGGGCCGATCCTGTTATCATCAGGGTTCCGCCACACATGCCAGAGATTTCCTTCGACCAGCCCTGCTTGCTCGGGCGCAAGACGGTGCGCGGCCGCTTTGTGATCCCTTCCGGCATCCGCTGCACGCACGCCTCCACGATTCAGAAGTGCTTCCGCGAGATCCCCTCCATCGGCGTGATCACCACCAAGAGCATCAGCGCCGCGCCCCGAAAGGGATATCGCGAGCCCATCTACGCCCGTTACGCCCCCGGCTGCTACATCAACGCCGTGGGACTGGCGAACCCCGGCGCCGAGGCCTATCTGCGCGAGTTCGACGGCATCCGGATCCCGGACGACAAGTTCCTGCTGGTCTCCATCATGGGCTCCGGCGTGGAAAGCTTCCTGGACGCCGCGAAAACCCTGCTGCCGGTGGCGGACGGATTCGAGCTGAACATGTCCTGTCCCCACGCCAAGGGTTACGGAGCTGAAGTGGGCCAGGACCGGGAATTGCTTGGCGAGATCACCCGGGCCGTTGTGGAACTGACCCGCAAGCCGGTGTTCGTCAAGCTCTCGCCCACGCTGCCGGACCTGGGCGGCTCGGCCAGGGCGGCGATTGCGGCGGGGGCGGCGGGACTTACCCTGGTGAACACCGTCGGACCCGCGCTGGCGGAACACGACGTGTATCCGATTCTTCACAACCGCTATGGCGGTTTGAGCGGCGACGGCATTCGGCCGGTCGGCCTCCGCGCGGTGGAGCAGGCCCGCAAGGCGGTGGGAGACGGCCCCTGGATCATCGGAATGGGCGGCATCGCCTCGCCCGAGCACGTGCGCCAGTACGCCCTGGCCGGCGCGAATCTTTTCGGCGTCGGAAGCGCTTTGACAGGCCTGGACAGCGGCCGGATGCGCCGCTACATGGAGCAGTTGAGCGGCGACGTGCGCTCGGGGCGGCCGGTCTCCTACGCGAGGTCCTGCGAATCGGAACTTCCGATGGACTACCGCAAGGCGCGGGTGGAGGCCAGGATCGACTATGACGACACGCTGTTCAAGCTGATTCTGGACCAGATCCCGGGCGCCTCTTCCGATGGGGATCTTGCCGGGAAATTCTACTTCCTTTGGATCCCGGGCGTTGGCGAGAAACCCTTCGCCATCTTCTCAACGAGGGAGAAGAGCGTGGTTGTTCGCGCCGTGGGTGAGTTTACCCGCCATCTGGCCGGCTTGACGCCCGGCTCGGAATTGTTCCTGCGCGGGCCTTACGGCAAGGAGCCTCCGGCGTTTCACAACTGCGTTGTCCTGCTCTCGGGCGGCGGCACGGGGATCGCCTCCATCCGGGAAATCGGCTGCAAATTGCGGGCGAACAACCGGCTCGTGTTTCTGCTGGGCGCGCGGACCGGAACGCACCTCTTCGACCTGGAAATGTTTCGGGAACTCGGCGATGTATTCCTCGCCACCGACGACGGCAGCCTGGGCCTCCAGGGTTTTGTTCCGGACCTGCTCGAACCGGCGCTGGCGCCGTTGTCCGACGAGGAGCGCGGCCGTCTCGTCTTCGTCAACTGCGGACCCGAAGCGATGGTGAAGAGATGCTTCGAGCGGCAAAGACAGTGGGCGCCGCCGGAGAGGATCATCGGCTCGATCGAGTACATGACCAGTTGCGGCGTCGGCATCTGCGGCAAGTGCGCCAGTCCCTCGGGCGCGCTGACCTGCATCGACGGCCCCTTCCTGCCCTGGCAGGAGTTCCAGCGTCCCGAAACTCCGTAGCGGGCGCGCTGACCAGAGGCGGCCGGCTCCGCGTCTCGATCGGGCCGCGCCCGGTCCGCCGGAACCGCGCGTCTTGATTTGCGGTACCCGTGCGCGTACATTTGGTTCCAGGGAAGGGAAGACCCATGAGGCCCATTCACCAGTTCACCGTCACCCCGTCGCTGCCCCCCGCGCTGGAACCCCTGAGGAGGATCGCCTTCAATCTGCGATGGTGTTGGGACCACGAGTCCATCGAACTGTTCCGGCGGCTGGACCGGGATCTGTGGGAATCGAGCGGGCACAATCCCGTACGCATGCTCGGCGCGGTGAGCCAGGACCGCCTGGAAGAGGCGGTGCGGAACCAGGCCTTTTTGGCCCACCTGAGCCGCGTTTCTTCGGACCTGGACCAGTATCTCAGCGAGACTTCCAGTTGGTGCCGCCGCACCTTCCCCGAGAGCGAAGGCTGCATGGTGGCCTACTTCTCCGCGGAGTTCGGACTGACCGAGTGCCTGTCGATCTTCGCGGGCGGTCTGGGCATACTGGCCGGCGACCATCTGAAGTCCGCCAGCGACCTCGGGCTCAACCTGACCGGAGTGGGGCTGCTGTACCAGCAGGGCTATTTTCATCAATTCCTTAATGAGGCCGGCTGGCAGAAGGAGCGGTACGAGGACAACGATTTCCACAATCTTCCCCTCACGCTGGTACGGAAACCGGACGGCAGCGCGATGAAGGTCGCGGTGCAGTTTCCAGGCCGGGATGTGGCCGCCCAGATCTGGCGGGTGGATGTGGGCCGGGTTGTCCTCTACCTTCTGGACACGAATCTTCCGGACAACGAACGTCCCGAGGACCGCGACCTGACCGACCAGCTCTACGGCGGCGACCCGGAGATGCGCCTGCGGCAGGAGATCCTGCTCGGCATCGGAGGATACAGGGCCTTGGAGCAGCTTGGGGTGAACCCGGGTGTGTTTCACATGAACGAAGGGCACTCGGCGTTCCTGTCGCTGGAGCACGCGCGGCGGTTCATGAACTCCCTGGGGCTGAGCTTCCGCGAGGCGCGGGAACTTGCCTCCAGCAGTCTGGTGTTCACCGGGCACACGCCGGTGATGGCGGGCCACGATTTCTTTCCGCCGGAACTGATGGACCGCTATTTCACCGGTTACCTTCCGGCGCTGGGCATCGGCCGCCGGGAGTTCCTCGCCTTGGGACGGCAGAACCCGGCCGACGATACGGATCCGTTTTGCATGACGGTGCTGGCGCTTCGGATGGCCGCCTTCCGGAACGGGGTCAGCAAGCTGCACGGGCAGGTCAGCCGCAAGATGTGGCAGGGGTTGTGGCCGGACGTGCCCCGGGACGAGATTCCGATCGGCCATGTTACGAATGGGGTCCATTTTCGCACCTGGATCTCTTACGAAATGAACCAGCTCTACGACCGCTACCTGGGGCCGGAGTGGCGCGAAGAACCGGCGGATGCCGACCTCTGGAAAGCCGCCCGGTCGATCCCGGCGGAGGAGCTCTGGCGGACCCACGAGCGGCGCCGGGAGCGGCTGGTCCACTTCGCCCGCCGCCGTCTCGCCGGGCAGTTGAGGGGCCGCGGCGTCTCGCCGGCGGAGCTCGCGGAGGCTGCTGAGACGCTGGATCCGGACGCCCTGACCATCGGATTCGCCCGCCGCTTTGCTGCTTACAAGAGGGCCACGCTGCTGCTGCGCGATCCGGAACGCCTGGACCGGCTGGTCAACCAGCCGGGGCGTCCCGTGCAGATCATCTTCGCCGGCAAAGCCCACCCTCGCGATGAGTCGGGCAAGGAGCTGATCCGGACAGTGGTTGCGCTCGCCCGTTCCAGCCGGTTCCGCCGGCGCATCGTCTTCCTGGAAGAGTACGACATGGCCGTGGCGCGGTACCTTGTGCAGGGCGTCGATGTCTGGCTCAATACGCCGCGCCGTCCTTTGGAGGCCAGCGGCACGAGCGGGATGAAGGCCGCGGCCAACGGAGTGCTGAACCTCAGCACCCTCGATGGCTGGTGGGACGAAGCCTGGCGCGAGTGCGGCGCGGCGGAAGGCGGGTGGGCCATCGGCCGCGGGGAGGAGTACGCCAGCCCGGAGGAACAGGATGCCCTGGAAGCGGAAGCTCTCTATGAGCTGCTCGAGCGGGATGTCGTCCCCGCATTCTATGATCGCGGGCCGGACCGGCTCCCCAGGCGCTGGATCGAGCGGATGAAGACGTCACTGGCGTGTCTCTGCGCCCGGTACAACACGCATCGCATGGTGCGCGAATACATGGAAGTGTTCTACCTGCCCGCGCACGAGCGGTTCGGAAGACTGGCCGCGGACGGCGCCGCCCGGGTCCGGCAACTGGCGGCGTGGCTGGCCAAAGTCCAGGAGTGCTGGGGCGACGTTCAGGTCGAGGCCGTGGAGAACCATACTCCCTCGTCGCTGGCCGTTGGCCAGGTCGTGCAGGCGCGGGTGCGAATCCGTCTCGGCAGGCTGACGCCCGAGGACGTGCTCGTGGAGCTCTACCAAGGCCTGGTGGACGCCGGCGGCGAACTCTTGGAGGCGATTCCCTCCGCCATGGAGATGGTGGAGCAGACGGCGCCGGGAGTCTATGTTTTCGAAGCGAAGCCGGTTGCCTGCTCCCGAAGCGGACTCCACGGCTTCACCGTCAGGGTGCTTCCGTATCACCCGGATCTGGCGTCTCCGATGATGCCCGGTCTGATCAAGTGGGCCTGACCGTCCCCCTGTGGCCGCGAGAGTCGCCGGTTTACGCCCGGCCGCCTCGGCCGCCGTCCGCTAGAACGCCGGGCGCAGGTCTCCCTGCGCGTCCTGCCAGTACGGCGCCCAGCATAAGGCGACGAAGCGCAGCGCAATATTCGTCTTCCTCAGCCTGACGGATACCGTTTCAAAGGCCTCAGCGGCCGCGTCGCCGGCCGATTCGAGCGCCTGGGCGTCGGCTTCAAACTGCGACTCCAGCTCCGCAAGCTGCCGGCGCAGGGCTTCCACCGTTTCCGCGGCGCGGGCCACGTCCTGCGCCTCCTTCCAGGTGCGGCTGCCCGCCCGGGCGGCGGTGGCGGCGCGGCCCATCGTGGCCGTGCTGACGGCCTTCCTTCCCAGGAACGCTCCCAGCAGCGTCGCTCCCACAGAGATCGCCGTCTGAATCTTCTGCTGCTGGGCCTGCTCTTTCTCCCGCTCGGTGGCCCGCCCGGCGCGCCGGATCCTGTCCTGAAGGGAGGCCATCCTGGGCGCATAGCTCCTCCGCAACTTCTCCAGCCCGGCGTCGCGCTTCTCCCGCGCGGCCTGCTGAAGGCGGGCCCGGAAATCGCGCTCCGTTTCGCCCGCCTGCGCCGTCACGCCCAGGCTCGGACTTCGCAGCAGCTCCAGCGTCTGGCTCCCGTATAACCACGCCGCGAAATCCTGCCCCCAAGCCGCGTAACTCTTCCCCTGGATCGCTTCCGCCGGCAAGGCGCCAAACCGGGCGGAGGCGGCCGGCTCCCTCTCCAATTCATCGGCCGTGAAACCGGCTTCGGCGCCGCTCTGCCAGTCGACGGCGACGGGCCCGGCTCCAATGGCCGCCAGCCGCAGCACGTCGTACGCTTGATCCACGGAGAACTTGGGCTCAACGAACCGGACCTGCGCCGAGCCGAGCACCATCGGCTGGTAGTGCAGCGCGAGTCCCTCGGGGCGCAAACCCCGGACCGGGATGAAATACTGCCGCACCTCCGGCGGCAGCACCGGTCTCGGCTGAGCCTCCGCCTTTGGCTTCGCGGCCGCCATCTGCGCCACAGGCTCGGGCACGGACGCCGTTCCCGCCGCCGCCTCCCGCAATCGCTCCCCCGCCAGCCTCTTGATCTGGGACCGGGTCAGCGGCCCCCGCAAGTAGGACATCGCCCACCGCGTTTCAAACACGACAGGCTTGTCCTCGTGGACGTTGTTCATGAGGAACACGCGGTTGCCCAACTGCGCCAGGATCCCCTCCAGTCGCCTCCGGTCCACGCCGCCGGCCGCGCTCTCGAGCCCGTCAAGGACGCGGTTGCGGTCGCGCTCGGTCTGCAAACGGCCGATGAACCACGTGCCGGCGTTGGATAATCCCTTGTAATCCAGGTCCACCGGGTTCTGCGTGGCGAGCACGACGCCCAGCCCGAAGGCGCGCGCCTGCTTCAGCAGCGTCAGCAGCGGCTGCTTCGAGGGTGGGTTGGCCACGGGCGGGAAGTAGCCGAAGATCTCGTCCATGTAGAGGATGGCCCGCAGGCTCGTGGTCCCGCTCTGCATGCGCGCCCAGCCCAGCAGTTGGTTCAGTAACAACGACACAAAGAACATGCGCTCGGCGTCCCCCAGGTGCGCGATGGAGAAGATGGAGACGCGAGGCTTGCCCTGGGGCGTGTAGAGCAGGCTGGAAATATCCAGCGGCTCGCCTTCGAGCCAGGTCTCGAAGCCCGGCGAGGCGAGCAGGTTGTTGAGCGCCATGGAAAGCCCGAACCGCTCTTTGGCTGGATAGAACGATTCCAGGTCCAGCACGCCGATCCGCGGGACCGGCGGCGACTGGACCGCCTGAATCAACGATCCCAGGTCCATGTCCCGCCCCTGCTTCCAGGCATGGCCGAGGATGGTGGCGAGCAGGATGTGTTTCCGGCTCTGCACCGGGTCCGCCTTGATGTCGAGCAGGCCCAGAAGCGCCGTGGCGGTCGCGCCGGCGCGCTCCCGAAACAACTCCGGATCCTCGGCGATCGCGGCGCCCGGCGCCGCGAACGATTTCAGGATCGACACCGGAAGGCCGGCGGTGCTGCCCGGCGTGTAGACGGCGAAGTCCGCCGACTCCCGAAGGCGCCGGATGCGCTCCCCGCTCTGCCCCCACGCCGCCAGGCCGTTCCTCCAGAGTTCCGCCTGCTGGCCCGCGTATTCCTCCGGCGAGAGGTTCTTCTTGCGCGCGTCCTCGTCGCTGATCCAGGGCAGAAAGTCCTCGGGCCGCAAATCCGGAAAGGTGAGCAGGAGATTGGAAATGTCGCCCTTGGGGTCGATCGCCAGGGCCGGGACGCCGTCGATGGCGGCCTCTTCCAGCAAGGCCGTGCAAAGGCCCGTCTTGCCGCTCCCGGTCATCCCGAAACAAACCGCGTGCGTGACCAGGTCGCGGGAATCGTACAGGATCAGCCCATCCTCGGCCTTGCCTGCGCCGGGATTGTAGGGGCGCCCGAGGTAGAAGGCTCCGAGTTTTTCGTAAGGGGGCAGCGCGGCCGTGCTCATGGCCCCCATCATAGCTCGGACAGGCGGGAGCCCAACCCTTCGAGCTTTGGAAACGCTGGAACCGGCCCTCCCGTGCGGGTCCGGCGGCGGGTTCGGCCTCGAGGCCTACTCCTCGTCGTGCTGGGCCGCCAGGCGGTTCACCACGGACAAGTCCTCCAGCGTCGTCACGTCGCCGGTTACGGTATGGCTGGTGACGATCTCCCGCAGGAGCCTCCGCATGATCTTGCCGCTGCGGGTCTTGGGGAGAGCCTCGGTGAAACGAATCTCCGCGGGCTTGGCGAAGCCGCCGATCTCATGACTGACCCAGCGGCGCAGCTCGGAAGCCAGCCCGTCGTGGTCCGGTCCTCCCGCTTTCAGCGTGACGAAGGCGCAGACCGCCTGGCCGGTGACCTCATCCGGACGTCCGACCACCGCCGCCTCCGCCACCGCCGGATGCCGGACCAGCGCCGACTCCACCTCCATCGTGCTCAGCCGGTGTCCGCTCACGTTGATCACATCGTCCACCCGGCCCAGAATCCAGAAATAGCCCTCCTCGTCCTGGCGCGCCGCGTCGCCCGTGAAGTAGACGCCCGGAACCCGCCGCCAGTAGGTGTCTTCGTAGCGCCGGGGATCGTTCAGGATCGTGCGCATCATGCTGGGCCACGGCCGGCGAATCACCAGAAACCCCTTTTCGCCTCGCGGCACCGGCTTGCCGTCGAAATCGACCACCTCCGCCAGAATTCCCGGCAGCGGCAGTGTCGCCGAGCCCGGCTTCAGCGGCACGGCGCCGGGCATCGCCGAGATGAGCACGGCGCCTGTCTCCGTCTGCCACCACGTGTCCACAATCGGGCACCGCTCTTTGCCAATCACACGGTAGTACCACTCCCAGGCCGCCGGATTGATCGGCTCCCCGACCGAACCCAGCAGGCGAAGACTCGACAGATCGTGCGCCTCCGGCCACTGGTCGCCCTGCCGCAGAAGCGCGCGAATCGCCGTAGGCGATGTGTAGAAGATGCTGACCCGGCGGCGCTCAACGATGCTCCACCAGCGGTCGAACTTCGGATAATCGGGCGCGCCTTCGTACATCACCACCGTCGCTCCGGCCGACAGCGGCCCGTAGACCACGTAACTGTGGCCGGTGACCCAGCCGATGTCCGCCGTGCACCAGTAAACGTCCTCTTCGCGCAGGTCGAAGACCCATTTCATGGTCAGCGTCGTCTGGAGAAGGTAGCCCCCCGTTGTGTGCAGAATTCCCTTCGGCTTTCCCGTAGTGCCGGACGTGTACAGCACATAAAGCGGGTGCTCGCTATCCAGCGGCTCGGCCGGACATTCGCCGCCGGCGGAGTCCTGCAATTCGTGCCACCAGCGGTCACGGCCCGGCCGCATCTCAACCGGCTCGCCGGTGCGCCGCAGCACGATCACGTCCTTTACGTCCAGCCCTGCCAGCGCCTCATCCACCGCGGCCTTCAACGGCACCGCTTTCCCCCGTCTCCATCCGCCATCGGCCGTGATCACGGCGGCCGCGCCCAAGTCCTCGATCCGGGCCTTCAGCGCTTCGGCGGAGAATCCGCCGAACACCACGCTGTGAGTGATTCCCAGACGCGCGCAGGCCAGCATCGCCACCGCCAGTTCCGGGACCATCGGCATGTAGAGGATCGCGCGGTCGCCCGCCTTGAGGCCAAGACCCTTCAGGACGTTGGCGAAACGGCAAACCTCCTGGTGCAGTTCCGCGTAGGTGAGCGTCCGCTCGTCTCCGGGTTCGCCCTCCCAGACGATCGCCGGCTTGTTCCGGCGCGGACCGTCCAGGTGCCGGTCCAGGCAGTTGAAGCTGGCGTTGATCTTCCCCCCCGTGAACCACTTCACGAAGGGAGGATGCCACTCGAACGCGTGGCTCCAGGGCTGAAACCAGTGCAGCTCCGCGGCCGCAAGTTCGGACCAGAACTCCTCGGGCCGCTGTCTTGCTTGCGCCGAAAGCTCCGCGTGCCGCGCGAGATCCCGCACATGCGCCCGGGATGCAAACTCCCGGCTCGGTGGATAGGTCTTCTCTTCAGGCAATCCCAGTTCCCCTCGGATGAGATCAACAACTAATGATTGGATTCTAGCAGACGCCTTTGGTTTCAGCGATCTCTGGCGGCCTGCCGGAGATGCCAGTCCTCTTCGAAGAGGTTGAACTTCACTTCCCGCCTCGGATGCTCGGCGATGAAGTCCTCTCTCAGCGTGATTCCCAAACCCGGTTTCTCCGGCAGCCGGAAGCAGCCGTCTTGCACTTCAGGGTATTCCTCGACGGCGTTCTTGACCCAGGCGTCGGCGAAATCGTTGAAGTGCTCCTGCGTCTTGAAGTTCGGAGTGCAGGCGTCCAGGTGCAGGCAGGCGGCCGTCAAGACCGGCCCGCCCACGTTGTGCGGCGCCATCAGCATGTAGTAGCACTCCGCCCAGGCGGCCAGCTTGCGCGCCTCCGAGATGCCGCCGAAGTGCGACAGGTCCACCTGGACGATGTCGCAGGCTTGCAGCTCGAACAGCTCGCGGTACTCGTACCGCGTGTGGATCCGCTCCCCGGTGGCGATCGGCTGGTGTACGGCTTCCGACACCTTCTTGAGCGCGCGCAGGTTCTCCGGCGGCACCGGCTCCTCCAGCCACCCCGGGCGGAACGGCTCCAGCTCCCGGGCGATCCGGATCGCCTCCGACGGGCTGAACCGCCCGTGCATCTCGATCAGGATGTCGAACTCCGGGCCGGCCGCCGCGCGCACCGCCTCCACCAGCGAGACGGAACGCAGAAACTCCTCCCGCTCCAGCTCGTAGAACCCCGCCCCGAACGGGTCCAGCTTCGCCGCCCGGTAACCGCGCTCGACGACCCGCCGGGCCGCCCTGGCGAACTCCTCCGGCGTCCGCTCCACCGTGTACCAGCCGTTCGCATAGGCGGGAATCCGCTCGCGGACGGCGCCTCCCATGAGGCGGTAGACCGGCTGGTTCAGGGCCTTGCCCGCGATGTCCCAGCACGCCATCTCGATCGTCGCAATGCCGCTCATCACGATCTCCCCCCCGCGGCCGAAATCGTTCTGGTACATGCACCGGACGATCTGCTCCCGGTCGAAGGGGTCCTGGCCCAGCACGTGGTTGGGCACGGCTTCCGCCAGATAGCCGAGCAGAGCATCCGTGCGGTTGATCATGCGCGCTTCTCCCACGCCGCTCAGCCCTTCATCGGTTTCCACAACCACGAATGTCAGATTCCGCCATGGGGTTCCCAGTACGAGCGGACGAACGCGGCTGATCTTCATTGCGCTTCTCCCGGTCCTTGTTTTCAGCGCGATTATCTCACAGGCGGCTGCTTGCGGGTACCATGATGGGTATGCGGGACCTCGGACGCGCTCTGGTGCTCCTGGGCGGAATTCTGGTCGCCGCCGGCTTGCTCTTTACCTTTCAGGACCGCTTGCCGCTGCGCCTGGGACGCCTGCCGGGAGATTTCGTCTTTCGCGGCAAGAACTCGGTCTTCTATCTCCCGCTGGCCACTTCGCTGCTGCTGAGCGTGATCCTCTCGATCGTGTTCTGGCTGATCGGACGGAAGTAGTCAGCGCACAGGCCCGATCTTATCCAAAGGCCAGTAGACGAACACCGCCTTGCCGTAAATGTTCCGGCGGGGAACAAACCCCCAGTTGCGGCTGTCATTGGACGAAGAGCGGTGATCCCCCAGCACGAAGTAGGCTTCCGGCGGCACCTGCAACTCCGGCATGGAGTTCAGATCCCGGAATTCCTCCGGGACGTAATCCTCCCGGAGCGGCTGCCCGTTCACGTGTACGATGCCCTGTTCGATCCGCACGCGGTCCCCCGGCACTCCGATGATGCGCTTGATGTAGGACTTGCGCGGGTCGGCGGGAAACCAGAAGACGACCGTGTCTCCGCGCTGGATCTCCTCCAGCCCCAGGCGGTACACGAACTTGCTGATGAAAATTCGCTCCTGATCTTCCAGGGCCGGCATCATGCTCGTCCCCTCCACCTGCACGGGCTGGTAGATGAAGAGGATGACCACCGTGGCGATCACCACGGCCAGCAGCAGATCCCGGATCCAGCCCAGCACCAGCGGCCTGGTCCCGGACGGCGAATCCTGCTTTGCGGGCGAAGCAGCCTCCATGTCCCCTAGAGATAGGTTACACAAAAAACCCGCCGCGCCGGCAGCGCCGGCGTTCCCGCGGAGGAGAGGCATCCTGCACCGCCCTCCGCTGGTTGCCACCATCCCCTGGCCACCGGCCGCTTTCCCATTGCCCGCCCCTCGATCACCCCCGTTATACGGGCGGATGCAGTAGAGTATCCAGATAGCCTATGGAATCAGCGTCGAAGGCCCCGCCGAAAATCGTCCAGGTGACCGGCGACTGCGTTCAAAACCTCCACCTCGCCAGGGGAGTCAGCCAGGATCTCACCCTCTGCCCGGAGCCGGGAGGAGCCTGGCGCCTCGCGGAGTTGGTTCGGCTGGCTTGCGGAGACTTGGATGCCGTCGTCGATGGGCGGCCGGAAGATCCGTCCGCCCCGCGGAGCTGCTATCTGTGGTCCCTTCAAGAAGAAATCGCGGGCGGCAAGGCCAAGGTTTGGCGCATCCGGGAGCACCTCGGCTGCGAGAAAGGCTCACAACCGCCCCACACAAGCGATCTTGCCGATCCGGACCTCGTTGTCATCGAAGACCTCGGCGCCGGCTACGGCGCCGGCGAAACGCTCTGGCCCGCTGCGCTGAAAGCTTGCGGCAAGCCGGGCGCGGTCTTGCTGAACACCATCTCTGTTGGCGCTTCCAATCCGCTGCTCCACCGCCTGCTCGAAGCCTTTCCGGACCGGCTGACGGTCGTGACGCCTGTGGCCGCCTTGCGGGCCCGCCGCGCCGCCATCTCCAAGGCTGTCTCGTGGGACAGAGCAATCGAAGAGACGGTCCGCGAAGTGTACGAAGGCGCCTCCGTGATGGACCTGGGCCGTCTCCGCGGGCTCGTCGTCCATTTTGGTCTGGCGGGCTGCGCCGTATTCGCCAGGGCCGGGCGCGACGCTCAGATGAGGTTCGATCGCTTCCTGTATCTCCCGGACGAACTGGAAGGTGAATGGGAAGCCCGGCGGCCCGGCCTCGTCGCCGGCGTTGGTTCTCTCATTACGGCCGCCCTGGTGCGTCACCAACTGGAGCCCCGTGGTTTCCCCCTCTTCGTGGCCTTGGGCCGCGCCCTGTCTGCTGCGCGCGCTTGTCACGAGCGTGGAGGCGGGGCTCTGGACCGGATCGCCGTCTCAGCCGCTGTCGCCGCCGTCCAGCCGGCGCTCTTCCCAGCGGAGAACGCGGCGGAGCCTGCCGCCGCCTTTTCCGTCGCCTTCTCCCATCGCGGGCTGGAGGAGCCTTTCTTCCAGGACCAGCCGGACACGGTTTCCGACCTGCTCCGTGATCTGACGGGCGCCGGCTACGAGTTCGCCGCCGCAAGGGCGTTCGAAGTCGTTCATCGCGGTCCGGAGGTCTCCTTGCGCAGCGCTCCCAAGGCTCGCTACGGAGCTTTCCTCACCGTCGATCGCCAGGAAATCGAGCGCATCAACGGGATCCGGAATCTCATCCTCGCTTACCAGTCCAATGCGCAGGACCGCAGGCCCCTCTCGATCGCGGTTTTCGGTCCCCCGGGCTCGGGCAAGTCTTTCGCGATCAAGCAGCTCGCCGCGGAGTTGTTCCGCGGCAAGGCCATGACCCTGGAATTCAACCTCTCTCAGATCGAATCCACGGAGGACTTCCACAAGGCCCTCCACCAGGTGCGCGAGGGATCCGTCCGAGGCCAGATTCCTCTCGTGTTCTGGGACGAATTCGACACCGGAGGGCTGCGATGGCTCAAGGAATTCCTGGCGCCCATGCAGGACGCCGAGTTCCGCTCGGAAGGCCTGGTCTACAGCGTCGGCAAGGCGGTCTTCGTCTTCGCCGGCGGCACATCTTCCGAATTTGAGAGCTTCGACAAGACCAGCGCCGGGGGTGAGGCCGCGGAACGCTTCCGCGCCCTGAAGGGCCCCGATTTTGTGAGCCGGCTCCGCGGATTCGTCAACATCAAAGGCCCGAACCCCGTGAACGCCGGCCCCGCCGGTGCGGAAGACGCCTCGATCGATGTCGCCCACCTGATCCGGCGCGCCGTCATGCTCCGTTCCGGCATCCAGCGCTTCTATCCCCGCTTGATCGATCCGGCCACGGGCGCCGCCGCCATCGCCCCCGGAATCATCCGCGCCTTCCTGCGCGTCCGCAGGTACGTTCACGGCGCCAGGTCTCTGGAAGCGGTCCTCATCATGAGCGACCTCAGCGGGGCAAGTTACTTCGGGCCCGCCCAACTGCCCTCCCCGGACCTCCTGCGCTTGCACGTGACGCCGGATTTTTCCGAACACGTCCGCCAGGGTCAGTTGGAAGTCGGCGCCATCGAAGCCTTGGCGGAGGCCTGCCACGAAGCCTGGAGGCGTCAACGCTGCGAGGAGGGATGGGAGTTCGGTCCCGTCCGCGACGATGTGCGCCGGCGCCACCCTTTGCTCCGCCCCTGGGCGGATCTCAGCAACCCCGAAAAAGAACGCAGCCGGCCGACGGCAAGACTCACCGAGGCGAAGCTGGTGTCCGCCGGTTGCCGGATCGCCTTTCGGACCGGCGCGGAGGACCAGCCCTATCGTTTTGCGGACGCCGAGACGCGCTCTCTCATGACGCTCGAACACGGCATCTGGGTGCGGGAGCGTCTCTTGAACGGGTACGAGTGGGCGGAGTTCTCCAACGACGCCTTGCGGCTGCACAGGGACCTCGTGCCGTTCGATCTCGTCCCGCCCGAAGACCAGGCCCTGGACCGGTTGATCATCGAGAGCATCCCGCCCACGCTCTGGCGGCACGGTTACAAGATCGTCAGAGCATGATGCCCTTCCAGAATGCCGGCTGTCGAGTTCGGATCGGAATCACCGGGCACCGCGCCCTGCCCGATGCGGAGAGGATCGCCCGCCGGTTTCGCCGGTTCCTCGAGAACCAGATCCACGAACTGCTCGGCGGCGGACGGCCACGGCCGGAAAACGTCCCCGTTTCCTTCTGCGCGGTCACCTCGCTGGCGGAAGGCGCGGACCGCATCCTCGCCAGAGAAGTTCTCCGGCAGCCGGGGGGCTCGATCGAAGTTGTGCTGCCCATGGCGGCGCAGGACTACGCCGCCGACTTCAACACACCCGAATCGCGGGCGGAGTTCAGCGAACTGTGCGGGGCGGCGTCCTCGATCACCGTTCTGAACGGCCACCTCGCGGACACGGAGCCGAATGGCCCGCAGGCCGGCGGGGCGCGCCCCTCCGCCTACGAAGACGCGGGCCGCTACATCGTGGACCATTGCGATCTGCTGGCCGCCGTGTGGGACGGCGGGAAGTCGCGCGGCCCCGGCGGCACGGCCGAGGTCGTGGAATATGCGCGCGAATGCGGACGCCCTCTGGTGGTCTTTCCCTCCCTGGATCCCGGCGCGCCGAAGATCGAAAAGGGCGCCGGCGTGGGAGTCCGGCTGGAGGATCTGGCGCTGCTGAATCGCATCGCGGCGGACGAGATTCAAGGGAATTACCTGGCCAATGTGACCCGCGATCTGTTCGAAGGCGCCGGCGCCGCTCCGTTATCGGAGGCGGTCCGGACCCCCCTGCGCGAGGGTTTGCTGCCCTTCTACGTCGCAGCTTCCTTGCTCGCCAAGAAGAATCAGCGCCGCCGCAATTTGGCCGGCCTGTTGGTCCCAATTCTCTCGTTGGCCGCCGTAGCCGCCGTCGCCCTCGGGGTCTTGTTCCGCCCCATCTCTCCCCTGGCTTTCGCCGTTGAACTGTTCCTCCTCCTTACCGTGCTTTGGGTCCTTGCGGTGTCGGAGATGAGGAGGAATCAGCAGAGGTGGCTCGAATTCCGGGTGCTGGCCGAGCGGCTTCGTTGCGCCGTCTTTCTCGCTGTGTCGGACGTCGAACCGGAGCCGCGCCACAGCCCCTCGGATTGGACGGCGGCAGCCGCGCACGAGATTGGCGAGCGGGTTCGGCGGCGCCTCTCTCCCGCCGCCGGCTGGCCGGAAGCCCGGGACTTCGTTCTGAACCGCTGGGTGGCGCGCCAGCGCGATTTCCACAAGAGCCGGGCGGAGCGGATGGGACGGCGCGGCAAGCGGCTCCGCCGCCTCAGCAAGGCCATGTTCCTCCTTGCCATCGCCGTCTCCGCGGCGCACGTGTTTGTGTTCGACGTGCTGGGCCATTACGCCGGCCGGGAGATTGCGCCGGAAAGCGCGTGGGTTGCGCTCAGTTTCCTTGCGGTCGTCCTGCCGGCCGCCGGCGCCGCCGTGGCCTCCATCCGCTCGCAGCGGGAGTACGAGCGCCAGGCCGGGCAGAGCCGAGAGATGGAGCGGCGGCTCGCCGAGCTTCAGCGCCGCCTGGCCGCCGCGCGCAGCCGGGAAGAGCTCGTGCCGCTGGTGCGGCAAGTCTGCCGGTTGTGCATCCAGGATGCGCAGGATTGGCGCGGGCTGATGCATTCCGCCGTCGTCGAGGCCGTCTGACCGGTCCGTCCGCCCTCTCGCGCCGCGGGCTCGTCATCTCTTCCGCCGCTGAGAACCACCCTCGCGCCGGGAGGGAAGCGGACGCGCGTCCTCTCCCGGCGCCCCTTCCCCCGCCCATCCGGCCGCCGCCCTTCGCGCGGTCTCGGATTGTGTCCAGCGCAGGAGGAATCGCCATCCCTCCGGCGGCAATGCCTCCCGCCCACAACGCATCAGCGCCGGCGCCGCGCGTTCGCCCAGATATAGGAGGGCGCGGAGGGTTTGCTCCATCCGCGACTCGCGATCCGGATCTTCCAGCTCTTGGATTACCCTTTCCGTCAGTCCCTCCGCGGTGTCCCCGGACGTCCACCAATCGGGCGGTTCCGGCCCGTCGTTGTACCAGTGGGCGAAGAGAGCCAGCGTTTCCGAAGCGCTCCACAACTCCTCCCGGCCGGCCTCAAACCTCACTCCGGCTTCCGCCGCCAGTTTCGCGCACGCCAGATCGAACAGAATCTTCACCCAGGGGGAGGCATGGGAGCGCGGTGTCCAGTCTTTCGAATCGCAAGCCCCATAGGATCGGAAGCCCACCAGCAGTCCTCTTCCGGCCGCGTCACCGGCCGGCCGCGCGAGAGCGATCAGCTTTCTCCCCAGGATTCTCCCCTCCGGGGACCGGATGTACAACACCTGCTTGTTCGCCTCGGCGGCATTGGCCACCGCGGAATACGCATAGTCCCCGCCCGGTCTCAGGCAGGTGGAGAACAGGCTTCCCATCTGAAGCACTCGCAGCGGGCGCCGCTCCGTGTACAGCTCCCATTGCGCTCCGTCGATGCGGTGGCATTCGCGCACGCCTTCCAGCCAGCGCTTGACGTTCACTCCCCTGGCGCGCATGCAATCCAGCCAGGCCACGTTTGCCGGGTGCGTCCGGATCCAATCCCGGCCGCCTGCCGCCTCATGGACCAGTAGAGTTCGCAGGATGCGCCGGTTCCTGCGAATCGAGGCGTAGAGATGAAGCGCATTGTCCCACTCCGGACCCGCCGGGACGGCCCCCTCGTGCGCTCCCATTCTCCGCCAGTGCGTCCGGATCACGCGATCCATTCCCGCTTCCAGCGCCCGGAGCTTCGCTTCCCGCAAGGCCCGCTCGCAGGCCCGCCGCAGCTTGGCCGTCCTCACTTCGGGCGCGGCCCCCCGCGCCTCCTTCTCGAGTGCGGCCAGCCGGATGCCCGCCGCGGCGGTCAAACGGTCTTCCCCCCGCAGGCGCCGAAGGGACTCAAGCTCCTGCTCTCGGCGCTCTGGCAGATGGAGAAGCCTCGCCAGGCGCTTCGGCAGCGGCTCCGTTTCCCCTGCGAGGGCGCGGTAGCCCGAGAGGGCGGCCACCTCCGCGGCGAGGCCGGCCGCGGCGGGCGTCTCCGGACCCAGCGCCGCGGCGGATGGCGGAGACGCCCACCCCGCGATCTCCCTCTCCGCCTGCTCGTGCAGTTGCAGCCGGATCGCCAGCGCCAGCCGCAGCAGAATGCGCCAGATCCTCGGCGCGAGATCCCGCTGCCCCGCGCAGGCGGCCAGGAAACGCTGAACGGGAGGATGTTTGCCGAGGTAGCTCCAGCCATCCAGCGCTTCGGTGGGATAGTCCTCCGCGTCGCCTGGAACTGCGCTGACGAGCTGCAAGAACCTCGCCGTGCTCGCCCCCGCCAGTTCGGAGCAGAGTTCAAGATCCTTGCGGGAGGCGCTGTAGTGGAAAGGCGCATCCAGGTAGGCGCGGGCCATCCTTCGCAGCCCTTTCTCGTCCGGCCTGCTCTCGCGCGCGCGGACCAGATCGAAAAGGCCCTCGGCGCCCTCGCGGAACGAGATTCCCCACGGGTGGCGCCGGACCAGTTCTTCGAACAGCCAGAAATGGCGAGCCCAGGCCGGGCCATCGTCGCCCGGATCCCGCCCCCGAAACCGCCCCTTTGGCAGCAGAAGAATGGCGTGGAGAGCCGTGAGAGCTCTCTCGCGATCCGCCTCCGGTTGCGATCGCAAAAACCCCAGCAACCGGTGTATCGTGCGCTCGTCGGGAATGCTCAGAAGCTGCTGCCACACCTGCCTTCTCTCGATCTTCACACTCAAGCCCAGCAGCTCTTCGGGCACGCCGGCGAGCAGCGCAAGTCTCTGCGGATGCGCCTCGGCGATCTCCGTCGCCGTCTCCAGCAACCCGTGCCCGGCCAGCCGCTGAGCTCCTTCTCTTCCGGCTTCTCCCAGCATGCCGATCGCGCGATGCCTGCGGACACTCGCTTCCCACGACCCGGTCCAGGTCCAGCGCCAGTATTCCGGCCAGCCGCCGGGCCGGAGCCGCGGCAACAGCTCGAACAGGCGCTCGACATTCTCCTTCCTCCACCCGGCCGCGTCCAGCCAGTCCTCCAAGGCCCGGCAGGCCATCCAGCAGATCTCCCCGAAGCTCCGGCCGCCGCCCGCGCGCCGGCAAGCTTCGAGCCAGTCGACAACGCCGCTCACCACCGGGTCAGGCGATGCGAACGCGCAGGCTCGCCCGGTCAGCCCGCGGAGGACCTCTCTCGACTCCCCCCGTCTTCCGGAGCGGGGCAACCCCCGCGCAACCCTCTTCTCGATCTCCTCAACGGCGCGCGCGAACCGGGACTCAGCGGCCCTCACTTCGGCCGGCGCGGTCTCGCCGGATGCCCAGCAGTATTCGCTCAGGAAAGCATTGTCCTTCCCGGCCAAGGACTCCGCGCCCGCAAGGAGCGCCAGCCGGAGGCCGCGATCCGTGCCTTCTCTTCCGGCCTCCTGCCGGACCAGCTTCGAGACCTGCTGGAGCCGCCGCTCTTTCGCGCTGCGCCACGCATCCAGGTCTCCAACCAGGCGGGGCAACTGTTTCCGGTATCGGCGCGCGGCTTGAAGCGCCTCCAGCGTTCCCGCCAGCAACGGCGGCGTGACTCTCAAGCAGCCTCGCGCTTCCGGATTCAAGCCGCGGTAGCGAAGGCCAAGGGCGTAGATTCCCGGGCTGGAATTTTGGAGGGCGTCCGCCGCAATCTCCTCCGCGCTGCGGCAGGCCAGATCCGGCGTCTGGCGGCTCGCCGCGCGATTCCCGCGCCAGCAAACGATCCGCCAGTCCAGCCACGCCGTGCGTTTCTCGATCTCGGCCGCGCCTCGCTTGCGACGGGCCTTCGGGAAATCCTTCGGCGCCGTCCGCTGGCGATCTTCCGGAAAGGGAGAGTCTTCGTCGTGCGTCATCTCGCGGACCAATCGGGCTCCGCCTATTATCCCTTTTCGCGCCGGCCGGGTGACGTCCGAAGGATCCCTTCGAGAATCGGCGAACCGGCCTCCGCGCCGTGCAACAATCGTCTTAGGTCATCATGAAGCGGCGACTGCACGCGCTACTGCTCTGGGCCGGCGAGCTGGCCCTGTTCTCCTTGCGCGTGTTTCGGGACGCGCCGCGCGCCCCGCGGGAAGGCGCGGAAATCGCCCGCCAGATCTTCGAAATCGGCTGGCGCTCCCTGCCGTTGATTCTGGCCGCCGGCTTCGCTGTCGGGGCCGTCATGTCCATGCATACCCGGGCTTCGCTCGAACGCTTCGGCGCCGAGGCCCTGATCCCGGCGGGCCTGGCTCTTGCGCTTTTCAAGGAAACCGGCCCCCTGGTGACGGGCTTGCTCTTTTCCGGACGAGTCGGCGCCGGCATCGGCGCGGAACTGGGCGCCATGCGCGTCAGCGAACAGATCGACGCGCTGGAGAGTCTCGCCGTGGACTCGTTCAAGTACCTGGTCGTCACCCGGGTGGCCGCCTGTGTGCTCGTGCTGCCCATCCTCACCACCGCCATGAACTTCACCGGCATCATCGGCGGTTTCGTCGCCGAGACCGTCATCAGCGGCATGTCGTTCGCCCTCTACTGGGAACGCGCCTGGTCGCTCGTGGACTTTACGGATTACGTCCCCGCCACCCTCAAGACCTGTGTTTTCGGCTTCATCGTCGGAACCGTGGCCTCCTATCTTGGGTACAACACCAAGGGCGGCGCTGAAGGCGTCGGCCAGGCTTCCACCCGCAGCGTCGTGCTGTCTTCCATCCTGCTGATTGTGACCAACGTGGTGCTGGTGAAGGCCATCTTTTTTCTGTTCCCGTCGGCCCAAGGCTAACTCATGGACCATCCCATCCGATTCGAGACCGTCACGAAATCCTTCGGCAGCCTGACCGTGCTGAAAGAGGTGACCTTCGAAGTGCCTCGCGGCAAGGTGCTGTGCGTGCTCGGACGGAGCGGAACCGGCAAGAGCGTGCTCATCAAGCAGATCGTGGGGCTGATCCCCCCCGACTCCGGGCGCATCTACGTCCAGAACGAGGAGATCACCAGCCTGCCGCCGCGCAAGCTCGCCGCGGTTCGCAAGCGGATGGGATTTCTGTTTCAGTATTCCGCCCTCTTCGACTCGATCTCGGTCGGCGAGAACGTCGCCTTCCCCCTGCGGCGCCACACAACCCTTTCCCGCGAGGAGATCCGCGACAAAGTGAGCCGGAAGCTCAGGCGCGTGGGATTGGAGGGAATCCAGAACAAGATGCCCAGCGAGATTTCCGGCGGCATGCGCAAGCGCGTCGGTTTGGCCAGGGCGCTGGCGCTGGACCCTCCCATCCTCCTCGCCGACGAGCCGTCGAGCGGACTGGACCCCGTGACCTCCCGTGAGATCGACACGCTGTTCCTGGATCTGAAGCACCACGAAGAAACGACGATGGTGATCGTCACGCACCACATCCCCAGCGCCCGCCGCATCGGAGACGAGCTGGCTGTGCTGCACGAAGGACGCATGCTGGCCCGCGGCTCCGCCGCGGAACTGGAGGAGAGCGAACACGAGATCGTTCGCGAGTTCATGAGATCGGAAGGAGCAATCTGAAATGCCTGCCAGTCGCAAGATTGTGGTCGGTCTGTTTGTGCTCGGCGGCTTCTTTCTGTTCGCCCTGGGACTTTTCTGGATCGGAGACCGCCGGCTGTTGTTCAGCGAGAGTCTGGAATTGCAGACGGAGTTCGCCAACCTGAGCGGGCTGAAGACCGGGTCGAAGGTGCTCGTCGGCGGCATGGGAGCCGGTGAGGTGTTGTCCATACAGGTGCCCGCCGAGCCGGAGGGAAAGTTCCGTGTCCGCTTCCGGGTCATGTCCCGCTTCCAGCCGATGCTGCGCGCCGACTCCGTCGCTTCGATCCAGGTCGAGGGTCTGGTCGGCAGCAAGGTGCTCCAGGTGGACTCCGGGACCAGGGGCGGCGCCAGGATCCAGGCGGGAAGCGTTCTCCCCAGCCGGGAGCCCGTGGAGATTGCGGCCGTTATCCAGCAGTCGGTCGAAGTGATCGGCAAGGTCAGCACGGCTGTCGATGACGTTCAGGGGCGCGTCGTCAACGCCATCGACATAATTTCGAATGTCGGCGAGGAGGCGGGAAGGGTGGTGAAAAACGTCGGCGAAGACGTCGATGAGGTCTTCGGAACGGGCCAGAAGATCGCGCGGGACGTCGACTCCATCGTGGACGGGATCCGCCAGGGCCGGGGATTGGCCGGCAGGCTCTTAACGGATGACCAACTGGCGGCCAGCGTCTCCGGGATGGTGAAGAACGCGGAGGCGGCGGACTCCAACGTCAGCCGGACGTCTGCGGATGTGCGCCGGATTGTCGGCGACATCGAATCCAGAAACCTCGGTGAGACGTTCCAGAGAACCGCCAGGAACGTCGAGCAGGCGAGCGCCGGGGTCAAGGACGTGCTGGCCGAGCTCCGCCCTCCGGGAGGCGAGGAGCAGCGCGGCTTGCTCGACGACGTCCGCGACACCTTGTCCAACGCGCGTCAGGCCACTTCCAGCCTGGCGGAAAACATGGAGGCTTTGAAGCGCAACTGGTTCTTCCGGGGATTTTTCAATCGCCGGGGCTTCTACAACCTGGAATCGGTCAGCCTGGAAGATTACCTCGGCGGGAAGGTGGCGAGGGGCCGTCCGCAGCAGCGCTCCTGGCTGAGCGCGGAAGCTCTCTTCCGCCGCGATCCGTCCGGGCGCGAGATCCTCACGGCGGCTGGCGGGAGGGCCATCGATGAGGCCATGGCGGAATTCCTGTCCCATGCCCCGAACGCCTTGATCGTGGTGGAAGGCTATCCCGGCGCCGGCGCGAAGGTGGAACAGTATTTGGGATCGAGGACCAGAGCGCGCCTGGTTCGAGACTACCTGGTGGACCGTTTCGGATTGAACCCCGGTTTCGTGGGCGCCATGCCCATGGGGGACACGCCTCCTCCCGGCGCGCCCGCGGGCTTCTCGGACGGGGTCTCCCTGGTGTTTTTCGCGCAGAAATAAGGGTGTATATCGAAACAGGGAGGCGAGGTTCTCATGCGGCCCTTCGGAGCTCGACGCGGCGTTTCCGGAAGTCTTGGAAGCGGCCGTTGAGCCTGGGTCGCGCAGGGGCCGGAGGCGCAGGCACAGCCGGGTACGGCGCACAGATCCGTAAGACCAGCCCCAGCATCCCCACTTCGACGCTCTCCGGAGGGGCGGTCCCGGCTCTTTGGAAAGACCCTGGAAAGTTCCAGAACTCACAATCTGGGCTCCAACGAGTGCAAGAGAGGCAGGCGGTTGTATACTGGGCGTGGCCAGGAGTCGATAGTGGAAATTCTGGCTTAGTTCACTGCCCATGGCGGAGATGAATTGGCAATACCAGTACACGCCCTATATTTGGCCGGTGATCGCTTCGGTGGTGTTGCTGGCCGTGCTGGCCATCTACGGATGGCGGCGCCGCTCGGTGCCCGGAGCGGTTCCGTTCGCCGTCTTAATGGTCTGTGGCCTGCTGTGGGCCCTGGGCTCCGCGCTCGAACTTGCGTCCAAGGATCTGGCAGCCAAGTCCTTCTGGGCAGCGTATCAGAGCGTTTGGCAGCTTCCAACGGCCACCGCCGGGCTCTGGTTTGCGCTGGAGTACGCCGATCTCAGACGCTGGTTGACCCGCCGGAATTTCGTATTGATGACCGTACCCCCGGTTCTGTGGTTGCTGCTGACTCTCACCAACCCGATCCACCACATACTCTGGTCCGGCTTCTCGTTTGAGGGGACGGTTCGCCCCGCCTATAACACAGTGGCATGGGTCCTTCTCGGGTACGTGTATTTGCTGGCGTTGACAACCGTGCTGGTGTTTGCCTGGCTTTTCTGGCGCTCGCCGCTCCATCGCCTGCCCGTGGCTCTCTGCCTGTGCGGGCAAATCGTCGTCCGCGTGGTGTACGGCCTGAAAATGACCGGCGTCATCCCCGCCATGCCCGTTGACCCCTTCATCCTGACCTTCAACTTCACGGCGGCCATGTACGCGCTCGCGCTCTTCCGCTTCCGCCTGTTTAACCTCATCCCGATCGCGCGGGGAGCGGTAATCGACCAAATGCGCGAAGGAATGATCGTGTTGGACGGCCAGGGGCGGATCATGGACTTGAATCCGGCCGCCGAACGGATCCTTGGGATGTCCGCCGTGCGCGCCAGGGGTGGTCTTCTCGCCGATCTGTTGCCCGGCCGCGCTCTGGGGGAACAGTCCGAAATCACGCTGGGCGCGGCGGAGGCGGCCCGGCATTATGCGATCCATCATTCGGCGCTCAAAGACCGGCGGGGCCTGCCGGTGGGTGACCTGCTCCTGCTGGACGACGTGACCCGGCAGAAGCATGCGCAGTTGCGGCTTCTCGAACAACAGCGCGCGCTGGCGACGCTACAGGAGCGCGACCGGATCGCGCGGGAGTTGCACGACAGTATCGGCCAGGTATTAAGCTATGTGAAGATGCAGGCTCAAGCGGCCCGGCAGTTCCTCGCGCGGGATCAAGTTGCGGAGGCGGATGGCCTGCTGGCCCGGTTGGTCGCGGCCGCGCAAGACGCCCATGCGGATGTGCGCGGCTATATCCTCGGCGCGCGGTCCGGACTGCCCGCCGGGGCGCCTTTCGTTCCCGCCCTCGAAGAGTTCCTCCGGCGATTCACCGAGGCCCATGGTATCGTCGCGAAATTGAGTGTGGAACCGGGTTTCGCCGGCGAGATCTTCGAACCCATGGTTGAGGCGCAGCTCTCGCGCATCATTCAAGAGGCGCTCACGAACGTGAGGAAGCATGCGCGAGCCACCCATGTGAGCGTCCGGCTTGTGATCGCCGGCGGCTATGCGGTAGCCACTGTTCAGGATGATGGCGCCGGATTCGATCCGGAAACAGCGCAAGCCGCCAACGGGCAGCGGTTCGGCTTGCGCTTCATGCGCGAGCGCGCGCAGGAGGTCGGCGGCGCGTTGGATGTCCGTTCTGTGCCAGGCGAGGGCGCGATGATTATCATCCGTGTCCCGGTAAGAAAGGAGCATGCGTGAAACTCTTATTGGCCGACGACCATCCTCTGTTCTTGGATGGGCTGCGCAACCTCCTGGACGCGCACGGTTTCGAAGTGGTGGGCTCGGCGCGCGACGGGTTGGAAGCCGTGGAGAAGGCGCGGGATCTTTGTCCGGACGTCATCTTGATGGATATTCACATGCCGCGCCTGGACGGACTGTCCGCCCTGCGCCGGATCAAAGCGGAGTGGCCGGCCGTCCGGATCGTGATGCTGACGATGGCGGCGGATGACGAGCATCTGTTTGAAGCGATCCGGGACGGCGCCTCCGGCTACCTTCTGAAGACGCAGGATACCGGCGAATTCCTGGCCCTCCTTGCCGAGGTGGCGCGAGGCGAGGCGGCCCTTTCCCCCGGCCTCGCCGCCCGGATTCTGGAGGAATTTGGACGCCGGCAACCTTTGCCGTCCGCTGTGGAACCAGCGCCACCCCCGAGCCTCTCCCGGCGCGAAATCGAAGTCTTGACGCTCGTGGCCCAGGGATTGACGTACAAAGAAGTCGGCGCCAGACTTTTCGTCGCCGAGCGGACCGTCAAGTATCACATGGGGGAGATCGTCCGCCGGCTGCACCTGCGCAATCGAGCCCAAGTCATTGAATACGCTCGGCGATCGGGGATAGCCGGCTGACCCGCGCAAGATCCTGTCCGGCAAGGCCGGGCATCCCCAGACTGTACTTCTTGTCCCAAGGTACAGTCTCCAGCCCTGTACTTCTTCTGTACCTCAACTGTCGCCAGGTCTAGTGTACAAAGGGACCTGATTCCCTTCTAATCAACTATGGACATGCGAACCGTGGCGATTTGGGGGAATTCGGTGGTGCTCTCCAGCATCCACGCCAGCCTCGAACGCCGGGCCGGATTGCGGGTCTTGCCATTTGATGCAAGAACGCCCGGCGCCACGGAGCAACTCGAGGCGGCGCATCCCGACGCGATCATTTTCGATGTGGGGGCTAAGTTCGATTCTGCATTCGACCTGTGGAAGGCTCAGCCGGATGTCCAGTTGATCGGCGTCGATGTGTCGGCCGGCCAGGCGATTGTGTTGTCCAGCCGGTCCTCGCGCGTGCTCACTATTAGCGATCTTATACAAGTCATTGAAGACTGTGCGCCGGTTGAAACGGGAGATTCAGGCAAGCCCGGAATATCGGGAAATTACTGTAATGGCCAGGAGTAAAACAAGGTGCCGGCTGAACCGGTCGAGAAGGCTGGAGCCATAAGCTCCGAGGACCCTCAGAAGGCCTGAGACCGGCTCCCTCGGGGCTGCTGGATGCAGTTGAGGAGACCCAGGTGCGCTTTGCCGGCGCCAGGAAGAACAGCCGGCGGCGGACGGCCCTGGCCGGGAGTCCCAAAAGGGCAACGTAGTTAAAAGACAAGGAGAAACTTCGAGATATGACTAAGAAATCCTTAATAGTGTCTCTGCTGTGTGTGCTATGTGCAGGCGTCGTGCTGCGCGCCGCGCGCAATAAAGACGTAACGTACATGCTGAAAGGAACGCAGGCCTCCGCTCATGTTATGGTAACACTAACGGACGGCAACTTCGTAAACGCGTGGATTGACCCTTCGCCGTTGCCAGACGGCAGCATGGGCTACTTGGTTGAAATTATCTGGAATCCGGCAGGAGGTGGTTATGATGACTATAACGAGATTGGTGGTCTCGTGCCCGCCGGCGCCGTTAAGCTTCGCGGGAAAAACGTGGAGGTGAACATCACCCCGGACACGTTCGTCGAAATCGATCCCACTCGCGTCCACGGAGATCCAGCGACACTGAAGCTTGTTGGCGCGTTCATGCCTGACAATGGACCGAATTCCTATTCGCGTGCGGTTAGCGGGAAACAAACGGATGTGCAGGTCCAAGCCGATGGAAGCACGGAAACGCGCATGTTCTCCGGGGATACTTTCTATGGGTCGGCGATCTTCGTTGGCATGGTGGGACCTTGTTCCATCTCATCCACCTCAGTCGCGCCCGGCGGCTATGCCGAAATGGGCTTTCGCAAGGGCACTGAACGGGTAGTAGTCACGACTCCGTAGTTCGGCCACGCGGAGCAAAGCCCGGGGAGCGCTCCCGGTTGAGAAGCTCGCGGTTGGAAGCCGGGCCGGCGAAGCGGATCGCGTCTTTATGACGGCCCGCGCCCGTGAGCTGGCCCCCCGGGGTTGGGCTGTCGGCGGGTTACCTGCGCCAGGCGGTCCCTCACTTGGCCGGGTCGGGGTGGGTCGCCGTGTGCCTGGATAGGAAAGACCGGTGGGCTTCGCCCACAGATCGCGGCGCCCGCCCTGCGGCTCGATCGCCGAGGCCTTTCCCCACGTAGCGGACGGCAGCGGGAGGACTTGCCCAGAGCGGGCCTTCTGCGCCGGCACGGACAAGCGCGGCGGCGCTCTCGATGGCGGCGGCGTAACTCACCGGGCCTGGGTCGCGCAGGGGCCGGAGGCGCGGGCGCAGCCGGGTACGGCGCATAGATTCGTAAGACCAGCTCCAGCATCCGTCCCCCCACCGCCACTGCGACTTCGGGGTCGCACACTCCAGGGAATGCGGCAGCGTGAAAACGGGCAGCCGATTCCGATATATTGGTATTGAAGCGGTGGGGTCCGCTGATTGCCGCAGCGCCGGCCAATGACTCCTACAGTATTCCGCAAAAGGATCAACCATGCAGAACGGTACTGTAGAGAAAGAGTTGCCGGCGGAGGCCCCGGAGCTTGCGGCCCGGGCGCTTAGCTTCGTCTCCGACCTGGCCCGCCGGTATGACCTGTCGTCTCTCCGCTCCCTCCTCGAAAGCTGCCGGAACTTCGCCCGCGAAGAGACTCTCAACGTCGCCATCTTCGGCCGCTTCAAAGCCGGCAAGAGCAGCTTCCTGAACTGCCTGATCCGGCGGGAACTTCTCCCTGTGGGCGTCATCCCGGTCACCGCCGTGGTCAGCGAAATCC
>Ga0101944_10002183_pt1 | contig 33362 bp, 40 predicted proteins | sample DewCreD2012metaG_FD_75245 | JGI IMG/M metagenome (GOLD analysis project Ga0101944, IMG submission 75245) | Hot spring sediment bacterial and archeal communities from British Columbia, Canada, to study Microbial Dark Matter (Phase II) - Dewar... ... | reverse complement strand
CGCGGCATAGCCGCAACCAAACAGGCGTGGCGGCTGTGGTCCCACCGGCAACTCGCTCCCGTGGCGGCATGAAAATCTTTGCGGGAGGAAAAGAATCTACGGGTTAGTTGCACAGGGACTCCCATCGCACGGTACACGGCGGCGACTTCGTAGGCCCGGGGCGCCTGGGACGTGAATGCCGTGACACCGACGAGATCGGGTTTGGGCAGGCGTCCGTAATCGGGATGGCCCAAGTTCTCGTCGATCAGCGTCACTTCCCAGTCCGGCGGCGTAAGCCCCGCCACCACGAGAAGCCCGAGCGGCTTCCAGACTCGATACGCGTTCAGGCGGCTCCAGTTGACCTTGTTCAGGCTGACCACTGGATTATCCGGATTCACCAGATAGAGTCGCATCTCTTTCCTCTCTCTCCGGTTCACTCGGCGTTGACGGGCCCAGCAGAAACGCGGGGCGTCGGAACCCAGCGCAACAAGGGCAGCGTCAATTCCTTCGTGCTCCTCAATGGCGGGAAGGAGCAATCCGTTGCCCATCGCCAAACTGGGAGACGGCTTCCAGGTCCGAGCCTAACTTAGGCGCGTCGCTGCCGCCGAACTCGCGTTTGGCCTCTGGCGTGCTCGTCTTCTGCTGGCGCCTTCCTCTCTGAGAGTCACCGCGTGAGGCTGGGATCCGGCGGTCTGGGGAAGAGCAGCCCTTCACTCGGAGGAGACGACGGGAGGGCGTTCCGGAAAGGGATGCCCTTTCGTCGTTGTGGGCATCGTAAAGCCCCACTCTTCGGGCTGCGCCCGGAACGATCGGACTTTCCTCGCCGATCCTGGTCGCCATGGTTTGTGGTAGCCGGATGCTGTCTTGACGCCACGTGGTCCGTCGACCAAATGTGGCCAATCTGCTCGTCTCCGAAGTTCCTTTGTGTGGTATCTTTGACTTACAGGCCTCGTCTGCGACGGTGGTCCATTGGGAGGCACAGCAAGTGGCGACCCCGTCGGACGCATAGACAGGGCCAGGCAAAGGAGGCAATATGGCCCCTGCGAGCTCACAGGCGCAAGCGGCGGACTGGCTCCTGGACCACGGCCCAAGAGAACTCGAATTGCTGTTTCGGGCAATCGTTTTTCACCCTTCAGTGCCCATCCTGATCGCAGACAACGACAGGAAAAATCTTGACGCCAGCGTCGGCGCCGCCAAATTGCTGGGACTTTCGCGGGACAAGATCATCGGCAACAAAATCGACGATTTTGCGGCTCCTGCCTTCAAGCCCGAGATCGAATCGCTTTGGAGCGCCTTTCTGGAGCAGGGTGAGCAGAACGGGATGCTTCGACTGGCTGGTCCTGATGGAACCCTATGGGACGTCGAGTACACGGCGAAAGGGAACGTGTTGCCGGTGCGTCATCTTCTGGTCCTCAGAGGGCAGGCGGGTTCCGCGCAGACGCGAGGTTCGGCCGAAGTGGGCGAGCACCAGGTCCCATCCTGGGTGCAGGACTTCGCACTATACCTGGTGGACGTGGACGGTCATATCGCCGCCTGGTATTCGGGGGCGGAGCGCATTTATGGCTATGCCCAAGCTGAAATCGTGGGGAAACACCTTTCCATTCTTTACCCCGGCGAGGCAAGGTCTGTTACGGACGCGCAGCAGGAACTGCGCAGATCCGCTGCCGAAGGTCATTTCGGGAACGAAGTCTGGCATGTAAAGAAGGACGGGTCGCGCTTCTGGGCCAATGTGATTACGATGGCTTTGAGGGACGACAACGGCGAGTTACAAGGATTCGCTAGAGTGGTGCGGGACTTCAGCGAGCGCCACGAGAGGGACGAAACGCTGCGACGCAGTCGCGCCCTCACCCGCCCAGTACCCGCAGAGCCGTCCGTCCCGGGGATGATTTCCGGCGAATTCGATCTTGTTCCCGAGGCGAATGATGCGTTCCTCCAACTGGCGGGCTACAGCCGCGAAGACTTGCAGGCGGGACGTCTGCGTTGGCCCGACCTCACGCCTCCAGAACACTCCGCGCTTGACGATCTGGCGCACGAAGAATGCTTGCGGTTCAGAGCCTGTACGCCGTATGAGAGAGAATTGATCCGCAAAGACGGCTCGCGCATCCCCGTTCTGCTCACCACCGTGGTTCTGAACCTATCTCCCTTCCGATGGATCACTTTGGTTCACGACCTCCGTGAGAGCAATCAGTTGGGAAGCATAGGGGACGAAGCGATCGAGGGGAAGCACGACTTCGAAGAGATCGTGGGTACGAGCGCCGCTCTGCGGCGGGTTCTGCGGCTGGTGGAAGTCGTCGCGCCTACCGATGCCAATGTGTTGATCCTCGGTGAGACCGGCACGGGGAAGGAATTGATCGCAAGTGCGATCCACCGGCTAAGTCCTCGTAGAAACCAGCCTTTCGTAACCCTGAATTGCGCCGCCATTCCGACCGGGCTTTTGGAAAGCGAGTTGTTCGGCTACGAAAAGGGAGCTTTCACCGGCGCCCTGGGACAGAAGCTTGGCCGGTTCGAGATGGCGCACCGGGGGACTCTCTTCCTGGACGAGGTGGGCGACATCCCGCTGGAGCTACAACCAAAGTTGCTCCGGGCACTACAGGAGAAGTCGTTTGAACGGCTGGGCGGCACGCGAACCATTCCGATTGACGTACGGCTCATCGCCGCCACCAACCGTAATCTGTCGCAAATGATGGGGGACAAGGCGTTTCGGGCGGATCTCTTTTACCGCTTGAACGTGTTCCCGATCACGATCCCGCCATTGCGCGACCGTCCTGAGGACATTCCCCTCCTGGCCCGGCATTTCACCCGGAAGTACGCCCGGAAAATGGGGCGGCAGATCGACAAGATTCCGCCCGACACGATGCGGGCCCTGGTGAACTACTCGTGGCCCGGAAACGTGCGTGAACTGGAGAACTTTATCGAGAGAGCGGTTATTCTCTCCCAGGGTTCCAGTCTCCGCGCTCCTTTGGATGAGTTGCGGGCGACCGGCGTGGAGTCCGCCGGCGGCACGCTGGAGCAAGTGGAGCGGGAGCACATCCTTCGCGCGCTTCGGGAGACGGGAGGTGTTGTCAGCAGGGCTGCCACGCGCCTGGGAATCCCGCGCACAACGTTGAACGCCATGATGCGGAAGCTGGGCATTTCTCGCAAGGAACTCTGACCGTCCTTTGTCATCCGGCCACACTCCCCCAAGTTCCGCCAAGGACACTCCGAATTCTTCCCTCCCGACGCTTCTCGGACGCAGACATTGGAGGGTGTCATTGAGTCCCGACGTTTTGACGGACGTTGGAGCGATACCCGCACCTGACGAGTGGGAATGATGCGACGCCCCTCCCAAAGGAAGCGTCCCGCTCATCGAAAGCAGCAGAACCCATGAACTGGGACCAACTCGAACGCAGGTGGAAGAAATTCGCAGGACCGGCCCGTGCGCTGCCTGTCTTGCGATAGTTGTGCTTGTCAAGTTCAGCAGTTTCTCTGGGTCTGATGCACCCGTCTGTGGTGAACCTAAGCTGTGGAAGTCGTAGCCCGGAACAGCTTAGCGTTCACGCCGCCTCCCCAAGCCGGCGCAGAGCCTCTTCCTTTTGCTCCCTCAGACGGGCTGCTGGGGATGGGCCGCATGCTCACTGCGCCAAGCGGACCGAGGTGTTGATGAAGCAGGCAGGGGAGTGAGGTGCTATGCCGAGCCCGGCCTTCTGAGCCAGCGCGCGACGCGGATGGCGGATGGAGACGGGGGTGGGAGGCCGGCGAAGGAAAGCGAACCCCGCGCGTCGCCGTCGCCTTGAGCCAGCCCTGCCAGGCTGTGGCGGATGCTCAGGGATGCGGCAGCCTCCCCATCCCCACCGATCAGCCCTGCGGCGGCCAGAGCGATGACTGCCTGGGCAATGGCATCGCCGTCGCCGGCGGCCGCACTCAGCAGCGAGACCAGCACACCGGTGCGATAGACGGCGCCCGCGACCTGCCCGTCCCCCTGGGCGGCTCCCTGGACGGAGCCGAGCAGGAACGTGGTCCCGCTGACTGCCCCTTCCCCACCAGTCAGACCGGTGACGTCAATGAACCGGCTGGCGCCGCCGAAGCGGGTTTCACCGAATCTGCCCCTGCCGAACAGTGGCATGTCGTTACCTCGCCGGCCCGGACGTGACCACGATTATCTGGACCGCGGAGGGCGGTAGGGTGTAAGTCACCTCGATGTATGGTGGATTGCTCCACCCCGGTGCGCCAAAAGTCCAAGAGTTAAGCTGCGTCGGCGTGGGAGAGGTTGAAGATGCAGAGATCCGAATCGCCGTGTAGCCGGTCTTGGAGATGTTGCTGGAGTCGAGGCCGACGCCATTCCATCCCACGGACGGCGTCCAGGAGGATAGAATGTTCCCGCTAACGGGCGTCTGCTGGTACACCTGTTCGCCGGACCAGTTGTTGGGGTTGTACCACTCAATCGCCAGCGTTCGGCTCTCCGGGTTGGTGATGCTGTTTAAATAGAGGTAGAGTTGGGCTGCAGTGATGGTGGCATTGTCGGGAATGGGCGACGTATCGAACTTGAACGCCAGCAGCGCCCAAACGTAGCTGTACTCGTACCCGGCGGTGACTTCCGCCTGACCCGCAGTTCCCACATACGACGGCACCCACGGTCCGCCGTTCCCATAAGCGGAGATGAAGTCCCCGGCGTAGTAGGTTCCGGTCGGGTCGATGACGTAGGGGAACGCCTCGGGCGGGAGATCAGAATCGTCGCAGGCGAACGCGAACCCTTCAGCGGACGGACTCCAACCGCTGCATGGATGCCGCTTCCCATTCGCGCCAAGGATCACAGCCCGAGTGATGAGCGTGCCCCCTTCACCCGTGAGATTCCCAGCCTCATCCGGTTTCAGCGGCCCGGAGATCTGCCATGCGTAGGTCCGCTCTCCGAGAGACTTTGGAATCGGCGCGGAGCGCAGGTCGAAGCCCTGTCCATTGACCTCGAAGGTCCAGTCCAGCCCGTGGGCGCTCAGCCTGAAGCGGAAGCCGCTCTCGTGTTCCAGCTTCCCCGGCTTCATAGTGAGCGAGTTGACCCACTGACCGTCCGACACCCGCCAGAACTCCACCACGTCGCCGTCCGCGTCACGGGTGATGCGCGTGCGCACCGGCCCGCCCGTCAGCGTCCAGCCCCGGTCGGTCTGCCAGAGTTGCGGCTCATTGAATTGGATCTCGTCCCGCTCATCGCGCCATGTCAAACCGGGGCCGAACACGGCCCGGTACCGGTTCGGCGCGACCCGGTATGTCACCCCGGACAGATCCCGCCGCTGCTCGACGGCGCCCTTGATCCGCGCCAGCCTGGGCGATTCGGCCAGCTTGCTGAGCAGCGCCTCGGTACGGTCCTGGGCGGCCAGACCGGAGGCAAGCAGGAGAAGACAGAGATTCTTCCTCATCTCAGTTCACCGTGTACTTGATGGCGATGTTCATGCGCCGCAGACCGGAGCCGACCGAAACGGTCACATGGTCGATCTTGTGGCCTGAGGTGAGGCTGTTCTCGCCGCTCACAAACGATGTCGTCGTGGCCCCCGAAGTCGAGCAAGTCAGGTTGCTCGACAGGATGTTGGCCGGCGAGCCGTCGTCGCGGCGGAGGTTGATCGAGGCGCTGCCGCCGTTGATCTCGCAGTAGACCTCGGTGAGGGTGATGTCCGGGCCCCGGTTCACAAAGATGCTGTCGATGTCCAGAGTGTCCGGCAAGTCGTTGTTCACGTCGAAGAAGGTGTAGTTGATGACACCCGTCTTGAGCGCGGTTGCTACGTCCGCCGTCCCAACGGTGGCGCAGGTTGGCACTGCCTCGGCGTTGAGCCCGCGCACGAACTGATTGGTGCAGCTTCCAGTGCCGGACAACGACGGCTTGCCGCTGAGTTGGCTCCAAGGCGCCGAGCCGCTCAAGCTGCCGATGAACGTGGTGGCCTTGACGTTGCCTGTGACCTCCAGCTTCTCCGTAGGGGCATTGTTCCCGATCCCCAGGCGCTTGTTGGTGTTGTCCCAGAACAGATTGGCGTTGTCTTGCTCGAAGGCATTTGAGGAGTTGATGAACAGCATGGAGCCGGGCGTCCAGGTTACCCCTCGTCCAGTGCCGCCATAGGCGGTGGAAAGCTGTCCGCTGGTGATCTTGGTGGCCGGAAGGCCTGGGATCTGAGAAACAGCCAGCAGCCCTGATCCATCCAGCCCGGCGTAGCCGTTGGCCTGGTTCTTCTGGTTCAACGCTTGGTAGGTACTGTCGTGGTTGTGGCCCACCAGAGCCACGTTGCCCAAGTTCGCGCCAAGCGAGGATTGCACGGCCTTGAGTTCGGCGGCTATTTGGTTGTGGTGCCATGCGTTGATGAAACCGTCCACGGCGGCCCCGGAGTCATGCGAGGCGGCGCTGGTGCCTCCGAAACCACGCCCACCCGAGCAGACCGTCAGGGTGTTCCCACTCACCGAGCAGATCAGGATGAGCTCGGAGTCGATGGTGACGAGCTCGTAGGCGGTGAACTTCGACCCGTCGGCCACCGGGATCGACAGCGTGGTGGAGTTGATCCCTGCCGTGAGGGTGGAGGTAGAGTTGTCGCGGGCCACCAGCAAGTCTTGATCGCCAGCCAGTTGGGACGGATACTTGGCCGTGTTCGGATTCTGCGCCAGAAGGCACAGACACACGAAGATCAGAGGGATCACTCTGCGCATCTCAACTCTCCTGCACCTGAAGCTGCCCGGCCTTGAATCGAAGCTGCTGTCCCGCGCTCACCGTGACCGGCCCGCCGGTGAACGTGTCCACATAGCGCAGCGCCCCTCCGACCACCCGGATGCCGAATCCCACGACAGTCCCCCAGGCCGAGGTCGCCTCCGGGAACAGGATCTCGCTCGAGTTCGCGCACTGGCCGTTGCTCGGCGCAGTCAGTGTGATTGCCTGCCGCTGGTACTCCGGGGCGGAGACCTCCACGCCGCCGGAGTCGTTCTTGTCGGGAAGGGTGGTATAGAGCGCGACTTGCAGGGATTGCGAGCGCAGGTCGTTGAGAATCTGATTGGCCCAGGCGTAGCTCTTGTCGCCCATGTGGCCTCCTTACTTCTCCGGCTCCTGCTTCAGCAGCGTTCGCGCGGACCGCACGGCGGGCTTGGCTGCGGCAAGCATGGCCCGTTGTGCAGCTTCGAGCTGCTGCTTTGCCTGGAGCATCTCCGGCGTAGGGTTGGCCTCCAGGATGCGCATGAAGTTCTGCGCCAAGACCTCTTCGATGTACTGCTCCGGCCCCTCGAACAGCGGCTCGGAGATCACCGCGCCGTTCTCCAGTTGGCGCGGCGGCTTACGCAGGCCACAGATGTGCTCGGCGATGGCGTTGAAGGTGTTGTCGTCGATTTCAATGGTGATGGTCATTTAACTCACTCCTACGAGCCAGCCCTGCGAGAACGTGAGGGTTGCTGTCGTATCGTCTGGCTTCTTCACTTGAACGCTTCCGGTAAAGGCAGAGGTGTCGTCCACAGTTACGTTCATGTTCCTGACGGACATGGTTGCGAGTTGCCCGGCGATCGCCGAAATTCGGAATTCGCTCACTTGGCCTGGGAAGCTGGACCAAATGCTCAGGTTGCATCCAGACGAATTTGTGGCCGGGTAGCGGGATGCCTGCACCAAAAACTGAGCAAAATTACCGGATGAGTCTTGGCCCGGATCTACCAGCAAGTTGGCCAGTAGTACCTCTGGGATTAAGCCTCCACCTCCACCTGGGTTGTGACCCCTAGTTAGAAGCAGGCGGGGGTATGATCCGCCATCGGCGGCTCTGATGTCGACACCGCCGCTTCCCAACACGGTTCGACTGCGCTTGCTGGCGTCGATGCTTCCGCTTGTCTCCGTCAGCACGACAATCTGCGTCGATGCTGGCGTTACCGCGAACGTCTGGGAACGGTTCACACCGAATGAGTCCGTCCACGACCCGGATGCCTGGATCGTGGCCTCATTCAGCGAGACGTTCCCGTTGGTGTCGGCTTGGAATGGCGCGCTCGAGTAACTGGTCCCGCCGATGCGGGCGGTCTTGAACCATGCACCCTCATCTGTCCCCTGCACGCCGATCCAGCCGATCTGCTGGCCGAGCGCGTTGTAGACCCCGAACTTCCCCGGCTTGTTCCCTCCGCCGCCGACCATGATCTCGTTGGTAGCGAGCTTGTCACTCGACACCGTACCGGCGACGATCAGGCTGCCGTTGAACTGCCAGACCTTGAACTTCCCATCGGTTACGGTGAAGATATCCGGGTCGTAGCTGGTGGGCTTGGCTCGGGAGAGATCAAGCTGGCCGGCCGCGTTGCCCACGATGATGGATTGCCAGGGAGTCCCGCCTCCGACCGCGGGCGTGTTCATGCGCCCGTTCACATCGAAGCTGACGGCAGCGACGTAGATTGTGGTGGGCGTGATGCCTACCGGGAGCTCGAACGTCAAGGGTGACTTCGAGCCCTCCACCCTGCCGATGTAGACCGCGAAATCGGTCGTGGTGCGGATGCTCGCCCCTCCCCAGCGGGGATCATTCGGCGGGGTGAAGGCGCAGGTGACCACCGCCCGGGCTGTCCCGTCCGCCGTCATCGGGTAGGAGACCGAGGCGCTGAAGTTCGAGACGTGGGAGCACCACTCTGCGGGCGCGTTGTCTGAGGTTGGAGCCGGGATCTGGATGGTCTGCGCGGGAGTCACGCCGGCCACATAGGTGTTCACCCGGTTGTTGGTGTCCACGGACCGGGCGTAGAAGGTGGCGTTGGCTGCCGACGCCGGGAAGTTGCTTGTCTCCCACTGGAATGATGTCCCCCGCTCGAAGCTGGCAAGCTGGTAGGTTCGGCCATCCGTCCAGTAGACATAGAGCGCCACCCCACCGAAGCGCGGATCGGACGGGTTGGACCACGACAGATTGACCCGCAGCACCCGCTGCCCCTGACCGTTGACTGCGTAGGCCGGGCTTGCTAGCGCAGCGGTGAACCCTGTCACCAGATCGGCGTACTCCCGCCCGGCGTCGCCGGTGAGCCGCTGGATCGTCAGCGCCACCGAGGGCGTGGAACCCGGCACGATGGCGCCCACCGTGCCATCACCATAGACCGGGACAGCGTACAGAGTGATGTTCTTTGCGGCCTGCGGCACGGGCCAGGACTGGGAAGCGAACGAGGAGGCGCCCTCGGCAGCGTCGGCCACGGTGATGTCCGCCGCCTCCCACCCGCGCATGAGGATGCGCACCCCCTTGTACCGCGGCGTCGTGGGATTAGTCCAGGAGCCCCGGGGCCGGAACTGCTGGTCGCCGCTCTCAGTGATCTCATAGACGGCCTCGGCAGCGAAGTCCGAGACGTAATCCGCCCTCGGCAGGGTCGTCAACTCCACCGTCGGCCCAAACGGGTTGCCTTCCGAGTCCCGATTGAGTGCTCCGAAGCGGCTGATGCTGGCGCAGATGAGCGTCCAGGTCTGCGGCGGCTGCGGGATGCTCTCGGGCTCGATGGCGATGGTGTCGTAGAGGTACGGGACCTGCTGCTCTCCCCCTTCCACCCGCCGCGGCAGCGTGAACTGGCTCTGCGGGATGGGATCGGTGGCCGGAGTGTAGTCGTAGCCCCCTCCCGTCCGAGGCGACCGGATCCACACCTGCACCCCGGACCAGTTCGTGCGGTCCTCGGGCGCGAGACATGCCCAGTCGATCAGCATCCGCTGGCGGCGGTCGTCCCAGTACATCTCCGGCGCGAATTGCCCATCCTGCTGCAATCGCCCGGCGCGGAACACCTGAACATGGGGAGCCTGGTCGTAGCCCGGCTCAACCGGGACCTCACTCGGAGGCACGTCCGCCGGCTTCGGCCCGATCGCCAGGTCGTACATCGAGTCCGTGGTGGTCCGGCCCTCGATGTCGATGGAGTGATCGCGTTTCAATCGCCAGCCGGTGACCCGGAACTCGCCCGGGCCGCCAGGCATGTCAGGATGCGTGAGTGAGCACACCATGCCCGGCTCAGTGTTCAAGGCGAGCACCGTTGTGCGGAAGCTGACCTGCCGGGCCTTCTTCCATTCCTCGGCGCTGATCCCGCCTAACTCCTCGCGCAGCCGTGTGGTGAGGATGCGGGCTGCCTGGGACTTTGACGCTGTGCCGGCCAGATTGAGGCTTGCCTTGAGGTACAGCGGCCCGGCCCCGCCGCCCAACCACGCCGCATGATCGGCGTCATAGAGCGAGATGGAGTTGCCGGCGAAGTCGAACTCCTCATCGGCGAAGTTGGCCGTCAGGTGGTTGAAGCCAGGCTTAAGCGGCGCAAGCTGGAGGCTGCGGAACAAGATGTTGCCCTCAGTGAAGGCCTCCACGGCCGAGGAGTTTACCCGGATGCCCAGTTTGAGCTTGCCGTTGGCGAAGGTGTAGTAGCCGAGGCAGTTGGCGAGGACTTCCTGGAGCCAGTCACGCAGCGGCTTCTCTTCCTGAAGTACGCCCCGGAATTTAAACTGAGTCTCCTGGTTGATCTCCTGCCACTCGTAGTGGCCTTCCGGCTCGTGCCACTGGCCGAACTCGTCGTAGTATCCCTCCTGATCCTCGACCCAGACCTTGATCCTGCGCGGGAACAGGCTGGTCACCGTCTGGTCGCAGACCGCCGCCGCCTCGACCGCCGCCTCGACGTCGAAGTACTGCTCGCAGACCTGTGCGCTGGCAAACCGCAGGCCACGCGCCCGGAGAAGCATGTTGACCGCGATCCAGATGGGATTCGTGAGCCCCGGAATCCATACACGCTGCCCCACTCCGCTCCACACCCATCCCCCGAGTCCCTGATTGATGACCGCCTGCATGGAGTGCTCTTCCAGCTTCGATAACTGAAAGCCCTTCTCGTCCATGCGCCGGATCATCAGGAAGGCGGTGCCGGCCGCCCGCTCCGGTGCGTTGTCCGTGTCGAAGCCGAACGGCTGCGGGTTCGGGTCCGGCCCGGCGTTGAGGTACAGCCCCAAGTCGCCCGGCCCGTGGTGTAGCTGGTTGTCCAGCGTGTGGCCCGTTCCGAAGGCGCCGATCGGCCCCTCACCCACGATCCCCAGGGCAGCGTAGAAGTCCGACTCTTCCCGGCCCATGGCGATCTTGCAGTTGACCGGCATGGCCGAATCGGTGTAGATCTCCGGCACTATCTGGTCGTAGATCGACTCGGCCACGAGCGACGTGCTGGTGATGCTGGACCGCCGGAAGCCCCACACTCCGGTCGAGTTATCCTTGATACGGACGCTTTGCGGCTTGGCGAGGATGCCGCCGAAATAGTTGTCCATGCCATGAGCCCGGCAGCCGTTTGGCGTGTCGAAACCCTTGTCGCAGGACGTATCCGGGCCGGTGTAGGGGCAACTTACGCCATCCTTAAACTGCTTCCAGCAGGTGCGGGAGATCTTCCTGGTGGGATAGGGCAGGTTGAGCTCGTAAAGCCCATCGGCGGCGGTGACATGGAACTCCGGCCCCTGGTCGCAGGACCAGTTCACGACGTGGCCCTGCCACAGATCGAGCTTGACGCCCGTGCCGACGTGGTAGAGCGAGAACTGAACCGCCGCCCGGTACAGATCCACGTCGTTGGCCAGGTCGCGCATCACGCGGTCGGCGTTGCCAAAGACAAATTGCGCCTGGTCAGACTCCCCGCCGAGAGACTGGGAGATCCCATCGAACTCGACGATCCGCGCCTGGTAGAGTTGGCCGCCGATGGTGCAGCGCCGGTCGGAGAGGTAGATCGCCGGGTAGCCTGGCTGAAGGGGCTGGATGAGGACAAGCGGGATGATCTCCTGCACCTGGGACAGCAGCGCGGTCTGGAGCGCGGCCGGCGGGAAGCGGTTGACGGTCTGGTTGAGCGGATAGGATGGGTTCGCGGTGGGGATCTCGACCAGCGTCACGCCCAGTGAGCACGCCCAGTCCGCCAACATCTCCCAGGAGAGCGGCTCGTTGGCGAAACGGCAGAGGACCGGCGTGGTCCCGATGCCGTTGTCGTTTAGGGCGTTGAACGTGAACGCGCCGTAAGGCCCGTACTTCGTCTCCCAGAAGTTGCGAAGCGCTATCCGGTCGGCGTCACGGAGCCATTGCTTGCGGATGGTGAACCGCCGGGCGCCGGTCCCGAGCAGAAACCGCTGCTCGATCTTGGCGTTCCCTGATCCGAACTGATGCACCACAACCTCATGGTCGCGGCGCACCTCGAGCGGGTAATCGGGCACGAGCGGAAATACGCCGGACGGCGTGATCTCAGGGACTGGGACGTGGCCGATAGAGTCAAGCATTGAAGGATAAGGCTTAGGTGATGCTTAAATCCGGTGACCTACGCCATCCGGGGCTTGCCCTTGATTTGCCTTGTGGGTTCACATGCGTGTGGTCGCGCCCACACTAGTCATACAGAACGATCAGATAGCGGGGTGGTACTATGGCGGTATGCCACAAGTGCCAATCCTCGGTGAGTTAATGTACGAAGTAGATTCCCTCTACGTCAGCACCGAAATGATTCTCTCGAAGCAGTTCCGGAAGACGCCCTTGGACGGATTCCTGCTGGAAGCGTGCCTTCTTCACTTCCGCGTAGTCTGGGATTTTTTCTATCGGGGAAAAAAGTGGGACACTGATGTTGTAGTCACCGATTTTCTTCCCACGTGGTCGCCCCCGGATGCGCCACCGCGGCTAAGAGAGATTCGTGAGTGGTTAAACGTTATGTTAGCCCACCTGACGTCGCACCGGGTAGATAGCGATTACAAGGCCCTCCAGATTACGATGGATGATGTCCGTCTCATCCGAAGCCATACTGAGGCCTTGTTTGGCGCATTCCATGGAGCCTCTCTGACACAAGATCAGCGCAGCTCTTTGGTCAATCCCTTGGCAGATAAGTTCCGTCAATATAGGCTGTTGAGCGACTTTGCTAGATCCTGAGCCCAACTCTGTTCGGGTGTGGCATTTCGGATAAGAAGTGGGAGGCGTCTCAGGCCAGCTCAACGAGTTCGATCTGTAGCTCCGCGAGCGCGAGCCCAAGCGACTGACTCCAGTCGCTGTTGAACCGGACGGTGTACCGCCCCTGCGTGGCCTGTCCCGTCGGATCGTGCGAGAACCTTGGGACGGTCTCCCAGGGATCGTAGAAGTAGAACGGTTCAGCCGGACCCTTGCGGGCATCGTAGAAGTCGCGCAGTTCGGCGAGTTGGGCTGGCGTCAGCCGCTTCACCAGCCGCCAGCGCTTGCGGCTGTTGGTCGCCTGAACCGAGCGCTGCGATTCGCCGTTGCGGTACTCATTGTCCAGGACCGGATACTCGCGCTGGTGGACGAAGGCGCTCGAGAGGCTCGCCGGGAGCACGGTGAGCGGCGCTGCGTTCTGAACCGAGTCGGGCATCAGGATGTCACCAGATCCAGCAGCCGCTGGTCCGGGCGCACGCCGAGCCTGCCAGCCACAAACCTTGCGTAGTGGGCCGGCTGGTTGCCGTCCGATGAGGGCGCATACACCCGAAACATCTCCGCGCAGGTCGGCTGCTTGCCTTGCGTGTAGCGGCCATCCAGATACTGGCCAATGAGCACCCGCAGCACCCGCCAGCCCTCCTCCAGCGCCCGCCGGCTCAGCTCCTCGCGGCTCACGCCGGGGAACCGCTCCGAAGCCCAGGCGACGAAGTCGACATATCCATTCGATGTCGGGTACGGCAGCCCGCGGCTGTCCCGCCATTGGCGGAGGTTGCCGGGGTTCGCGTTGATCTGGGCCAGCGTCGGATAGCGGATCTTGCGCGCCCGGGCCTGTGGCTCGCTCACAAAGAACCCTTCCATCTCGGCGATCGCCCGGGCGAGGCGATCAATCAGTTCCGCTCGCGTCATCCTGCCGCAGCCTCCAGCGCTCCACCCACTGCTGCCACTCCCGGCGCTGGATGTAACGCTCATCGAGCAGCTCCAGGAGTTCGAACTTCAGCCGGGCGATGGCCTCGCCCACGCTCTGCCGCACAAAGACCCCCACCACGGTAGACGCGATCACGGCCACGGCGCACAGGGCCGTGACTGCCTGCCATTCCATTGGCGCCTCCTTATCCCACCACCAGCCCTGGACTCATTTGCAGGGCTGCGGACTGCCGGCGGCCGGAGTTCTGCTTCATCGCATTCATCGCCGCACCCTGCACCGCCCGCGGGTTGTTCACCACCACGCGCACGGTCTCCTGCTCGAAGAACTCCTTGGCCCCCGGCACGGTGATGTTGATGACGGTCGTCCCACTAGACGCCACACCCGCTCCGATCCGGTCAATCGACAGCCCGCCGGATCCCTGCGAGAACAGCGCACCGCCGTACTGCACCATCGACACCGGGCGCATGGTGGCCGGCAGCCCTGCGGTGCTCTGGCCCGTGCTCATGGCGTAGAGCTCGACCAGTTCCCGCACCGGCTGGCTGCGAATGGCCATCTCGAGGTTGCCGCCGAACCCATGCTTGGCGATCTCAACGATCTGGCGCAGGATGTTCTTCTCGCGGATCTCGACGCCGTAGGTCGCTTTGATCTTCTCTCGCGCCTTCTGCTCCGCGCTCTTGCGGAACATGCCGAGGATTCCGGCGACCGCACCGATACCCGCCGCCGCAATCCACCCCACTGGTCCGACAGCGATCAGGGCGGGGAACATAGAGGCCAGCGCGCCGAACCCCACCAGGCCGCTGATCGCACCAAGCGCCGGCGCCAGCCCGCGCCCCACTCCGCCGCCTTGCCCGAGCCGGAACGCGCCCGTCAGTCCCAGGCCCGCGCCAAGCAGTCCAAGTTGAGGCGCTATCGCCGCCAGTCCCGCTCGAGTCACCCCCAGTCCAGTGCCCAGTCCCGTCAAACCGCCGAGGCCTCCAGCGGGAGTGCTCGCTGCGGACCCGGTGCCACCGCCAATCGCGCCAAACACAGGCACCGCACCAGCCCCGAGTATGCCGCCTGCGGCCCCGGCCAGCGATACCCGCTGCCCAGTGAATAAATAGGTCAGCATCGCTGCGATGCGCGAGGTCACGACCTCTTTGATAGCGGTCAGCAGCGCCGTCTTGAGCGAGTCCGCCAGCGCCGACCAGATCGACCGGCCCTTCGTCAGCAAGGCATCGAACACCCCCTCGGCCTGCCGCCGGAAGCTGTCGAAGATCCGCTGGTTCTCATCCCGGATGATCTGGGTTTGCCGAATGGCTGCCGATTGCCGCGCCGCATCCAGTGCCGCCTGCGTGTCGGCGTCGAGCCGCTGCCCGCGCTCGGCGTACTGTTGGAGAATGGCGTCCCGGCGCGCGGCGATTTGCTCCTCCGCCATGCCCCGCGCCCGGGCGATCGTCTCCATCGTGTCGAGCTCGATTTCGGACTCGCGCTTGAGTTGATCGGCAAGCAGTCGAAACCGGGTCATTAAGTAGCGCTCCTCGATGGCAAGCTTTTGGGCAACCCCATCGAGCTGCTGCTGGACGGTCGCGGTCTCCATCCGATCCAGATGGCGCAGCTCGTAATCCCGGACATGCTCAGCTGCCTGCTCCTCGTAGGTGAGTCTCGCCTCAAGTGCCTGCCGTTGAATCTCCAGCGTTTCCGTCTCGAACTGGCGCTCCTCGGCAACCTGCTGCTGGCGCCAGTTCAGAAATTTCTCTTTTGCACCCTCAGCATCTCTTTCCACCTCCGCCAGATGCTTGCCGCTCTCTAGCTTGATTCGCTGGAGCTCATTGGACACAAGCGTCACAGTGGCCCGATTGATATCCCAGATGGCGGCAGCCGTCAGACCGTAGACGTTCAGTAATTTCTGTCTCTCGGCATAGATCCGTCCCATGTTGCCAAGTTCGGCAGTTTGGGCAGACAAAAGATATTCGCGGGCCTGCTTTTCGGCCTCCCGTTGCTTCTCCCTCTCCTTTTCGAGCTCTTCCAGTTCTTCAAAGTTGATGCCAGGCCCGCGCACCTTAAAGCCGGTCTCGACCTCCAGGTCCAATGGTTCCATGGACCGGCCGCCGATCGCCTGCCGAATCTCAGCCTCGCTCAGGCCGGCGGCTGTCATCTGCTCCAGCGTCTTGCCTGACTTGAGCCCAGAGAAGACCTCAGCCTGCCGGTTGAGCCGCTCCAGTGATTCCCGGAATTCATCGGCGCGCTTCCTCTCGCGCCAGAGCACCCCACCGAACGCAGCCAGACCAGCGCCAGCCAATGCCCAAGGGCTCAGCAGTCCCATGGCAGCCGCAAGGCCTTTTATCGCCGCAGCGACTTTGGGAATCGCAGTCACCAGCGAATAAAGACCGATTGCGATTCCGATTTCCGCGAGCGCATTTGCGAGGTCCTTGACATAGGTGATCGCTTGCCGCAGACCACCGCCCCTTACCCAACGGACCATCTTGTCGGTGAGTTCAACCAGCCGCGGCGTGAGTTCATTGGCCAGGGCGAACTTCAGGCCTTGAATCGCCGATTGCAATCGCTTCAGGTTGTCGGTGAACCGCCCGGCGGCGCGGAGCGCATCTTCGCCAACCACCAGGCCAAGGTCATGCGCCTCCTGCCGCAAGCGGCGGATCTCCGACCCGCCCTGATTCAAAAACGGAATCATCTCCCGGCCCGAGCGGCCGAGCAGGGTCATGGAGAGCGCCACCTGAGTCGCATCCTCCGGCATCTGGCGGAAGCGGTCGGCCAGATCCTCCAGGACATCTCCGGCATTGCGGAGTTGCCCGCGCTGGTCGCGGAAGGACACACCGAGCGCCTCAAAGGCGCGTCTCTGCTCACCGGCTCCCTTGGCGGCGTCCATCATGTTGCGCGAGAGACTTCCGACAGAGGTAGCGAGCTGCTCCGCGCTCATGCCCGACAGTTCGGCAACCTGCTTGAGCTCAGAATAGGCTGCTACGGTCAGCCCAACTTTCTGCGCGGCCTTGCCCATCGCGTCCTGCTGCTCAAGAGCGCCAATCGTCAGGGATTGAATGGCACGCGCAGCGGACATGAGTGCGCCATAGATGGCCAGGCCGGCGACGACGGCCTTCGTCATGCTGGCGGTCATGCCGTCGATGCCTTGCGATGCACCGCGGGCGGTCTTGACGGCGGCCTGTTCCATGCCGGACAGGCTGGCGTTGACGCCCTTGAGGGACGCATTGGCCCGGTTGGCGTCCACTTCAACGACGAGTTCGAGACGGTTGTCCGCCATGCGAAGAGCGGCTGTTGCGATTTCGCAATATTGCGAATAGACTGGATTAGGATGCCAAGGACAAAGGTCGTCCTTTACTGCGAGCAAGACGGCGCCTGCCCGTTTCTTGACTGGTACAGCGGCTTACCGGTCAAGGCGCAGGCGAAATGTCTGCTCCGGCTGGAACGGCTGCGCGAGTTGGGGCATGAGCTACGCCGCCCGGAGGCGGACTACTTACGGGACGGGATCTATGAACTTCGTGTCCGCGTTCAGCACATGCATTTTCGGGTTTTGTACTTCTTCCATGGGACCGGGGCGGCGGTTGTTTCCCACGGAATTGTGAAAGAAGGGGCGGTCCCCGCCAAGGAGATCGAGCACGCGGTTCAGCGCAAGAAGCGATACGAAGCCGATCCGGCCGGACACAGCTATTTCGAGGAGGCCTCAGAATGAGCGGTAAACGAAAGTCTACGACCGATGCGGTGGAGATTCTTCACCGGCGATTCTTCCAGGGGCGGCCAGAGCGCCTGAAGGCATTGGAAGAGGCCCGAGCCGACGACGAGGTCGCCCGGAAGATCTATGAACTTCGGAGAAAGGCCGGTCTGACGCAAGCGCAGTTGGCGAAGATGATCGGCACCACGGCGTCGGTGATCTCACGCCTCGAGGATGCCGACTATGAAGGTCACTCCCTGGCCATGCTGCGCCGGATCGCAGCGGCCCTGAACCGGCGCGTTGAGATCCGCTTCGTTCCGGTCCGAAGATCTGCGTGAGCATGGCAGACAACCAGCGAGGAAGATCGGCTTCCGAAGTCAGCCTGCATTCCGTGGTTGCACTACTCGCTGACCTGCCAGAGCGCGGATTGGTCCGCGGCCAGGTGTGGACGGCCGTCGAACGCCTCGACCCCGGTGTGTACGAGGTGGAGTTCAGCGATGACGCTGGCAGAACATATGCCTCGTTGGCCGTGTCCGGCGAGCAGCTTCTGGTTCTGCATCACGAGCCCATCCATCAAGCCGCTCAAGGTGATTGAGCCTCGATCCGTTCACTCTTCAGCTGTTCGCGTTCCTCTTCCAGGATGAGCATCGCTGCGAACTCATCCGCCCGGATCTCGTCGAGGCCGATCTGGACGCCCAACTTCAACGCCGCGCGAAGGTCAATCGCGCGCCGCAACAACAGGCCCGCCTCCGAGGATTGAGCCGCCTCCAGCTTGTCGAGCGGACAGTGACCGCAGCGCCCGCCATCGTCGGGCGCATCCGGACAGAGACCAGGGTCGCAGAGCCCTTCGCGGCGCAGCGCCCAGTGAATCAGGAACCGCAGCGAGGGCCGCTCCGGCCACTCCCCCGGTGTCAGTTTGGGTCCGAGGACTCCGCGAGTGCGCCGTCGAGCGCGTCGATGGCGGCCTTCACCGCCACGGCCTGGTGGATGATGGGCGCCTCGCCCGCGTAGCCTTCGGTGGATTCGATCAGCTTCTTGTAGAGCGCCGCCGCCGGGGCCAGGTTGATGATCAGCTCTTGGCGGTTATAGGGCAGATCGAGAACCCGCGCGAAGCCGCGGCGGTATTCGAAGACGTCCTTGGCCGAGGGCATCCGCAGCACATGCGTCACCGTGCCACCCAGCACGCGCATCGTCACGCGGAAGCCGTCGCCAACCTGGACCACGTCGTCGACCTCCGCTTGGCTCAACTGCTCAATGATCCGGCTGGCCTCGAAGGGGTCCACCTCGGGCGCGTTCTCGTCGGCCAACCGGATCTTGGCGAGCAGCGCGGCGTCGGCATCGTGAGAGTCAGGGATTGTCGTCTCGGAGACGCCGCGCCCCAGTTGCTTCACGATGACCTTGCGCTTGCGCTGCCGGTCCAGCCACTCTTCATCCGTAGGGAAGCGCACGCGGATGGGCTTCACGCCCTCGGGTGTGCGCAGGTGGATGGTGATGGATTGCTTTGCGTCAAACATGTGAGAGTCCTTTCTACTGGCAGATCCCATCCACGCCGCATTTCGCCACGGCCGAAACGACGCCGTTGGCCTCATCCCACATCGGCAGGCACTCAACCGAAACCGTGACGATGCCGTCCGTCTCGCCGACCTCCGCGGTCGCAAACGAGACCTTATGCCAGGTGAGCTCGAGCGAGTTGTTCGAGTCGTAGGTGAGCGAGATCACCGCCGTGCCGGCCGTCTGCTGGCGCAGCTTGGTGAGCTCGGTCGAACCGTTCTCGTAGCGGGCCACGAATCGCAGCGTGCCCTGGCGGTTGCCGAACTCGAGCCGACCTCGGATGGCCCCGCTCGCCCCGTCGCCGGGCGTCTGGAAGCCCGAGCCCGGGTAGAAACCGCCGTCCAACCGCACATTGTTCTTCCAGGACGTCTCGAGCGAGACGATGTTCTTGTTCGAGACGTAGTTGACCCCGTTGATGGTGAGCGCCAGCGAGGCCGAGGGAAGCAGTTTCTCCACCGTCGCCGCCGGCATCGTGATGCCCGAAGGCTCGACGAGCTTGCCCGAGCCTACGAACTCAACAGTGATCTTCGAGTTGGCGCGGCCCGGCCCCGAGCCGATCGAGATGGTCCAGCCTTCAAGGACGCAGCCCACCGCCATGCGGTCGATGACGGCGCTCGCGCCGGGCCGGATCTGCTCAACGAAAGAGAAGTGGGGCAGCTCGGCCGCATCGCCCGAGGCCGGAAAGAGCGGCGTCGAGGTGTAGGTGAAGTTCGGCGCCGTGCCCGACTTGACGACCTTGCCCAGCCCAAAGGCCATGGCCCAAGCCGCGATCTCCGCGCTCAGGTATTTCTCGAGCGTCCCGCCCAGATCCCAGGCGGCCGGGAACGGCTGCGTGGCGAACTCGTGGCCCTTGCCAAACTCCTCGGCGTCGTTTTCGGTGTTCAGCTTGGGGTTGGCCAGCGCAGCGTTCAGCTTGCGCAGTTGCCACATCTGCCCAGCGGTGTTGGCCGTGACAATGTCGGCCTGCTTCTGCTTACCGAAGCAGATCTGGATCTCCTGCATCCGCGCGACGGACATCAGGCGTTACCTCCTCTTTGTTGATCTGCCGCCAGCCACGCACCATCCTCGGCACAAGCTCGGCCGGCGTAGCTTCGACCTCTTCCACTTCGCCCTCAGGCGAGATCAAGACGACTTGTTCACTCATCTCCCATCTCCGTGAAACTCAGGGGCATTTCAAAATAGTCGAGTCCCTCGGCGTCGGTCTGCCGCTGGATCTGCGGCAGGTCCATCGGGTAGCAGGAGGGATGGACCGTCGCGTTGAGCATCGGCACGCCCAACGATGCTGGCACACCCTTGGTGATCAGCCGAAACAGCCGGTAGTAGGCCGTAGGCGGATCGCCGTCGAATGTCTGGCGCGCCCGCAGGTAGAGCGTGACCTGATGGCGCCAGACGTCCAGGCCGCCGAAACTCCCCGGCAGCGTGCCTTGCCAGGCGGCCAGGATCCCCGGCGCGGGCATGTCGTGAATGGCCGCCGCGAGGCTCGCGCGCTTCGGATACTGGTCGTGGTAAGCGCAGATCCGCTCTGGATCGCCCTCCATCTCGGCTACCAGCTCCGGGATATCGCGCAGCAAGGCGACCAGGTTGTCGACCAGTTCCGCCGGGTTGATCATCGCTGCTTACCTCCCAAGGCGCGCTCGACGAGCAAACGAGGCTTCATGGCCTCGAGCATCTTCCGCGCGGCTTCAACGACGGCCGCCTTGTTCTTCGGCGAGAAGACCATCCACTCCTCGCGCTTCTGGTTGGCCCAGGCCTTGATGCGCTCCTTGCGAGTCGAAACGCCGGCCTTGGCACGGTTCTCGCTCACGGTGCGCACCTGGAAGTTGCGCAGCAGGTCGCCGGTGAAAGTCAGGTTGCGGCGGTTGCTCTGGCCTTTGCGGGTCTTGAAGATCGCGTAGCGTTTGGTCAACGGCTTGGCTGGAGCGTCCGTGGGATCCCGCGCCGCCGCCAGCCGCGACTTCACCGCCGCGACGCCCGAGTTGCCCAGCTCATACATCTGCCGCTGGCGGAAGTTGAGCCGGTCGAGCCGGAGCTGCTTCTTCACATACACCCGAACCGTAGCCATGGTTTCTGAGGCGCCGTCTGCGGTATCCTATCGCCAAAAGCAGGTGCGCTCGATGAAACGAACCATCCAAGTGCGCATTTCAAAGGGCGAGCAACAGTATGTTGCCGAATGCCTGGACCTGCCGGTTGTGACGCAGGCGCCGACCCTCGATGAATTAGCCGCCAACATCCGGGAGGCCATCCACCTGCACCTGGAAGGGGAGGACCTGGCGGAACTGGGCTTGGCTGAGCACCCGACCATCGTCGCCACCCTGGAGCTGGACGCGGCCGCCTGATGCCGAAGCTCAAGAGCCTCTCCGGAGACGATCTGCTCCGCATCTTTGGGGAATTGGGGTTTCGGCCCTCGGCACAGCGCGGCAGCCATGTGAAGCTTCTCCGTCTGTCGGCAGGCGATGCCCGTCAAATCCTGACCATTCCTCTGCATCGAGAAGTGGACAAGGGGACCTTGCGGGCCATTTACCGGCAGGCGCTGCGGTTCGTTCCAGAATCGGCACTGAAGCCTCTGTTCTACACGGAGCAGTAGCCTCCGCGTCGAGGCTACTCTGCCATCCCGCTCCACTTCCGCCAGATCTGGCGGAAGTCGTTCCCGCCGACTCAACTTGTGGAAGATCTTCCACAAGTCAACCTGTCTTGCGGAGCTTGAACACGGCGGCGCCCTCCGCATCCAGCTCGATGTCGAAGACCTTGTAACGAACGCCGCCGATCTCGACTTCGTCCCCGCGCCGCGGTGCGCCGGGCAGATCCGCCAGCCGCACAAACAGCACCGCGTAGACGCCCGGCGAAGCGTCCTCGGCCTCCCGCGCCGGCTGAAACACCGCGCGGATCGCGGCCTCGCCGCCCGCCTCGGGCCAGTAAAGAACCTCGCGGCCGAAGGCTTGCACCACGGCCGCGTCGAGGTCCTTGACCGCCGCCGGCCAACCGCCCCGGCTCAGGCTTTCGTCCCTTTCACCAGCACCTCCGGCCGCAGGCAGATCGGCAGAGGGTTGGACTGAGTGTGAAGATCGGTCCCGCGGTCGAACTTGCGCGGTTCCTGCTTGGCGTACAGCGGCAGGCCCAGCGTGTTGGCGGTCTCGTTGAAGTCCGCCGGGGCGAAGTAGGTCCGGAAGGTGTTGGCCGTGCCCAGCGGGAAGAAGTGCGCCTCGTCGTCGGCGATGAACTTGCGCACGTTGCCCGCGGCGTCGGTCGCCTGCCCGCGGTACTCCTCAAAGGTCACCCCGCCGAAGCTGAACCCGGTGCGGTAGTCGTTGCCCAGCTGCTGGCTGCGCTGGAAGTACAGGAAGGCCTCCTTGACCTTGGGATGGGTGGTCAGCGCGTCATAGAAGCCCTGCGAGCACAGGCACATCACCCCCGTCATGAACTCGCCCTTGAGGTTGTCCTCGATGTGCCGCTTCACCTCCAGGATCTTGGTCAGCACCTCGGTGGTGTTGGCGGTCAAGGCGAAGTTCACGCTCTTGGGCGTGATGCCGAACTCGCTGTAGAGGTCGTAGAGCACCGAGCCGTCGGCGTCCAGAATCACCCCCTTCAAGGCCCCCATGCGCAGGTGCTCCAGGGTGATGGCGTGCTTGTTGCGCATGGTCTGGAGTTTGGCGGCGATAAGGTTGGCCAGGGCCTCCAACTGGTTGTCGGAGCCGAAGGCGCGCAAGCCCTGGACCTCCTCGGGCAACACCACATCCTCATGCGGGATGTGGGGGATGACGAAGCTGCGCAGCTTGCGCTTGGCCTGGGCGCCGAGGGTGGCCGGAGCGCCCACCGGGCGGGTGGGCAGCAGGCTCAAGACCCCGTTCATCTCCTCGAGGATCAGGGTGCGGGTGCGCACGCCTTCGGCGGGCATCAGGTTGAGTTGCTCCAGGCGGCCATAGAGGTTGGGCAGCTTGTTGAGGGCCGCCGTGAGGGCGACCATGTGGAAGGCATCGGTGGCGAAGGGATTGAGCATCGGCATAATGGGTCACGCCCCTTCCCGGACGAGAATGCCCAGGTTTTCCAGTTGGCTGAGGGCGGCGGCCTTCTGCGGGGCCGTAATGCCGGCGGGCCACACGAGCCCCCTGTCGGCGCAGATGGCCTCGCGGGCGAGGATCACCCCGGGTGCGTCCGCTGCGGTGGCATCGACACTGTGGAGCAGGACGCCCGCGGCGTTTTGCGAGCCGTCCTCGGCAGCCGGCGCAAGCTGGGTCACTTTACCGCTGGCAGTGATGACGCCGACCACCGTGCCCGTGGCCAGCTTCTGGCCGGCGGCCACCAGGACCTGCCGGCGGCTGTAAAGGTTGTCTTCTTCCCACTTGAGCCAGTCGCCCAAGCGGTTGGTTTCGTCCATAACGGGCATCGGTTACTTTCCTCCTCGCGCGCCCAAGCGGGCGCAGGCTTGCACAATCGGGTTATCCTCCAGATCCGCCGGAGCGCGGGTTCCGGTTTCCGGCAACACGTGGGAACGGATCGGGGGCGCTTCGGCTTCGGCGCGCATCGCCCGAAGCAGTTTCCGGACCTCAGCGGCCGGCAGTTGACGCTCGATGAATTCCGCGGCCCGCGCCGGGCAGCCGGCCAGGGCGCACAGATCGACGATCTCGGCCGCCTCGGCATAGCCCTTTGCGCGAGCTTCGGCCTGGATCGAGGCCGGATCGGAAACAGGAACGGGCGGACTGGGGGCCGCCTGGATGGTTGGGGCCTGGATGGTTGCATCCAGGATGGTTTCAGACACGGTGGTGCCTCCTTTCGTGAACTTGGGTTTGGAAAGTGATTCGGTCAGGGCGGCCAGCGCGTCGCGGAACGGGCCTATGCGGTCTGCGAAGCCGCGGGCGACGCTATCCGGGCCGTAGAAAATGCCCGCTTCCGTGGCGCGCACAGCCTCCGCGCTGAGTCTGCGCCGGCGCGCCACGGTTTCCACAAACATCTGGTACAGCCGGTGGACTTCGGTTTCGAGCACGCCCCGGGCCTCCTCCGAAAGCGGCTCATGCGGACTAAAGTCGTTCTTCCGCTCGCCGGCGTAAATGGCGGTGTAGTTCAGGCCATGGGCCGCGTCGGAGCCGCTCTGGTCAATGTGCAAGGCAATGATGCCGATCGAGCCCACGCCGGCGGTGCGTGTTACCCAGATCTGGCCCGCCGCCGAGGCGAGCAGATAGGCGGCGCTCAAGGCCCAGTCGTCAACCGCGGCCCAAACAGGTTTTACCTGTGCCGCCTGCTCGATCAGATCGGCCACATCCCAGGCCCCGTTGGCCTCGCCGCCGTAGCTGTCCAACCGCAGCAGCATCCCCTTCACCTGCCGGTCCGCCGCTGCCTCGAGAACCTCGTTGCCGAGTTGCTCATACGAGGTCAGCCCCGACTGCGCCTCCAGGCCGGAAGCGCGGTTGACCAGCGTCCCCGAGACTTCGATGACGGCGACGCCGGCCTCGGTGACGGCATAAGGCTTCCGCGTCCGCTGCTCGGCCAGAGCCGCCGCCTCCACGCCCGGAGCATCGAATCCGAGGCGAGGTGCGAGCACGGCCAGGATCGCCGCCAGCTTCTTCTGCTCGATCATCAGCGGCGTGTGGAACACGCGCGAGGCCAGGTGTGGAAGATTCCTCATGAGGTTTCTGTGGCCGGCTCCTTCTCGGCCACTCGTTGCCCATTGCCCGTGGTCTTGCGCGGGTCGGAGTCATAGGTCAGGCCCAGCGAGTCGGCGCGTGCGTTGTCGGCGGCGGCCTGCCGGTCGACCTCTTCTTCGTCGTAGCCCATCTCGTTGATCACCGCGCTGCGCGGCTTGAAGCCCGCCCGCACCGCCAGCAGCTCCGCATTCATGTCCTTGAGCGGATCCACCCAGGCCCAGGACGGCGGCCGCCACTCGACATCCAGATAGGCATACTGTTGGCGCCGGTAATCCCGCGCCTCAATCGCCCCCGCCAAAACGGCCGCTTCCATCCACGCCCGCCACACCGGCCGGCAGAACTGGTAGACCAGCACCTGGTGCTGAAACTGCTCGCAGCGGCGGCGGAACTCCAACAGCCCCGCCCGGATCGAAGAGTAGTTCACCCGCTCCAGGTCCCCGGTCAACTGCTCGTAGGTGATGCCCAGCCCCGCGGCGATGGCCCGCAACTGCACCCGCATGAACTCGGTGTACATGCCGCCCACATCGCCCGGCTCGGCAAACCGCACATCCTCGCCCGGCAGCAGCTTGACCATCGAGCCCGGCTCCAGCCCAGCCAGCGCGGCGCCCGCTTCGTCCCGCTCCGCCTCGGCCGGCTTGGCCCCAAGCACCGGATCGTCCGGATTGTTTTCGACAATGAAGGCCGCAAACATGGCCGCCAGCTTCTTGCGCACCAGCTCGGCATCGTCGTACTGGTCCAGCTCATGGAGCTTCACCAGCACTTGCGCCAGCCAGGGCTGCCCGCGGTGCTGGCCGGGCCGCAGGGGCTTGTAGATGTGCAGCACCGACTCGGCCGGCACGCGCACCGTCTCGCCGGCGTTGGCGAACATCACCCGCTCGCCGGGATGCTCGCGGTAGAGGTGATAAGCCACCCGCCGGCCGAGACCGTTAAACTCGATCCCCGCCCGGATGACGTTGCCGTTCGGCAGGTCTTCGTTCTTGGCCAGGGGCAGATGCTCGGCCTCCAGCAACTGCAACTGAAGCGGGACCGTGAGAGCGTCCTCGGCCCGCCGCTGGCGCAGCCGCACCAGGCACTCGCCGCCCTCGATCGCCGAGCGGCAGACCAGGGCTTGCAGCCCGTAGAAGTCGGTGAGCCCATGGGCGTCGGCTTCGTCGGTCCAGCGCAGCCACAGTTCCTGAAGCCGCCGCTTGACCGCCGCATCGGGGTGCTTGGACTGGGGCTTGATGCCCGCGCCCACGGCGTTGGCCACGAAGCTGTCGATGGCGTTCGAGGCCCAGGCGTTGCGCCGCACCATGTCCCGCGAGCGCGACCGCAAGGCTTCCCCGCCCACCGTCAGCAGGGCATTGAGACCCTCGGCCGAGGCATACCAGCCCCGCGTGCGCCAGCCCGCCGAGGCCGCCTCATAGCCCGAGGCCGCTTTCAGAAGCGGCGCAAACGCCGCCCGCAGGAGATTCCGCCAGTAGCCCGCCATCAGAATCCCTTACTTGTCGAGATCTTCACGATGCGCGATCGCGCTTGCGCCGGATCCTGCGCCGCCAGCGCCGCCTTCACCTCGGCCATGGCCTTCTTGAGCTCATCGACACTGCGGTACTCCATGCTCCGCCCTTCGAAGCTCACCCGCAGCGCGCCGCTGGCCAGTGCCGCCTCCAGCGCCTCCAACTGCGATTGCGTGTAGGCCATCTTGCGCCTCCCAACTCAACTTCCCGTGTGTGTTCTCGCTTCAACCATGACTGCCGCCGGGAAGCTTGCCGCGTCCATGGATGGCGAGCCCACCCCGATTCCCGCGCCGGGCCAGGAGTGACTCTGTTACACTCAGGGCGGATCGACAGGAATCGATGCCCACGATTGCGCGGATCGGGCCATACCGGGTGTTCTTCTTCAGCAACGAAAGCGACGAGCCGCCGCATGTCCACATCCAGCGCGAGCGTGCGCTGGCGAAGATCTGGTTGGAGTCGGCCGCGCTGGCCGCAGCCAGTGGTTTCGGGGCCAGGGAGTTGCGCGACTTGATCCGAATGGTGCAAGATCACCAGCAGAGCTGGTTGGAGGCATGGCATGAGTACTTTGGGGGTTGAAGTCCAGCCGCGGGCCCGCGAGGTCCAAGTCACGGAGGACGAGCTCATTGTCTTGCTGGTGGATGGCCGCAGGCTTTCCGTTCCCTTGGCTTGGTTTCCAGCCCTGGTGCGCGCCACACCCGAACAGCGGCAGCGCTTCGAACTCCTGGGCGACGGCGAGGGGGTTCACTGGCCGGATCTCGATGAGGATCTGAGCGTCGCGGGCCTGTTGCGAGGAGTCCGCGCCCCGCAGAAATCCTTGTAGTTCATCCGCCGCGGATCCAACTGGATCGCACCACCGCCCGCCGCACTGGTTTCACCAACGGCTCAACCGGCACCAGCTCCTGCATCTCCGTTTCAGTTCTGTGCCACGGCCGCGCCGCCTCCAGTTCCCTCCACTGCCGCTCGGCGAAGCGGTCCATGCCGTAAATGGCCGCCGCCGCCCGCGCATAGCAGCGTGCATCCAACGCCTCATTGCGGCGGTTGGGGTCCTTCACCCACTGCCCCTTGATGAAGCTCTCCGCCGTCAACTGCCGGAAGTACTCCTCCGTGTAACGCGGAAAATGACAGTAGCCCGCCGGGTACGGCTCGCCGCTCTCTTCGGCCGGTTTCGGAAGCCGGAGCCAGCTATAGAGCTGCGACTTAGCCACCGGCGTCCCAAGCGTCCACACCCGCACCGCGCGGCGCTTGGAGGCCGTGTCGGCCGCGCTCGCGCCCACGATCAGCCGATCGGAGCGGGCCGTGCCTTTGACCGCCACCGCCGTCCTCGGATGGGGCGCGCGGGCCCCCGCCGGCCCCCAGCTCGCCTGCGGGTGGCGCCGCACCCAGTCGTAAACCAACTGCGGGTTGTAGCCCGAGTCGATGCACAACACCCGGATGGGCAGCCCGCTGAACTCCTCCTCCAGCAGCGCATCGAGCTCCCGCCAGATGCCCGATTCGGCGATGTCCCCCACCAGCACCCGGTAGTCCACCGACCAGGACTCCTTGCCCCGGCCCCAGGCCACGATCTCCACCTCGATGCGGTCCTTCTGCACGTCCGCGCCCGCCGTCAGGAACAGCCCGCCCTCGGGCACGCTCCCGATCCGGTAATCCTGCCGGCGCTCATAGAGCGGCTGCCAGTCGGGCGCCTCCCCGCGCTCCTGCCACGACTCGCCCAGCACCAGGTTGACGAACGACTTCAACCGCTCCACATCCCCCTGCGCCTTCTCCCAGTCCTCGGCCGCCCGCTCCCACGAGTACCAGCCCACCGGGCTGTAGAGGCTCGACAGGTGGTAACCGCGCGTGCGCCCGTCGCCGGCGGCTTCCGGCCGCCACTCCCCGCGCGCCAGCATCGCCGCCTTGTGGTGGTTGTAGATGGCCTGCTCACAGGCCATGCAATTATAGGCCGCCTTCTGCGGCTGGCCCTTGGGCCAGCGCAGCCGCTCGAACTTCAGCGCCTGGAACTGGCCGCAGTGCGGGCACGGGACCCAGTACCGCCGCTGGTCGCTCTCGGCGAACGCCGCCTCGATCCGGCTCCAGCCCGTAACCAGCGGCGTCGAAACCATCAACACCTTGCGCCGCGAGAAGGTCCGCGTCCGCGCATAAGCCAGGTGGATCGGATCGCCTTCCCCGTCGACGTCTCCCGGATAGGCGTCCACCTCGTCCAGGAACAGATACCGCACCGCCATCGAGCGCAATCCAACCGCCGAGTTGGCCCCCGTCATCACCAGCACCCCGCCGGGAAATTCCTTCGACAGCACCGTGTTGCCCGAGTCACGCGAGCGCGCCGGCTTGACCAGTTCCCGCAGCGCCTCGCTCTCCTCAATCAGCGGATCGATCCTCTGCTTGGAGTTGCGCTTGGCCAGCTCCACCGTGGGCTGCACCACCATCATCGGCCCGGGCGATTTGTGGATCACGTAGCCGGCCCAGTTGTTGCCCGCCTCCGTAAAACCCAACTGGGCGCCTTTCATGACCACCACCCGTTCCACCGGGCAGGAAGGCGACAGCGCGTCCATGATCTCGCGCAGGTACGGCGTGCGGCTGGTGCGGTAGGGCCCCGGCTCGGCCGCTGACTTGCCCGACAGCCGCCGGTAGCGGTCGGCCCACTCCGAGACCGTCAGCAGCGGGTCCGGCCGCAGCCCCGCGCGGAAGGCCTCCTGGTAGACCTCAGTTGCCGTTTGCGCCGGCCAGTTCATCGAGCGCCTTGCGAATCTCCTCGGTCAGAATCTGATGCACCCGGTCGGCGTCGGACTCCGAGGCCAGCAACGCCGCCAGACGGTCCGGAAGGTTCAACAGGTTGTCGCGCACCGTGCGGGCCAAGGTGAAGGCTGCCACTTGCACCTCGTCGCGGCTGACCAGCTTGGCGGTCTTCTCCTCGAACTCGATCTTGGCCAGCCGCGCCAGGTAGCTCTCGCGGATAGCCCGCGCCTTGAAGTAATCCAGGCCGCCGGCAGCATCGGTGCGCGGGGGTTCTGTTCCGCGATGCGCCGCCCTGCCTTGTCCCGGCCGCGTCCTGGCCTCCCAGTCCGCATCGGCCTGCTCGCTGTCGATCCGCCCGTCCGGCGTGGTTTGAATCCGCCCAGTCTGAATCGCCTTCTGGACGGCTGAAAGGCGCACGCCACGGTGTTTGGCGTAAGCCCGCAAGCTCACCAGCGGCATTCCACGCCACCTTGGCCTACGCGCCCGTAAGTGCTAGAAAACACGCCGAATACAGATTGCACTTCTTTGCAGATTCAGCTTGACTCCTTCGCCAACCCAAGCGATGAATGGAGTCACGATGATCGACGAATACCAAACGTAAGGAAAAAGAGAAATGGAAAAACTAATTCACCTAGACAATGCAATCGAATCTCTGGAAGACGCAGTCGCCGCTCTCCAGAAAGCGCATAGAGAACTTCGCCTGGCATGCAGCGGCCAGGAGGATCGCAATCATCTGGCAGAACTGAAAGCCCTGATTAACAAGGCAGAAGCGTTGATCGAACGAATCCAATAAAGGAAACAACCATGCCAATCACCAGAGAAGAATTAATCGCAGAAGTTGAAATGTGCATGCCCTGGAAGTGGGCCGCGATGGTTTATGCCGACAACGGCCGTATTCGCCACTGGGTCTTACAGCCCGGCACAAAAATGCCGGCATACTTCGAAACCCGCGAAGAAGCGATGAACGCAGCGCTGGCATGGAAAGCCAACCTCGAGGAGGCATAACCATGGCCATCACCCGCGAGGAATTAATCGCCTGGGCCCGCCGCAACGGGTGGGCCCTCGACCGCTGGAACCACCTCCAGAAGACGAACAACGGCGCCACGTACCGCCTCAAGCTCAGCCGTATCGCCGCCCGGTACGAACTGAAATCCTCCGCCGGATGGGTCCGCATCCGCAGCGGCTACTACAAAGACTTAACCATCACCGGCGCCGGCCAACTCACCGGCATGACCCGATGAAAGGAAAACTACTCATGACTGCATTCGCCATCCTCGAAACCAACGTCACCGCCTACCCCACGGTGGCTGAAGCCAAACAAGCCGTGGCGGCCGCCGCCGACTCGGATCCGCGCCTGGTCGTTACCTCCGAGGCCGAACTGGCCTCGAGCCCGCTCTCCGCCGGCCAGCTCGTCGAGATCTGGAACGGCTTTGCCGGCGTGGTGCCCTTTGACGATCTCAAGCCGGTCAAGAAGTTCACCGACCGCAAAACGGCGGCGAACCGGATCTGGCGCGCCCTCCAGCGCCTGGCGCCAGCCCCAGCCCGAGAAAAGGCCGCTCCTGCGCCCCAGGCCGCCAAGGTTGCGCCGAAGAAGGCCAGAACGCCCAAGGAGGCCACCGCCCCGTCCGGATCGCCCCCAGCGCGCCCGGGCACCAAGACGGCCATCGTCCTCGAGCTCCTGCGCCGCCCCGAGGGAGCCACGCTCGCCGAGCTGATGGCCGCCACCGGCTGGCAACCCCACAGCGTCCGCGGCTTCCTGTCCGGAGGCCTCGGCAAGAAGATGGGACTCACGGTCGAATCTCTCAAGACCGCCGAAGGCGCCCGCGCGTATCGAATCAAGCCTCAGTAGCCTCCGCGCCGCTCCTCCGCCGCCAGCCTTCGTCGCTGGCGGCTTCTGTATTCTGCCGTCCAATCCCTTCGATCCGTTCCGCCCAGAACGAGCCAGGCGGCGACCGCATCCAGCGGCGCCGCCGTTGCCTCGCCCGGCGGATGGCCGGCCTCTATTACTGTTGACGGAATACCATCCGTGTCATAGACTGGAACTTGATCCGCTCGTTTCGATGCCGGGATACGGCCGCGCTGTTCGCCGACCAGCTTGTGCCGCGCTTCCGCTCCATCGAACGGGCGGCCCGGCGCAAGCTGCTGTACCTGCACGCCGCCCGGCGGCTGGAGGATCTCCGTTGCCCTCCGGGCAATCATCTGGAGGCGCTCAAAGGCGGCCGGGCCGGGCAGCACAGCATCCGCATCAACGACCGTTGGCGGATCTGCTTCGTCTGGCGCGGCGGCGAAGCCCATGAGGTGGAAATCGTCGACTATCACTGAGAGGCGGCCATGGCCAAGAAACCACAGCAACTCGAACCCATCCATCCCGGCGAGATCCTGGCCGAGGAGTTCATGAAGCCGCTCGGCCTCAGCATCAACGCCCTGGCGCGGGACCTCCACGTGCCGCCCAACCGCATTCACGGCATTGTGCACGGCGTGCGCTCGATTAGCGCCGATACGGCCCTGCGGCTGGCGGCCTACTTCGGCACGTCCGCCGAACTCTGGCTCAATCTGCAATCGGAGTACGATCTGCGGCAGGCGCGCCGAACCCTTGGCCCGGAGATCGAACGCACGGTGCGGAAGCGTCCGGCGGCGTGAACGGCTCGGTTCGCCGCTCGCGCTCGCGCTCTAGAATCCGCAACTCCTGCGCCCAGTCGTGCAGCGCCAGGCACAGACCATCGATGTCCGGATGGCCCTCCCGCAGCAGACGCTCCACCTCGGCCATCTCCCGCCGGCACCGCTCGACCTCACGCTGGTACTCGCCGCCGCTCATCGGCCACCTCCTCGAAGCTACGCCCATCCCCATCCAGCATGGCCTGCCGATCCGAGTACTCCTGCCACCGCCGCACGATGACGTCACAGTACCTCGGCTCCAACTCAATCAGCCGCGCCTGCCGGCCGGTCTTCTCGCAGGCGATCAGCGTCGAGCCCGACCCGGCGAAAGGATCCAATACCGTATCCCGGCTCTTGCTCGAGTTCCGAATCGCCCGCTCGATTAGCTCCACCGGCTTCATGGTCGGGTGCAGGTCGTTGGCGACGGGCTTGTTCACAAACCACACATCGCCCTGGTCGCGGGCGCCGCACCAGTAATGCTCCGCGCCTTCCTTCCAGCCGTAGAGGATCGGCTCATACTGCCGCTGGTAATCCGACCGCCCCATCGTGAAGGTGTTCTTGCCCCAGATGAGGAACGTGGACCAGTGGCCGCCCGCCTCGGTGAACGCGCGGTAGAGGGTGTGCAACTCGGACGACGACATGCAGAGGTAGACGGCGCCCTTGGTGACGGTGAGGATATTCGTGCAGGCGTCGCGGAGGAAGCTCTCAAAGCCATCACCGAGATCGTCGTTGGCGATCTTGCGTTTCTTTCCCCGCAACTTGTCCTTCATCGTCGCGCCGTAGTTCACGTTGTACGGCGGGTCCGTGAAGACCATGTCCGCCAGACCTCCGGCCAGCACCTTCTCCACATCAGAGATCTGCGTCGCGTCCCCACACAAGAGGCGGTGCTGCCCAAGAATCCAAACCTCACCCGGCACCGTGACCGCCGCCTCCTGCGCCTCCGGCACGGCGTCTTCGTCCGTCAGCCCCGCAGCCTCGGCCTCCGGTTCCGCCAGCAGCGCCTCCAGCTCCTCCTCGCCGAAGCCCAGCAGGTCGAGGTTGAAGTCCTCCTCCCGCAAGGCCTCGAGCTCCAACCGCAGCAGCTCCTCATCCCAGCCCGCGCCGAGAGCCAGCCGGTTGTCGGCGATGACCAGCGCCCGCCGCTGCGCCGGGGTCAGGTGGTCCAGCACGATCACCGGAACCTCGGCCAGGCCCAGTTTCCGCGCCGCCACCAGCCGCGCGTGGCCGGCGATCATCACGCCGTCGGACCCCACCAGGATCGGGTTCACAAACCCAAACTCGGCGATCGACGCCGCCACCTGGGCCACCTGCTCCTCAGTGTGCGTGCGCGGATTCCGGGCGAAGGGAATCAGCCGCTCGGTGGGCCAACGCTGGACGTGGAGGTCGGGTTTCACTTCTTGATGTACGGCGCCTCGGCCGGCGTGCCATCCGGGTTGGCAAAGTGTGCGAGCACGGCGGCCACGCCCTGCACAGCGGACAACCCGACCATCGCCCAGAACCGCCCGCGCGGCGGCAGCAGGTCCATGGTGGCGTTCAACCCCTGCGCCGCCAACGCCAGCATCTGAATCGCAACATTGACAGAGAACTTCATCTTGCTGAGCTCCTTGAATCGTTCAACGAGCGGCCGCAGCCGCCACAGGATGCGCAGCTCGCGGATCATGCCGTCCTCGTAACCCACGATGCAGAGTGAGGGAGTCCGGGGGTCGAACCCGGCGTCCGCGTCGTGGGGCGGCCAACTCCCACCGCGGCACGGTCTGCCGTCCAGCTTGACTCCCCCATGGTTGCGGAGGTGGGACTCGAACCCACGGCCTGCGGATTATGAGTCCGCCGCGCTGCCGCTGCGCCACTCCGCATCAGAAGTCATGTGGTGAAAAATCGGGGCGGCCCCGC
>Ga0101944_10002182_pt1 | contig 33383 bp, 33 predicted proteins | sample DewCreD2012metaG_FD_75245 | JGI IMG/M metagenome (GOLD analysis project Ga0101944, IMG submission 75245) | Hot spring sediment bacterial and archeal communities from British Columbia, Canada, to study Microbial Dark Matter (Phase II) - Dewar... ... | reverse complement strand
TTCTTTTCGCGCAGCCTCGTCATGCTGTTCGTCGCGCTCGGGCTGGTGCAGTGGCTGACCATGGCGCGCATCGTGCGCGGGCAGGTGCTGAGCCTCAAGAGCCAGAACTTCGTCGAGGCGGCGCGCGCGCTCGGCGCCGGGGACTTCGCCATCGTGTTCCGGCACATCGTGCCCAACACGCTCGGGCCGGTGATCGTCTACACCACGCTCACCGTGCCGGCGGTCATCCTGCAGGAGGCGTTCCTGTCGTTCCTCGGCCTCGGCGTGCAGCCGCCGGACGCCTCGTGGGGCACGCTGGTCTCGGACGGCGCGCGCGTGCTCGCGCTGTTCCCCTGGCTCGTGGCCTTCCCGGGGGCGATGCTGTCGCTCACGCTGCTGTGCTTCAACTTCCTCGGCGACGGCCTGCGCGACGCGCTCGACCCGCGTCTGAGCCAGAGCGGCGTCAAAGTCAAAGCCTGAGACCGGCCTGGCGCTTCGGGTATACTCAGCGCCGTTATGCGTCCTCCCCTCACCCGCCTCATCGTCGGCGGCCTGTTCGCCGTCCTGGCCGCCTGCGCCAGCCCGGCCCCGCCGCCGGCCTCCCCCGGCGCCACGCCCGACATCCCGACGGCGGCGCCGGCGTCGCCCGCGCCGCCAACGCCCGCAGAGGCGCCCACAACCGCGACGCTTCCCCCGCCCTCCCCCACGCCGGCCCCGCGCATCTTCACGCTCGCCCTGCCGGCCGCGCCGACCACGCTCGACCCGGCCCGGGCCGAGGACGGGGCCGCGCTGCTCATCACGCGACACCTCTATGAGGGGCTCACCGCCTTCGAGCCCGGCGCCACGCGCGTCCGCCCGGCCCTGGCCGAAAGCTGGCAGGTCACGCCCGGCGGCCTGCGCTGGACCTTTGAACTGCGCCCCGGCGTGACCTTCAGCGACGGGACGCCGCTCACGGCCGAGGCCGCCCGCCAGAACTTCGAGCGCTGGCGCACGCGCACCCCGCCCGGCCCCTACACCTTCTGGCGCCTGATGTTCGGGGGCTTCGCCGGCCAGGCCGATGAGACCGGCGCGCCCCTCAGCACGGTGGCCGCTGTCACGGCCACCTCGCCCAGCACCCTCGTCATCACGCTCACCCGCCCGGACGCCGCCCTGCCCAACACCCTGGCCATGCCGGCCTTCGCCATCGTGAACCCGACGGCCTGGGCCGATCCGGGCTTCGGCGCGCCGGGGGCGCCCTCGGCCGGGACGGGGCCGTTCCTGCTCCAGGCCTGGCATCCGGAGGGCCTGCTGACGCTGGCGCGCAACCCGGCCTATTGGGGCGAGCCGGCCAAACCCGAGAAGTTGCTTTTCAAAACCATCCCCGACGACGTGCAGCGCCTGACCGCGCTCCAGATCGGCGAGGTGGACGGCCTGCCGGACCTGGACCCGGCGCATTACGACCTGCCCGCTCAATGGCCCGGCCTGCGTGTGGAGTTCGACCCGCCGCTGGAGGTGCTTTACCTGGGCTTCAACCAGGCGCGCGCCCCGTGGGGCGACCTGGATTGCCGTCGGGCCGTGGCCCTGGCCCTCGATCCGGCCCGCTACGCCCGCGACCTCTTCCCCGGCGACGCCGAGGCCGCCGACGCCATGCAGCCGGCCGGCACCTGGGGATACGCCGCTCCGCCTGAGGCGCGCGCCCGCGACGTCGAGCAAGCGCGAGCGCTCTGGCAGGCGTGCGTGACGGCGCAGCCGGCGCCGCAAACCATCAACCTGTACGTGCCCCCGCTCTCGCGCCCTTACCTCCCGGACCCGGCCGGACTGGGCGCGGCTGTGCAGGCGGACCTGGCCGAGGCCGGCATCCGCGTGACGATCCAGTCCCCGGACTGGACGACGCAGTGGTTGCCGGATGTGCAGGCCGGCCGGGCCGACCTGTTCCTGCTCGGCTGGGCGGGCCTCAACGGCGACCCGGACGCCTTCCTGTGTCCGCTGTTCTGCGGCGAGAACGCGGCCTTCAACAGCGACGCGCAGGGCCGGCCGATCCCGCCGGATGAGACCCTGGCCGGCCTGCTGCGCCGCGCCCGCGCGGTCACCGACCCGGCCGAGCGCGAGGCGCTGTATGCCCAGGCCCACGCCCGCATCTTTGAGAGCGTGCCCGCGCTCCCGCTGGTCGCCCGCCGCAGCGCCTGGGCCTTCCGCGCCGATCTCGCCGGCACCGTGCCCAGCCCGATCGAGGCGGTGTTTTTCGGATTGGAGTTAAGGCCCTGATGCCGCCTCAACTGTTGACCGGTTTGCGCGTTCTGGACCTCTCGCGCCTGCTGCCCGGCCCGTACTGCACGCGCCTGCTGGCGGACCTGGGCGCCGACGTCATCAAAGTCGAGTCGCCCGTCATCGGCGATCACCTGCGCAGCGCGCCGCCCGGCCGCGGCTTTGAGGGCATGTTTGACGCGCTCAATTACGGCAAGCGCTGTCTGGGCCTGAACTACCGGCACCCGCTCGGCCGGGAACTGCTGCTCCGGCTGGCGCGCGGGGCCGATGTCCTGGTGGAGTCCTTCCGGCCGGGCGCGATGGCGCGCTGGGGGCTGGGCGAGGCCACCCTGCGCGCCGCTAACCCGCGCCTGATCTATGTCTCGCTCTCCGGCTACGGCCAGACCGGCCCGTACCGCGACCGCGCCGGGCACGACCTCAACTACCTCGCCGTGGCCGGGTTGCTGGGCTTCGGGCGCCTGGCGGATGAGGCGCCGGCGCTGCCCAAGGTGCAGATCGCGGACCTGGCCAGCGGGATGCTGGGCGCCGTGCACCTCCTCGCCGCACTCTGGCAGCGGGAGCGGAACGGGTCCGGCGCTTATCTGGACGTGTCGCTGATAGATGGGCCGCTTTCGTGGCTGGCCGCCATGGGAGCCTTCCGGCCATTATCGGACGCGGCCGCCACCCGGCGGCCTCCGTTGGCGGGCGGCCTGCCCTGCTACAACGCCTACGCGACGGCGGACGGGGAGTGGGTGACGCTGGCGGCCCTGGAGACCACGTTCTGGGGCGACTTCTGCCAGGCAACCGGGCGGGAGGATCTGATCTCAAAACAGCTTGAGCCGGGCACGGCGGCCGAACTGGAAGCGCTGTTCAAGACGCGCACACGCGCCGAGTGGCTGGAGCTGCTGGGACAGGTGGACGCCTGCCTTGAAATGGCCGCCACGCCGGCCGAGGCGGCGGCCCATCCACAAGTGCGCCTGCGCCGTGCGGCGCTGGGCCTGGATCACACGGCGTGCGCCCCGGCGCTGGGGGCGCACACTTCAGAAATCCTGCAGGAACTGGGGCTGAGCGACGCTGAACTGGAGGCGCTTCAGGCCAAGCATGTCGTCTGCATGGCCTGACCCCCGTGCGGTCCATGCAGACACGCAGGGCTGCGAAGGCTCGTTACACTTCGCGCCTCTTCGTGCTCTTCGTGCCCCTTCGCGCCCCTTCGCGCCCCTTCGTGCCCTTCGTGTCTCTTCGTGCCCTTCGCGCCCCTTCGTGCCCTTCGCGCCCCTTCGTGCCCTTCGCGCCCTTCGTGCCTCTTCGTGCCCTTCGCGCCCCTTCGCGCCTCTTCGTGCCCTTCGCGCCCCTTCGCGCCTCTTCGTGCCCTTCGCGCCCCTTCGTGCCTCTTCGTGCCTCTTCGTGGACTCATTGAGAATTCTGCCGGCTGCCCTCCAGCGCCGCGCGCCGTTTAGCCCGCAACCCCACCAGCCGCTCCTCGCCCCGCACCAGCCGGGCAAAGTTGGGCCGCAGCGCCCAGGCCAGCAGAACCACCGATCCCACACCGTACCACACGAACGTCCAGCTCAACACGCCCAGGTAGGCCAGGTAGGCGAAGACCGCCGTCACGGTGATGGCGGCCATAATCGTCGCGACGGAGGCGTAGCCGACGAAATACAGGATCAGCGCGCCCTCCAGCACCGCAATCGGCGCGATCCACGGCCACATAGCGATGGCGCCCCCCACGCACGTTGCGCCTCCGGCGCCGCCCTTGAAACCCAGAAATAACGAGTGGTTATGGCCCAGGATCGCGCCCAGGCCGGCCAGCACCATGCCCCAGGCCCGCGTCTCGGCGGGCAGGAGCCATTGCGCCAGCCAGACCGCCAGCGTCGCCTTGAAGATATCCGAGACGGCGGTCAGCAGGCCGGCCCAGAAGCCGGCCGCCCGCATGGCGTTGGTGCCGCCCGTCCGCCCGCTGCCCACCTGACGGACATCCTGACCGGTGAACAGCTTCACATACACGACGCCCGACGGGAAGGAGCCCAGCAGGTACCCGCCGATGAGGGCGGCCGCTAACCACAAGATCGCCATAACTTTCCTCTCAAAATCGAGTTCCTTGAGCCGTAGATTTATAACCCCATCCCGGGTCCAAAGTCACTCCTGGATAATCAGCGGCGCTTCGGCCACGCGGCCCGCCTCGATCCGGAAGACCCGGCCGCGCCATGCGCCGGCCCCATCCGGCGCGCAGATCAGGTAAAGCGACTCCGGGTAATAGGCCTGAGCCACATCGGTCGGCGACGGGGTCGGCGGGCCGGCCGGGTGCGAATGGAAGATGCCGGTGATCTCCCAGCCGGCGTCCTCGATCGCCACCATCGTCTCAATCTGCTGCGCCGGGTCCATCTCGTAGGCCACCGGACTGTGCAGCCGGTTCTCCACCGGGTAGACGGCGCGCACCACGCCGCCCCGCCCGGCCAGCAGGCCGCAGGCCTCCTCGGGCAGGGCCCGCGTCAGGTGCGCGGCGATGGCCCCCCACTGCGCCGGGGTCAGCCGCAGGCCGTCCGTCAGGCTCATAGGATGACATTATACCCATTTCGCCGCGCCCCGGGCCGGACGGCTTGACACGCCGGCCTGTTTAGGCTAGACTGGCGTATAATTTAGGCTTGACTAAATTTGATTTCAGGCGTCCAAAATGGTTTCCCACGCGGTCGAAGACTATCTCAAGGCGATTTACGAGATCGAAGAGGATTTCGGTGCCGTCACCACCTCCCTGCTGGCCGTGCACCTGGATGTCCGGCCGGCCTCGGTGACGGGCATGGTCCAGAAACTGGCCAAAGCCCGGCCGCGGCTGGTGAACTATGAGAGCCACCGCGGCGTCACCCTCACCCCGGCCGGCCGCAAGATCGCGCTGGAGGTGATCCGGCACCACCGCCTGATCGAGCTGTATCTGGCCGAGGCGCTGGGCTACGAGTGGGACCGCGTGGACGCCGAAGCGGAGAAACTGGAGCACGTCATCTCCGAGGAGTTCGAGGACAAGATCGCGGCCCTGCTGGGCCACCCGACCACGGACCCGCACGGCGACCCGATCCCGACCAAAGAGGGCACCGTGGCCGAGCCCAGCCGCCGGACGCTGACCAGCAGCCAGCCGGGCGAGACGGTGCGCGTGGCCCGCGTGCGCGACGACGATCCGGCCTTCCTGCGCTATCTCGCCGAGCTGGGCGTCACCCTGAACGCTGTCCTGATCGTCACCGACCGCACGCCGTTCGACGGCCCGCTGCACATCCGCGTGGGCGGCCGCACCCACGCCCTGGGCCGCGGGGTGACGGACAAGATTTTCGTCGAGCTTGAGTAGCTCCCCGGAGGCATTGATATGGCCATCCCCGCCTCGCCGCCTCAACCCTGGACGCCCGAGCTGAAGGCCGGCGTCCGCAAACGCCTGATCCAGATCGGCGGGCTGCTGCTGGTATATGCGCTGCTGCTGTTCCTGCCCGCCGGCCGGTTGGACTGGGTCTGGGCCTGGGTGTTGCTGGGCGTCTACCTGGCCATGATCGCCGTCAACGCCGTCGTCATGTTCCGGATCAGCCCGGAGACCATCGCCCGCCGGGCCGAGGCGCAGGGCCAGAAGGGCTGGGACCGCGTGGTCGGCGGGCTGTGGGCGGTGGCCGGCCTGGCCGGGCTGGTAGTCGCCGGGCTGGATGCGCGTTTCGGTTGGACCCATTCGTTGTCGACAGGCCTACACCTGACCGGTCTGGCCGGCTACACGCTCGGCTTTGCGCTCTTCAGCTGGGCGATGGCGTCGAACGCCTTCTTTTCCACGGTGGTCCGTGTCCAGGCGGACCAGGGCCACACGGTCTGCACCACCGGCCCGTACCGTTTCGTGCGCCATCCCGGCTATGTGGGCGCCATCCTGCAATCGCTCGTCGCGCCGCTGCTGCTCGGTTCGCTGTGGGCTTTCGTCCCCGGCGCCCTGGCCGCGGCCCTGATGGTCATCCGCACCGCGCTGGAGGACCGCACCTTGCGCGCGGAGCTGCCCGGCTACGCGGCCTATGCCCGCTCGGTCCGCTTCCGCCTGATCCCGGGCGTCTGGTGAGGCAGGAGCCGCCATGTTGATCACGACCTGGACTTCACCGCAGCTCGCGGGCCTGGCCGCCATGCTCGGCGCCCTCCTCTACGCCATCGGCGATGTGCTGCTGCTGGCCGGGCGCGCCGAACCGGCCCGGCACCCCAACCTGCAGCCGCACGCCAGGCTGCTCTCGGGCACCGAGCGCATGGCCGAGCTGTCCTGGCCGCGCCTGATGTGGGGCGGGCTGTTGGGCGTCTTCGCCACGCCCCTGCTCCTCGGCAGCCTGTGGCTTCTCTATGCCGGCCTGGCGCCGGCCGGGCCGTGGGCGGCCTGGCCGCCTACCCTGCTCTTCGGCCTGGGCTTTATCCTGGCGCCCTTCGTCCACGGCTCGTTTATCTACCTGGGTGAGTATGTCCAGGCGCTGGACCGTGTCGGCGCCGAGGCGCAGGCCGTGATCGTCGGAATGCTCCAGCGACACCGCCAGGTGATGATCATCAGCTATGGCGCGCTCGCCGCCACCATCGTGACGGCCTCGTTCTGGTTCTCGGCCGCCGTCCTCCTGGGCGGCACGCGCTTCCCGGCCTGGATGGCGCTCGTCAACCCGATCACAGCCCTGCTCGCCTGGCTCGGTCTGCGACGCTTGATCCCGGCGGCGGCGAAACGCCTGGAGGGCGCCGGCTTCAACATCGCTTTCCTGGCCTTCTTTGCGGCGGCGACGGTCGCTCTGAGATGACCCCGGTTATGAATTACCCGTTGCTCGTTGTCGTGATGCTTGGAGTAGCCGCGGCCGTGTTCTGGCCGCGCCTCGGCCTGCTGGCCCTGTGGCGGCGCTACCGCGCCAACCGCCGCCGGATCCTGGTTGAGGACGCCCTCAAGCACCTGCACGCCTGCGCCTGGCGCGGCCAGACGGCCACGCTGCAATCGCTGGCCGGCGCGCTGCACCTCACGCTGGCCCGCGTCGTCCGCCTGGTCGGCGACCTGGAGGCGCAGGGCCTGCTGCGGGCCGCCGAGGACGGCCTGCACCTCACCCCGGACGGCGAGCAGATCGCCGTCGCCGTAGTCCGCGCCCACCGGCTGTGGGAGCGCTACCTGGCGGATGAGGCGCGCATGCCGTTGGCCGACATCCACCACGAGGCCGAGCGCCGCGAGCACAGCCGCAATGCCGAGGCCCTGGGGGCCCTGGACGCGGCCATGGGCTATCCCGCCACCGACCCGCACGGCGACCCGATCCCGACCGCCCTCGGCCGGATCGAGCGCGTCGAATCGCGGCCTCTCACCGACTGGCCGCTGGACACGCCGGCCCGCATCGTCCACCTGGAGGACGAGCCGGCCGCGCTCTTCGCCCAGATCGCGGCCGAGGGCCTGCGCCCCGGCCAGACCCTGCGCGTGCTGGAAGCGACGCCGCACCGTTTGACCCTGTCGGACGGCCGCAAGACCTTCGCCCTGGCGCCGCTGGTGGCCGCCAACATCTTTGTCGCGCCGAAGCCGGCCGACGGGGCGCCGGCGGAGCGCCGCCTGACCGCGCTCAAACAGGGGGAGCAGGCGCTGGTGCGCGCCCTGGAGGATAGCCTGCAGGGCTTCACGCGCCGCCGCCTGCTGGACCTGGGGCTGACGCCCGGCGTCCTGGTCCGGGCGGAGCTGCCCAGCATGTTCGGGGACCCGGTGGCCTACCGCGTGCGCGGCACGCTGATCGCCCTGCGCCGGGATCAGGCCGAGCAGATCCTGATCTCGGAGCCGGAGGCCGCCCGATAGCGACGCTTCTCCGTGCCGTGACCGTCATCCCGGCCTGCGCCGGGACGCGGGCCTGCATCGGCGAAGCGACGCACGAGTTGCCGATTACGAACTGGAACGAGGGAGTCAGACGAATGTCCGTGGATTGTGAGACCTGCCCCGCCAACGCCGCCCTGGCCCAGATGGGCCTGGAGGTGAGCGCCTTCGATTACTTGGTGGCGCTGGCCGGCAACCCCAACACCGGCAAGAGCACGGTCTTCAACGCCCTCACCGGCCTGAAGCAGCACACCGGCAACTGGCCGGGCAAGACCGTCAGCCGCGCCGAGGGCGGCTACCGGTTCCAGGGCAAACGCTATAAGCTGGTGGACCTGCCCGGCACTTACTCGTTGCTCTCCGCCTCGCAGGACGAGGAGATCGCGCGCAATTTCATCCTCTTCGGCCAGCCGGATTGCACGATCGTGGTCGCCGACGCCACCTGCCTGGAGCGCAACCTCAACCTGGTCCTGCAGGTGCTGGAGATCAGCGACCGCGTGGTGGTGTGCGTCAACCTGCTGGACGAGGCCCGCCGCAAGGGTCTGACCGTGGACACGCGCACCCTGGCGCGCGATTTGGGCGTGCCCGTTGTGGGGACGGCGGCGCGCTCCGGCGAAGGCCTGGGCGACCTGCTGGCCGCCGTCGCCGATGTCTGCGCCGGCCGGGCGACCCTGGCGCCGCGCCGTGTGGCCGCCGACCATGCCCTCGAGCAGGCCCTGAGGGAGTTGCTGCCGCTCATCGAGCAGGCCGCGCCCGGCCTGCCCAATCCGCGCTGGGTGGCGCTGCGCCTGCTGGACGGCGATCCGCGCATCCGCCAGGCCCTGCTCAACGGCGAACTGAACGACATCGCGCAGCGCCAGCGTGAAGCCGTGCGCCGCTTCAGCCGCAAGATGGCCCTGGAGGGCGCCCAATGACCCCCCCGCCTGCCGCCTCCCCGGCCGACGCCCTGTTGGCGCGCGCCGACGCGCTGCGCCAAGCGTTGCCCGAGAACTTCCGCGATCAGCTCGTCCAGTCGCTCTACGGCGAGGCCGAGAGCATCGCCCGCCGCGCGGTGCGCCCTCGGGGCGCACCGCGCCGGGATTGGGACGGTTGGCTCGACCGGCTGGTGACCTCGCCCATCTTCGGCCTGCCGATCATGCTGTTGATCCTGGCCGTCGTCTTCTGGCTCACCATCACCGGCGCCAACATCCCCTCGGCCATGATCGCCGCGGGGCTCTTCTGGATCGAGGACCAGGCCGCCGCGCTCTTCACCGCCCTGGGGGCGCCGTGGTGGCTGACGGGCTTCGTCTGGCACGGCGTCTGGCGCAGCCTGGCCTGGGTGGTCAGCGTCATGCTCCCGCCGATGGCCATCTTCTTCCCGTGCTTCACCTTCCTCGAGGACCTGGGCTACCTGCCGCGCGTGGCCTTCAACCTGGACTGGCTGTTCAAGAAGGCGGGCGCGCACGGCAAGCAGTCGCTGACCATGACGATGGGCTTCGGGTGCAACGCCGCCGGCGTCATCGCCACGCGCGTCATCGACAGCCCGCGCGAGCGCCTGATCGCCATCCTGACCAACAACTTCGTGCCCTGCAACGGGCGCTTCCCGACCCTGATTATGCTGGCGACCGTGTTCGTGGCGGCCTCCTTCCCGCCGGCGCTGGCCTCGGTGGCCGCCGCCGGCTCGGTGGTGATGGTCGTCGTCGGCGGCGTGCTGTTCACGCTGGCCATCTCCGCCCTGCTCTCACGCACCCTGCTGCGCGGCGAGGCCTCGGCGTTCTCGCTCGAGCTGCCGCCCTTCCGCCGCCCCAACGTTAAACAGATTCTGTACACCTCCCTGATCGACCGGACGATCTTCGTCCTGTGGCGCGCCATCCAGACGGCCGCCCCGGCCGGAGCCGTCATCTGGCTGCTGGGCAACCTCTCGGTCGGCGGCCAGTCGCTGGCCTGGCACGTGGCCGATTTCCTGAATCCGCTCGGCCTGGCCATCGGCCTGGACGGCGTCATCCTGCTGGCCTACATCATCGCCATCCCGGCCAACGAGATCGTGGTGCCGACGATGCTGATGGTCTACATGGGCGTGGGCATGATGACCGACACGCCGGAGTTTGCCGAGCTGCGCGCCCTGCTCATCGGCCAGCACGGCTGGACCCTGCTCACCGCCGTCAACCTGATGCTGTTCTCGCTCCTGCATAACCCGTGCGCCACCACGATCCTCACGATGTGGAAGGAGACGCGCAGCCTGAAGTGGACGGCGCTCGGCGCGCTCGGCCCGCTGGCCCTCGCTTTCCTGGTGTGCTGCCTCACCGCCTCGGCCGCCCGGCTGCTGGGCTGGGCCTGAGCTATCCGCTTCAAGCTCTGGTGAGATGACGATAAGCGCGAAAAAGGACGCGTCACTATGTTGCACAAAATCAGGTGTTTATCGGTCTTTTTTGTCATACTAGTCGGCGCCTGCGCCCCGGCCGGCCCGGCCGGCGACCTCGCCAGCCGGCCCATTCGCGTCGTCGCCACCGTGGGCATGATCACGGACATCGTCCGCAATGTCGGCGGCGAGCGCGTCCAGGCCACGGGCCTGATGGGGCCGGGCGTGGACCCGCACCTGTACAAGCCCACGGCCAGCGACGTGCAGACGCTGGAAAGCGCCGACGTGATCTTCTACGGCGGCCTGGAGCTGGAGGGCCGCATGACCGACGTCTTCGTCAAGCTGGCGCGCGCCGGCAAACCTACCTTCCCGGTCAGCGAGGACATCGACCCGGCCCGCCTGCGCCAGCCCGTCGAGTTCGAGGGCAAGTACGACCCGCACATCTGGTTCGACGTGACGCTCTGGCAGGAGGCGGTGCGCAAGGTGGCCCGGGAGCTGGCCGCGCTCGACCCCGGCTCGGCCGCGCTCTACCAGGCCAACGCCGACGCCTACCTGAAACAACTCGACGAGCTGCACCGGTACGTCCAGGCCCAGATCCAGACCCTGCCGCCGGAATCGCGCGTGCTCATCACGGCCCACGACGCCTTCGGCTACTTCGGCCAGCAGTACGGGATGGAAGTCCGCGGCCTGCAGGGCACCAGCACGGCCGCCGAGGCCGGGGCCCGCGACGTCCAGGACCTGGCCGCCTTCATCTGCGAACGCGGCCTGAAGGCCATCTTCGTCGAATCGTCCGTGCCGCAGGCCACCCTCGAGGCGGTGCAGGCGGCGGCCGAGGCGCGCGGCTGCACGGTGAGCATCGGCGGCCAGCTCTTCTCGGATGCGATGGGCGCCGACGGCACGCCGGAAGGCACTTATATCGGCATGGTGCGCCACAACGTGGACACCATCGTGAAGGCGCTGAGGTAAAGAGCCATGGATCACCCCTCCCCGGTCGTCATCAGGGACCTCACGGTCGCGTACCGCGAGAAGGCCGTGCTGTGGGACGTGGACCTGGACCTGCCCGCCGGCAAACTGGTCGCCATCATCGGCCCGAACGGCGCGGGCAAGTCCACGCTGATCAAGGCCGTGCTCGGCCTGGTGCCGGCCGCGGCCGGCACGGTGGCGATTTTCGGCCAGCCGTACGCCGCGCAGCGCCACCGCGTGGGCTACGTGCCGCAGCGCACGAGCGTGGACTGGGACTTCCCCACCGACGCCCTGGACGTGGTGCTGATGGGCACTTACGGCTCGCTCGGCTGGGTGCGGCGTCCCGGCGCCGCCCAGCGCGCCTGGGCCATGAACTGCCTGGACAAGGTCGGCATGGCCGATTACGCCGGGCGCCAGATCAGCCAGCTCAGCGGCGGCCAGCAGCAGCGCGTCTTCCTGGCGCGCGCCCTGGCCCAGAACGCCGACCTGTACTTCATGGATGAGCCTTTTGTGGGCGTGGACGCCCTGACCGAGAAGGCCATCGTGGCTCTGCTGCACGAACTGCGCGCCCAGGGTAAGACCGTGGTCTGCGTCCACCACGACCTCGATTCGGCGCCCGATTACTTCGATTACGTGGCCCTGCTCAACGTGCGCCTGATTGCGGCCGGCCCGTTCGCCACCACGTTCACGCTCGAAAACCTGAAGCGGACGTACGGCGGCCTGATGCAGGCCTCGCTGGCCCACTTCCAGACCGCCGGCCTGCCCAGCGACCGCGCCGCGCCGGAAAGGGTCGGGCCGCAATGATCCACGCCCTGCACAGCCTCCCGTCCCATCAGGCCGCCCGCGCCGGCGGCAAAGCGCACACTCTGGCCCGCCTCCTCCAGGCCGGCTACCCGGTGCCGCCCGGCTTCGTCCTCCTGCCGGAGGCCTTCGTCGGCGACGCGCTCGGCGACGAGGCCTGGGCGGCGGCCCGCGCCCACCTGACCGCCCTGCGCGGCCGCGCCGACGGCGCGGCGGCCTTCGCCGTCCGATCGTCCGCGCTCAGTGAAGACTCGGCCCAGGCCTCCTTCGCCGGCGAGTTCGAGACCGTGCTGCACGTGAGCGCCGACCAGGCCGTGCGCGACGCCATCACGACGGTGCGGCGCTCCCGGCTCTCGGCCCGGGTCAGCGCCTACAGCCAGGCCCAGGCCGCCGGCGGCAGTCACGACATGGCCGTGGTGGTGCAGCGCCTGGTGCGCGCCGACCTGGCCGGCGTCCTGTTCACGGCCGACCCGGTGACCGGCAGCCGGGCGGCCCTGGTCGGCAACTATGTCCACGGCCTGGGCGAAGCCCTGGTCTCGGGCGAGCGGAACCCGGAGACCTTCACGCTCGCGCGGCCCAACGGCCGCTACGCCGGCCCGGTCGAGCTCAGGCGCTGGGCGCGCGCGCTCTTCCGGCTGGCCGCGCGCCTGGAGGCCGACCTGGGCGGCCCGCAGGATATCGAGTGGGCCATCGCCGACGGCCGCCTGCACCTGCTCCAGGCGCGCCCGATCACGACTCTGCGCGCGCACGACCCGGCCACCGGCGAGTGGAACGACAGCCTGGCCGGCGACTACCTGTGGACTAACGCCAACTTCGGCGAGGCGGTGCCGGACGTGATGACGCCGCTCACCTGGTCCCTGCTGCAGATCTACTTCGGGGAGACCATCCCGTTCGCCTTCCCCGGCGGCATCCCGGCCATGGGCAATATCGGCGGGCGCTTCTACATGAACCTGAGCGCCCTGGCCTCGGTCGGCGCCGCGCTGGGGATGAGCCGGGCGCGCATCAATTACGAGAGCGAGGAGTTCTTCGGCCGGCTGCCCGAACACGTCACGGTGCCGCTCACGCCGCTGCCGCGCTGGCGGACGCTGGCCTACCTGCTCCCGGTCGGCCTGCGCGCCAGGCGCCGCGTGCGGCGCAACCAACAGCGGCTGGCCGCCTTCACGGCCGAGGTCCCCGGCCGCGTCGCGGACCTGCGCGCCCGGATCGCGGCCGCGCCCGGCCCGGAGGCCCTGGCGGACCTGTGGCTGGGCGCGCTGGCGCCGTTCTTTCGCGAAGCCTGCCGGATGCTGCAGGCCGGCACCAGCCGCTACGAGAACGCCGCGCGCGGCCTGCGGCACGACCTGAGGCGGCTCGTCGGCGAGGTGGACGCCAACACCCTGATGACGGGCCTGAGCGCCGACGGCGCGCCTCTGGCCAGCCTCGGCCCGTTGCTGGGCCTGGCCCGCATGGCGCGCGGCGCGTTGAGCCGCCCGGCCTTCACAGAGATGTACGGCCATCGCGGGCCGCACGAGTTCGAAGTGTCGCTGCCGCGCCCGGCCGAGGACCCCGGCTGGATCGAGCGCCAGCGGGCGGGCCTGAATGCGGCGGACGTGGACGCGCTGCTGAGACGGCAGGGCGAGGCGCGCGCCGCCGCCTGGGAGCGCTTCACGGCCCGCCATCCGCGCCAGGCGCGGGCCATGCAACGCCGGCTGAGCGCGGCGGCCGAGGCCGCGCGCGGGCGCGAGGCTATCCGCTCCGAGGTGGTCCGCATCTTGGGAGTGCTGCGCGCTTTCGCCCTGCGCGCCGGCGCGTTAACGGACCTGGGCGAGGACGTCTTCTTCCTCGCGCACGCCGAACTGCTCGCGCTGCTGCGCGGCGACCGGTCCAGCGCCGCCTTCATCCCGGCGCGGCGCGCCACGCACGCCCGCTACAGCGCCCTGCCGCCCTACCCGGCCCTGATCTCCGGGCGCTTCGACCCGTTCCGCTGGGCGGCCGATCCGGCGCGCCGCAGCGACTTCTTCGACGCTCACCAGGCGCCGCCGGCCGCCTCGCCGGCCGATTGCGTGCGCGGCTTCCCAGGCGCGGCCGGCGTGGTGGAGGGCCCGGTGCGCGTCCTGCGCGCCATGGAGGACGGCGCGGCGTTGCAGGCCGGCGAGGTGCTGGTGACCGTCAGCACCAACATCGGGTGGACGCCGCTCTTCCCGCGCGCCGCCGCCGTCGTCACCGACGTGGGCGCGCCGCTCTCGCACGCCGCCATCGTGGCCCGCGAGCTGGGCCTGCCGGCCGTCGTCGGCTGCGGCGACGCCACCCAGCGCCTGCGCACCGGCGACCGCGTGCGCGTGAACGGCGGGCTGGGGACGGTGGAGGTCTTGAGTTGATGGAACTCCTGCGCGACCTGATCTTCGATTACACCCTGCGCAACGTGGCGCTCGGCTCGGCGCTGCTGGGCGTGGTCAGCGGGGTGCTGGGCACCTTCGCCGTCCTGCGCCGCCAGGGCCTGCTCGGCGACGCCCTGGCGCACGCCGCCCTGCCCGGCATCTGCCTGGCCTTCCTGCTTACCGGGCTCAAGACGCCGCTGGTCTTGATGCTCGGCGCCGCGCTCTCCGGCTGGCTGGGCACCTACCTGCTGCTGCACCTGGTGCGCCAGACGCCGCTGGGCGAAGACGCCGTGCTCGGCATCTTGCTGAGCGTGTTCTTCGGCTTCGGCATCGTCCTGCTGACCTTCATCGAGCGGACCGGGGACGCCAACCAGGCCGGCCTGGACCGCTATCTGTTCGGCCAGGCGGCCACGCTGGTGGAGGAGCACGTCGTCACCATGGCGGTCCTCGGCCTGATCGCGCTGCTGGTTGTGGCCGTGCTGTACAAGGAGTTCAAGCTGATCACGTTCGACCCCGGCTTCGCGGCCAGCGTAGGCCTGGGGCGCCCGGCCGTCAGCCTGCTGCTCACCTCGCTGGTGGTGGTCGCCATCGTCATCGGCCTGCAGACCGTGGGCGTGGTGCTGATGGCGGCCATGCTGGTGGGCCCGGCCGCGGCGGCGCGCCAGTGGACGAACCGCCTGAGCCGGATGCTGTTGCTGGCCGCGCTGTTCGGGGCCGCCGCCGGCGTGAGCGGCGCGCTGCTCAGCGTCAGCGTCGAGCGGCTGCCGACCGGCCCCATGATCATCCTCAGCCTGACCGCGATCGTGCTGGTCTCGCTGGCCTTCGGCTCGGCGCGCGGCCTGGTCTGGGAATGGTGGCGCGGGCGGCGCCGGGCGCTGCCGACACCGGACCTGGCGATGTTTCAGGAGCCGGGGGCGCCCGGCTGAGAAGGCGGTGACCATGTCTGACCCAACCACCTACTCCACCGCGCAGCGCGACAAACTGCTCAAGGTCCATGCCCAGATGATGGCTCTGGGCCGCCCGCCGTTGGCCGAGCGCTTCGGCGCGGAGTTGGCCGGGCGCCTCATCCTCGAGACGGGGCCGGAGTTCGAGCGCCTCATCCCCGACATCCCCTATGTCGGCGGCGACGCGAACTCGTTCACCGAGCTGATGATCCAGTCCGCCAGCCTGCTGGCCCTCTACCGCGTGCTCCAGCGCCACGGCGAGACGGTGGACGAGATTGGCGCCGTGGTCCGCTGCATGGCCGAGGGCTGGGTAAGCCGCTATCCGGCGGCGCTCCGCCGCCTGCTGGGCCGTCTGTACCTGAGCCGGTTCTGGCGCGAGCGCACGCGCCGTAAAGCCCAGGCCTCGCAGGCGCGCCGTTACCCAGGCGAGTTCGTCTACGAAGTGGTGGACGGCGGCCCGGATTTCGCGTGGGGCGTCAACTACCTGGAGTGCGGCGTCGTCAAGTTCTTCCAGGCGCAAGGCGCCGAGGCGCTCACGCCGCATATGTGCGTGCTCGATTACCTGCTCTTCCCGAGCCTCGGCATCGACCTGCAGCGCACCGGGACCCTGGCTCAGGGCTGCACGCACTGCGATTTCCGCTTCCGGCGCGGCCGCACGCCGGCCGGGCTGCCGGACCCGTCCGCCGCCGGAGGCCCGGCATGAGCTCCAGCCTGGTCATTGTCCTCACCGGCGTCCTGGTCTCGGTCGCTTGCGCGCTGCTGGGCGCCTTCCTGATCCTGCGGCGCATGGCGATGCTGGCCGACGCCATCAGCCACGCCATCCTGCCCGGCCTGGTGGCCGGCTACTTCCTGGCGCAGGGCCCGAACCTGCTGGCCGGTTTCGCGGGCGCGGCCGTGGCCGCCCTGGTCACGGTCAGCCTGGTGGAGGCCCTGCACAAGAGCGGACGCGTCGGCAACGACGCCGCCATCGGCATCGTCTTCCCGGCCATGTTCGCGCTCGGCACGGTCGTCGTCTCGCGCTGGTTTTCGGACGTGCACCTGGACGCCGACGCCATTCTCTACGGCCACATCGAGTTCGCGGCCCTGGAGCCGCTCTTCCTCGGCGGCCAGGACCTGGGGCCGCAATCGTTGTGGATGATGGGCGCGCTGTGCGTGCTCAACCTGCTCTTCGTCCTGCTGCTGTACAAGGAACTGAAGGTGGCGACCTTCGACGCCGGGCTGGCCGCGACGCTCGGCTTCTCGCCCCTGCTCATCCACTACGCGCTGATGACCATGGTCTCGGTGACGGCGGTCGGCGCCTTCACGGCCGTGGGCGCGGTGCTGACCGTGGCGCTGATGATCGTGCCGGCCGCCACCGCCTACCTGCTCACCCACCGCCTGCCCTGGATGATCGCGCTGGCGGCGCTGATCGGGGCCCTCAGCGCCGTGGCCGGCTATCTGCTGGCCGCGGCCATGGACGCCTCCATCGCGGGCTCGATGGCGACCGCGGCCGGCGCCTTCTTCGGGCTGGCCGCGCTCTTCTCGCCGAGCTACGGCATGTTCGCCCGGATCGCGCGCCTGCGCCGCCAGCGCCTGGCCTTCGCGGCCGAGACCCTGGTGCTGCACCTGCACACCCACGAGCACACCGCCGACGAGCCGGCCGAGAGCGCGGTGGCGCACCTGCACACGGAACTGCGCTGGGCTCCGGCGTTCGCGCAGCGCGTCATCCGCGGCGCCGTCGCCGCCGGCCTGGTCCGCCGGACGAACGGGCACCTGGAATTGACGGACCGGGGCCGGCGCTCGGCCGAAGAAGTCCTTGCTCGAGAGGAGACCACGCTATGAACATTCAAGGCCCCATCTCCCGCCGCAACTTCCTGAAGGCCGGCGCGCTCGGCACGCTGGGCCTGGCCGCCGGCGCCGCGGCGCTCGGGGCCGGCCGCAAGGCGGCGGCCCAGGACTCCGCGCCGGGCGGCGACGCGCATGCCCGGCACGGCGGCGTCGCCATGCCCGGTTTTGTGGGCGAGGTGGACCATGCCCGCAACGGCTTCGACCCGATGGAGACGCTGACCGACTTCAACTGGGGGGACCGGGTCGCCACCGCGCCGGACGGCCGGACGGTGCGCGAGTACGACATCTTCGCCCTCGACAAGGACCTGGAGGTGGCGCCCGGCATCCTCTTCCCGGCCTGGACCTACAACGGCCGCATCCCGGGCCCGACCCTGCGCGCCCGCGAGGGCGACCGGCTGCGCATCCATTTCACCAACGCCAGCGCCCATCCCCACACCATGCACTTTCACGGAATCCATCCCGCAGGCATGGACGGCGTCTACGAGGTGATCCCGCCGGGCGGGCGCTTCACCTACGAGTTCGACGCCGAGCCGTTCGGCGTCCACCAGTACCACTGCCACGTCATGCCGCTGGCCAAGCACATCGCCAAGGGCCTGTACGGCGCCTTCATTGTGGACCCGCCGGGAGGCTGGCCGCCGGCCGAGCGCGAGTTCATCATGGTGATGGCCGGCAACGACGTGGATTTCGACGGCGGAAACGATTTCTACAACGTCAACTTCGTCCCGTTCTACTTCGACCGGCACCCGATCAAGATCAAGGTCGGCGAGCTGGTGCGCGTGTTCCTGGTGAACATGCTCGAGTACGACCTGATCAACTCCTTTCACCTGCACGCCAATTTCTTCCAGTGGTATCCCACCGGCACCAGCCTGACGCCGAGCGAGTTCACGGACACCATCATCCTGGGCCAGGCCCAGCGCGGGATGCTGGAGTTCCGCTACCGCTATCCCGGCAAGTACATGTTCCACGCCCACGTCACCGAGTTCGCCGAGCTGGGCTGGACGGGCGTATTTGAAGTGGAGGCCTGAACCATGTCATCCACACCCACACCCACACCCACACCCACACCGACCCCCGCCGGGCAGGCTTCGCCATCCGTCGGCCGGACGCTCGGGCTGTTCGTCGTCCCGGTCCTGCTCCTGGCCGCCGTGATCGCGCTCTTCCTGTTCACCAACGGCGCCGGCCTGAACGTCGCGCCGGCCGCCCCGATCGAGGCCCTGACCTTTGAGCGCACCCTCCTGCGCCGCGGCGAGATCGAACTGCGCGTCCGCAACACCGGCCCGGAGCCGCTGACGCTGGCGCAGCTCGTCATCAACGAGGCCGTCTGGCCGTTCGAGGCTTCGCCCAGCGCCACTCTGCCGAGGCTCGGGACGGCCGTGGTCCGCATCGTCTACCCGTGGGTGGAGGCCGAGCCGTACACGCTGCGCTTCTTCACCGGCAACGCCATCCCATTCGAGACCGTCATCGAAGCGGCGGCCGAGACGGCGACGCCCGACGCCGGCACGCTGTTGAGCTTTACGCTGATCGGCCTCTATGTAGGCGTCATCCCGGTCTTCCTGGGCATGTTCTGGTTCCCGGCTCTGCGGCGCCTGGGCCCGCGCTGGATGACCTTTCTGATGGCCGTCACCGCCGGGCTGCTGGTCTTCCTGGGCTTCGACGCGGCCGGCGAGGCCCTGGAGCTAGCCCAGCAGATCGGCGGGCCGTTCCAGGGCGTTGGCCTGGTGGGCTTCGGGATCGTCGGCACCTTTCTGCTGCTGGACGCGATCGCGCGCCGCCCGGCGAACGTCGGGCGGAGCGAGGCCGACCAGCGCCTGGCCGTGGCCTTCATGATCGCGGTCGGGATCGGCCTGCACAACCTGGGCGAGGGGCTGGCCATCGGCGCCGCCTACAGCGTCGGCGCCGCCGCGCTCGGCACTTTCCTGGTCGTCGGCTTCATCGTCCAGAACATCACCGAGGGGCTGGGCATCATCGCCCCCGTGCTCAAAGACCGGCCGGCCTGGCGGAGCCTGGCCTGGATGGGCGTGATCGGCGGGGCGCCGGCGATCCTGGGGGCCTGGGTCGGCGGCCTGAGCTACTCGGCCGTCCTGGCGGTGCTGTTCCTGGCGGTCGGCGCCGGGGCGGTGTTCGAAGTGGTCAACGAGATCGCCAGGCTGATCCAGAAGGATACGGCCAGGCGCCCGATGCCGGTGACGGTCTTCGCCGGCGTGACGGTGGGCATGCTGCTGCTGTATGTGACCGGTCTGCTGATCAAGTAGCGGCCCGGCCCGGCCACCTGTAATCCAGCGGGAGGCGCTATAATCTGCGTCTCATCCTTTCCTGGTATACAGGGACGTCATGACCAAATCGATCCCTCCCTCCCGCCAGACGCGCCGGTCAGCCGGGCGCGCGTCAGGCCCGCCGGTGGCCTGGCCCCTGATCGCGGTGGTGGTCGGCGTCGTCGCCCTGGTCGGCGTCATCGCCTTCGCCACCTACCAGACCGTCAGCGAGCGCAACGCCCGCGTCCAGCCCATCGACGGCGTGCAGCAGTTCCTGGACCTCCCGTCGGCCGCCCACGTCACCACGCCCGTGGACTATGACCCGATCCCGCCGGTCGGCGGCCCGCACAACGCCCAATGGCTGAACTGCGGCGTCTACGACCAGCCGGTGCCGAACGAGAACGCCGTCCACTCGCTGGAGCACGGCGCCGTGTGGATCACCTACCGGCCGGACCTGCCGGCCGACCAGGTGGAGACGCTGCGCGGCCTGGTCCGCGGCCGCGCCTACGCCCTGCTCTCGCCCTACCCGGACCTGCCCGCGCCCGTGGTCGCCTCGGCCTGGGGCCTGCAGTTGCGCGTCGATTCGGCCAGCGACGCCCGCCTGGCCCGCTTCCTGGTAAAGTACATGCAGGGTCCGCAGACCCCTGAGCCCGGCGCGGCCTGCTTCGGCGGCGTCGGCGCCCCCATTCAAAGATGACCACTGAAACGCCCCTCTCGCCCGACACTGCCGGCTGGCGCGCCTGGCTCTGGCCGGCGCTGGCCGTCGTCCTGATCGCCGCCGCCGCCGCGTTCGGCGTGCTCTGGTGGACGGCGCGCCCGCCGGCCGAGGGCGACCCCGCCGTCACCTTCGCGCGCGACATGATCGCCCACCACCAGCAGGCGGTGGAGATGGCCCTGATCATGCGCGAGCGCACCGCCGACCCCGAGCTGAGCCAGGTCGCCCTGGACATGGTCCTCACCCAGCAAAACCAGATCGGCCAGATGCAGGGCTGGCTGGAGGTCTGGCGCCTGCCCTTCAGCGGCGCGCAGCCGCCCATGGCTGACCACTCCCGGCATGGCGCCGACATGCCGCCGAACATGGGCATGGCGTCCGCCGCCGAAGTCGAGTCCCTGCGCGCCCTGCCGGTGGCCGAGGCCGAGGTGAAGTTCCTGCAGTTGATGATCCGGCACCATCAGGGCGGGGTGGTTATGGCGAACGCCGCGCTCAAGCAGACGACGCGGCCGGAAGCGGTGCGGCTGGCGGAGGCGATCATCCTCAGCCAGACCACCGAGATGGGCTACATGCAGCAACTGCTTCAGGCGCGCGGCGCCGCGCCCTGAGCGGCGCGCCGCATTCAACAGCGGGCGCAGCCGGGGCAGGCCGCCGGCGCCGGGCGGAACGATATGAGGCGCATCGTGATCTTCGCGGCCGGTTCCCAGGGCGATATCCAGCCCTGCCTCGTGCTGGGGAAGGCCCTGCAGGAGGCCGGCTTCTCCATCCGCCTCGCCGCGCCCGAGAACTTCGCGTCCCTGGCGCGCGCTCATGACGTGCCCCTGCATCCCCTGCGCGGCGACGTCCGCCAGATCATGGCCGGGCCGACGGGCAGCCGCTTCATGGAGTCCGGCGGCGGCCAGCTGCTCCAATCCATCCGCGCCATGCGGGCGATGCTGGGCCCGATTGCGCGGCAGATGGCGGACGACGCGCTCGAGGCCGCGCGGGAGGCCGAGGCCCTGATCTCCCTGGCCGTCTTCGCCACGCTTGCCCAAACGATAGCCGAAGCGCGCAAGATCCCGCTCATCCTGGTCGAGCCGACGCCCCTGCTGCCGACCCGCGCTTACCCGGCTCCCGGTTGGCCGATACAGGCGAACCTCGGCGGGCTTCACAACCGGGCCTCGGGCGCGGCCATGCTGCGGGTGATCTGGGAATGGTACCGGCCCTTCGTGAACGACCTCCGCCGCCGCCTCCGGCTCCGGCCCCTGGCCGGCGCAGACTTTCACCTTATCCTGGCCTCGACGCCTCTGCTTGGGGCCTACAGCCCCGCCGTCATCCCGCGCCCCGCGGACGCGCCGCCAACCGCGCATGTCACCGGCTACTGGTTCCAGGACACGCCGCCGGGATGGCGGCCGCCCGATGGGCTGGAAGCCTTCCTCCAGGCCGGCCCGCCGCCGGTGTATGTCGGGTTCGGCAGCATGGGCGGGCAGGACCCGGCCGCCCTGGCCGGCCTCATTCATGAGGCCCTGGCCCAGGCCGGCCAACGCGGTCTGCTGCTGACCGGCTGGGGTGGGCTGCCGGCCGGCTCGAAATCGAGCCGGGTCTTCACGATCGACTCGGCCCCACACAGCTGGCTGTTCCCGCGCATGGCGGCCGTGGTGCATCATGGCGGGGCCGGCACCACGGCGGAAGGGCTGCGGGCTGGCCGGCCCTCGGTCGTCGTGCCCTTCATCCTGGATCAACCCTTCTGGGGTCGGCGCGTGCGCGCGCTGGGCGCCGGGCCGGAACCCATCCCGCGCCGGCGCCTGACCGCCGCCCGGCTGGCCGCCGCGATCCGGGCGGCCGTCACCGACCCGCGGCTCAGCCAGGCGGCGGCCGACCTCGGGCGCGCCATCCGCGCCGAGGACGGACCCGGCCGCGCCGTGCAATTGGTCCGGCAGTATCTGGGAGCGTGAACGATGACCACGGACGACCCCGGCTTTAGGACGCGGCCCTTCCCCAAACGGCGCCGCCTGATGGTCGATGGCGGGCAGCGGGGCCGCCAGAAACATGTGATTCACGGCCTGGCGGAGCTGGACGTCACCCGGCCGCGTCAGCTCATTCGCGCTCACAAGGCGCGCACCGGCGAGACCCTGTCCTTCACGGCCTACGTCACCGCCTGTCTGGGGCGCGCGGTTGACTGCCACCGGGACACCCACGCCTACCGGAACTGGCGCGACCAGTTGGTCCTCTTCGACGAGGTGGACGTCAACACGTTGTTTGAAGTGGAGCGTGACGGCCAGCGCCTGATCACGCCTCACATCATCCGGGCCGCAAACAAGAAGACCTTCCTGGACATTCACCGCGAGATCCGGGACTTCCAGGCGCGGCACGCGGCCAGCGCCGAGGCGAGCTTCATCGACTGGTTCGTGGAACTGCCGGGGTTCGTGCGGCGCCTGGGCCTCTGGTGGTTGTTCAAGAACCCGGAGCTGGTGAAACGCTACTTCGGCACCGTGTCCCTGACCGCCGTGGGCATGTTCGCGACAGGCGGGTTCTGGGGCCTGCCGGTGCCCAACCATACGCTCCAGGTCACCCTGGGAGGCATCGCCGAGAAGCCGGGCGTGGTGGCGGGCCAGATTCAAATCCGCGAATACTTGAGCGTCACGATCAGTCTCGATCATGATGTCGTCGACGGCGCACCGGCGGCGCGGTTCGCGCAGCGGCTGAAAGAACTCGTCGAAGACGGGGCGGAACTCGCCGACGTGTCCGCGAGCAGAGAAACCTGAGCCCCCTGTGTTCGGCGAGCCGGAGCGGGCCGCCGCCGGCGCTACAGTATTCACCCCGGCCGCGATACAATACCGGCGCAACGGCTACGCGCGTGACCCACGGAGGGGCAGCTATGAAGTTCGCGTCGGCGCTCGCCACCCAGCCGGACGCCGTTCAACTGGCGGACCAGCTCCGCCGCCAGCTCGGCGGCCTGCCGCCTGACCTGGCCGTGGCCTTCATCGCCGGGTTCGACCAGGACGTCAGCGTCCAGATCGCGCAGGGCCTGCGGGCCGAGCTGGCGCCGCCGGTCTTTCTGGCCTGCACGGCCGAGGGCGTCATCGGCGCCGAGGCGGAGGTGGAGCAGCAGCCGGCGGTGAGCGTGGTCGCCGCCTCGCTGCCCGGCGTGACGCTGGCGTCGTTCGATCTGCGCCCGACACGGTGGCCCGCCCTGCTGGCCGACCCGGCCGAGTTCGAGGCGGCCGTCCGCCTGCCGCCTGACTGCCGCCTGATCCTGCTGCTGGCCGACCCGTTCTCGTCGCCGATTGATGAAATCCTGGAGGCCTTCAACACCCTCTGCCCGGGCGTGCCGGTGGCGGGCGGCATGGCCAGCGGGGCGTCGCGCCCCGGCTACAACGTCCTGGTCTGTAACGAGCGCGTCATGAACGGCGGCGCCGTCGGCGTGGCCCTGGCCGGCGCGCTGGCCGTCGACGTCGTCGTCTCCCAGGGCTGCCGCCCGGTGGGCCGGCCGTACACCGTCACCGCCGCCGAGGACAACCTGATCCACAGCCTGGGGGACCGGCCGCCGGTGGAGCAGGTGCAGAGCCTGTACGCGGCGCTCTCCCCGGACGAGCAGCGCCTGATGCAGAACGGCCTGTTCATCGGCCGCGCCATCCGGTCCGGGACGGACGCCGAGGCGCTCGGGCGCGGCGACTTCCTCGTGCGCGGCGTGCTGGGCGTGGAGCGCCAGACCGGGGCGCTGGCCATCGCCGACCGCGTGCGGACCGGCGAGACGGTCCAGTTCCAGGTGCGCGACGCCGACACCGCCCGCGAAGACCTGGAATTGTTGCTGGTGCCGCAGACCTTCGGCGAGCCGCCGGCCGGCGCGTTCCTGTTCTCGTGCAACGGGCGCGGCACGCGCCTGTTCGACCGGCCCAACGGCGACATCAGCATCGTCACCGACGCGCTCGGCGCGCTCCCCCTGGCCGGCTTCTTCTGCGCCGGCGAGATCGGGCCGGTGGGCGAACGGAACTTCCTGCACGGCCACACCGTCAGCCTGGCCCTGTTCCGCCCGGCCCCCGCTGCATAGCGGCGCTCCGTGACATCTCTCACTTTTCTCCGCCTGCGCTTCCGCCTACACTGAACCTGCCCGCCTCGCTACGGCCTGCCCCCGGGCCGCCGTCCGCGCCGGAGACCGCCATGCATCTAATCCTGCCGTCCGATGCCCCTCTCCATCCAGACGACGAGCTCCATTTTCACACCCACCACGACCCGCATCGCCGCGGCTCGGGCCTGTCCGACATCATCCTGGGCGGGCAGGACGGCTTGGTGAATGTGCTGGGCGTGATCCTGGGAGTGGCCGCCGCCACCAGCGACGCCCGGATTGTGCTGGTCGCTGGCCTGGCGGCGACCTTCGCCGAGTCGGTCTCGATGGGGGCCGTGGCCTACACCTCCACCCTGGCCGACTCCGATCTGTACGAGAGCGAGCGCGCCCGCGAGCACCGCCACGTCCGCCTGGTGCCGGCGCTGGAGCGGCAGGAGATTCGCGATATTTATGCCGCCAAGGGATTTAACGGCCCGCTGCTGGACCAGATCGTGGACACGATCACGGCCGACAAAGACGTGTGGGTGGCGGTGATGATGGCCGAGGAGCTGCAGCTCAAGCCCACCGACCGCAAAGACGCCCTGCGTTCGGCCCTGATCGTGGGGGTCGCGGCTATCATCGGCTCGCTCATCCCGCTGGCGCCCTTCGCCTGGCTTCCGGTCGGCGTCAGCATGTGGGTATCCATCCTGATTTCGGCGCTGACCCTGTTCGTCGTCGGCGCGTACAAGGCCCGCCTCACGGTCGGCCATCCGGGCAAGAGCGGGCTGGAGATGGCCGTCATCGGCACCGTCAGCGCGCTCGTGGGCTACGCCGTGGGCGCGCTGCTCAAGGTCCCGCCGACGCCGTGATGGCCGGCCGGCGCTGCCGGACGCCAACCCATGACCTGAAACAGCGACCCCGATCTCAACGGGGTCGCTTTCCGTTTGCAGCCGGGGATCTCGTCAGGGGAATTTCATCGATTTAGAGCGTATCTCTAAACCCGCCCGATAGCCGACGGCAGTGCCGTCGGCGACGCCTCTGCTGAGGTTTAGAGACAGGTTCTTACACTGAACTACCTGCGCCACTACAAAATCTACAGATTCTCCATGACGATTGTCGCGACTAAGCATGATGGCCTCAACTTAATAATTCTTTCGCGCTTGCTTATCATGTCGAAAGACAATCTGCTTTCTCCGTAATACGGCCCTGGGTTACCGACAGCGGAGGCCAACGAGGAAGCAGGGTCCTTGCTCCAGCCAGGGTTGTTCCATCGCCACACAACTGAATAACATCCCGGCCTCCCAACAGTCCCGGCGCTGTGTAGCGCCGGCCCGGTCTGGGAGGCGGCGCACCTGCAAGGGATGGAGGGGAAGCCGTGTCGGCCATTCTGGTCGCTGCCGGTGGTCCTTGTCCCCATAGGCCGGAAGGAGGCTGCCCGCCAGAAACTGACATCGGGTTTGTTTCGTTCAGCGCGCCGGCGTTACCGGCACGTCGTCGGCCATATTCATGGAAGGCCAAAATGCTCAGCAGACGACAATTCCTCCAACTCAGCACAGTGTTCGGGGCCAGTCTCTTCCTGTCACTGAAAGGCGTCCCCGCCGCGCACGCCCGGCGGATCCTGGCCGCTATACCGGGCGGGACGCTCGACCCGGCCCTGGTGACCAAATACGCGACGCCGCTCCTGATCCCGCCGGTGATGCCGCGCGCTGGCGTCATTAAGCTGCGCAACCGCCAGACCGCCGACTACTACGAGATCTCGATGCGGCAACTCCAGCAACAGATCCTGCCCGCCGGCCTGCCGGCGACCACGGTCTGGGGCTACGGCGCCGTCAAGTCGGCGAGCAAGCGCGGCCTGCTGCTCCACAATGCGCCGTCGCTGACCATCGAAGCGACCTGGAAACGGCCGGTGCGCGTCAAGTGGATCAATGAACTGGTGGATGCCCAGGGCAACTACCTGCCCCACCTGCTGCCGGTCGATCCGACCTTACACTGGGCCAACCCGCCGGGCGGCGTGATGCAGCGTGACACGCGTCCGATGTTCATGGAGACGCCCGGCCCGTATACGGGCCCGGTGCCCATCGTCACGCACGTTCACGGCGCCGTGGGGGTTGGCGATGAGAGCGACGGCTACGCCGAAGCCTGGTATCTGCCGGCGTGCAACAACCTCCCGGCCGGCTACGCCAGTGTGGGCAGCTGGTACGACTTCTTCGCGGGCAAGGCGGCGGCCGGCTATGGGGCCGCGTGGGGGCCCGGCTTCGCCACCTTTCAGTACCCCAATCTGAACCGCGCCTCCACCATCTGGTATCACGACCATGCGCTGGGCATGACCCGCCTCAACGTCTACGCCGGGCCGGCCGGGTTCTACATCATCCGCGGCGGGCCGGACGGCGATGGGGCCGTCCTCGACAGCCGCTTCGGCACGGCCGCCGTCCTGCCCGGCCCGGCGCCGCACGAGAACGATGCCTTTCCGCCGCGCAAGACCTATTACGAAATCCCGATGGCCATCCAGGACCGCGCCTTCAACGCCGACGGCTCACTCTTCTACCCGGACACGCGCGCCTTCTTCGATGGATACGCCGGCCCGTTCATCCCCGAGACCATGGTGGCGCCGATCTGGAACCCGGAGTTCTTCGGCAACATGATCATGGTGAACGGCAACACCTGGCCGTACCAGACCGTGGAGAAGCGGCGCTATCGCCTGCGTCTCCTCAACGGCTGCCAATCGCGCGTGCTGATCCTGGATTTCAGCCACATCCCGGGCGTGGAGGTCTGGCAGATCGGCAACGAGGGCGGCTTCCTGGCCGCGCCGGTCAACCACACGGCCCAGCATGGCAACCGGCTGCTGCTGGGTCTGGCGGAACGCGCCGACCTCATCGTCGACTTCACCAACGTGCCGGCGGGCCGTTACGTTCTGGGCAACCTGGGCCCGGATGAGCCGTTCGGCGGCGGCGTCCCGGGCGTGGACTTCGCGGCCGCCGACCCGGCCACCACGGGTCAGGTGCTGGAATTCCGCGTGGTGCCGGCCACCGCGCCGGACCCGACCACGCCGCCGCAGTTCCTGGTCCTGCCGCCGATTACACCGCTGCCGGCGCCGCAGGCCACGCGCCAGCTGGCGCTGCTGGAAGAGATGGCCATGCACTTCGACGGGCCGGTCGCCGCGATGCTGGGCACGCTCGACGCCAGCGGCACGCCCGTGCCCCAGATGTGGGCCGACCCGGTCACCGAGAACCCCCAGGTCGGCGACACCGAAATCTGGGAACTGTACAACTTCACGGCCGATGCCCATCCGATGCACATACACGAGGTCGTCTTTGAAGTTGTGAACCGCGAAGCGTTGGTGCTCGATCCGGCCACGGGCGAGCCGGTGCAGCCGGTGCAGCTCAGCGGCGCCCCGCGCCCGCCCGAGCCGTGGGAGAGCGGCTACAAGGACACGGTCCTGGCCTATCCCGGCGAGGTCACTCGCCTCCGGGCGCAATTCAACACGCCCGGCCAGTTCGTCTGGCACTGCCACATCGTCGAGCACGAGGACAACGAGATGATGCGGCCTTACCGCATCGGTCCGGAGCAGCCGGGCCAACCCATGCCGCACCCGCACGGCGGCTGAGCGGGCGGCGCCAGCCGGGAGGGGGATGGGGACCCTCCCGGCCGGCCCGCCCAGGGCGCGTCGGTCTATAATGGGAGGACCGCAGCGCTTCACTCCCAGGAGGCCCTATGCGTCTTGTCACCCGCGCGGACTGGGATGGCCTGGTGTGCGCCGTCCTGCTGTCCACGGTCGAGCACCTCGACGTCATCCAGTTCACGGCCGCCCGCGAAATCCAGGATGGCTCCGCCGTCATCCCGCCCGACTCGATTATCGCCAACCTGCCTTACCACCCCAACGCGGCTCTCTGGTTCGACCATCACGTCTCGGAGGAGGCCCGCGGCGCGCACGTCGCCGCCGGCTTTAAGGGCCGTTTTGCGCCCGCCCCCAGCGCCGCGCGCCTGATCTTTGAGTATTACCATGACGACGCCCGCCTGCGCCGCTTCGCCGAGCTGGTGAACGTCACCGACCGCGTCGACAGCGCCCAGCTCACCCGCGAGGACGTCGTCAACCCCGCCGGCTATGTGCTGCTGGCCTACACCCTCGACCCGCGCACCGGCCTGCACGACCTGGATCGGGAGGCCTACTTCCTGCTGTTGCTGGACTGGCTGAAGACGAAGCCCGTGGACGAAATCCTGGCCTTGCCCGAAGTCAAACGCCTGACCGACCGCCTGCAGTCCGAGGACCAGGCCTTCCGTGAGGCGCTGCGCCAGCACTCGCGCCTGGAGGGCAACGTCGTCGTCACCGACCTGCGCGGCGTGGACGTCCCGGCCGGCAACCGCTTCCTGATCTATACCCTGTTCCCGGAGGCCAACGTCTCGGCGCGCCTGACCACGGACCCGGGCGGCGGGACCTGCACCGTGTCGGTGGGCTACAGCCTTTTCAACCGAACCTGCAAGACGAACGTGGGCAATCTGCTGGCGGAGTATGGCGGCGGCGGGCTGGTGGGCGTCGGCGCGGCCCAGTTCCCGGCCGACGAGGCCGAGGCGAAATTCCGCGAGATCGTCCGGCGGCTGAAGGAAGCGGGGTGACGGCGTGGCCGGCAAAGCCTTCCAGGACTACTACCCCGATCATCTCAGTTGGTGCTACGGGTGCGGGCGCCTGAACGAGCATGGTCTACAGATCAAGAGCCATTGGGACGTCGAGCAGCCGGACACCGCCGTCTGCACGTTCACGCCGCGCCCCTATCACACCGCCGTGCCGGGCTACGTTTATGGCGGCCTGATCGCGTCCCTGATCGACTGCCATTGCACCGGCACGGCCGCCGCCGCCATGTACCGGGCGGAGGGCCGGGCGATGGACACCGAGCCGCCCTTCCGCTTCGTCACCGCTTCGCTGCACGTCGACTACCTGCGGCCCACCCCGCTCGACGGGCCGCTGACCGTACGCGCCCAGGTGAAGGCGATCAAGGGCCGCAAAGTGGTCCTGGCCGCCACGCTCACGGCCGGCGGCGCGGCGTGCGCCCAGGGCGAGGTCGTCACCGTGCAGATGCCCGGCAGTTTTCTGAACCCCGGCGCCAGGCCGTAACTTTTCCACCGCCTGTGCGACTTTAACAGCATAAGCACGCCGGTGGCGGCCGGCCTTGCGATCCACCCCCATAGAGCGAGGAACATTATGTGGGCATGGCTGATCGTCATTGCGCTGACCTGGTACTTCCTTCTGGCATCGGCCGCCATCACCCTGACGGCGTGCGTCCGTTCCTCTCAATTTACCCAGGAACGCGACTCCTCCTACAGCCGGGAGCCTCGATCGCAGTAAGCCTGGACAACAAGGCCCGGATCACCGCTCGCAGTCTAACACCCCCATTGCCCGGAACCAGGCCGGCTCCCGCAGGGGGTTGCGCTCGATAAAATCCCCCAAAACGAAATCCATCAGCGCCCGCGCCGCCTCGGTCGCGTAACCCCGGCGTCGGTGCGCCGTGCACATCGCCCAAAACAAGCCCCACCCGGCTCGGTTATGGGCCGTATCCCGATGCCTGTGTAAAAGCGTTGGGGCGCACGGCCGTGCCCCCCTGCTGGTGGGAAATTACACAAAATTCGAAAAACGACCCTCGGTTATGGCCGGCAAGACTCTCACCCGCCTGTGTGAACGGTCACCCCCCTGCCGGCGGGAAATTACACAACATTCGAAAAACGACCTGCGGCGACCGGCTCGGCGTCCAAAACCGAGCTTCTATTCCGATTTCCAACCAGGGCTAACATGACCCAACCTTTTTCTTACCATTCAGCCTTTACTATGAAAAGAAGGCTCGCCAGCAGCAGTGAAGTTTGTCGCTCGACAATAGTGTCCTTCGTTACTCGACAAGGAGGCGCGATGTCACTGCCACCCCGTTACTGCCCGGCGCTGGATCATCTGCATAACTACGTCGCCGCGATGGAGATCGAGCTTGGCCGCTTGTTGACCGAACAGCAGGCAGTTACGCGGAAACTCCGGCTGGCGCGCGCCGGCCGCGACGATTTCCTGCGCGCCGCCGGCCTGCCCTCGAACAGTTCACCCTCCATCGTGCCGTTTGGGACACAGCCTCTGTCAGCTGACCTTCTCGTTCTGACCCAGGCGATCACCAGTTGCGAGCAGGCCCTGGCCGACCTGAAGCGCCACATTGATCTCCAGCGGACCAAAGTGGCCGCGGCCCACCGGGCGCTGGCGGACTACAAACGGCAGATGGCCGACGCAGCGCCTTCCGGTCACGAACTGGCCGCAGCGCGCACAACTTCCCCGACCGGCCCTTGATCCACGCGCGCGAAGCCCGCGCGCCGAAAGAGAGCCTCCGACGGGAGATTACCGTCGGTGAGGACGGCCCAGACGGCGCCGTGCCCGGCCTCCGCCAGGGCGCCCGGCGTCCGCGCCAGCCCCCCCGTCCCCAGCCCGCGGCGCTTATCAACCGCGCGCCTCAGGCGGTAAGCGGTCAACGGCGCTTCGGCGTCGGCCGGCCAGGTCCAGGTGGTAGACATGGCGGACCGGCATCTCAGCGGCTTCTATCCCTGAACCCCAGCGCCACGAACACGCTGTCTTCAGCCTTGACCGGCTCGAACGTGAACTCGCTGAAGAGTTGCACGTCCACCAGCCCGGCCCGCTCGAACAGCGCCCGCGCCTGGGCCTGGGTGTAGGCGCGCGTGGCCGGCGAACGGCGGTGCCGCTCCTCGGCCACCACCTGCCCGTCCCGGATCACCTGGTACACGTCCTCGGTGTGCTCGACCTCGGCGGCCGGGTCGTAGCGTGAGCGCGCCACGCGCCGGAACGTCAGGCCGTCCTCCGGCCGCGTCACCGTTTTCTCCCACTCCGAGTCCAGCGGATCCCCCGGCTGCCACAGCGCCATGAACGAGGCCAGCAGCACGCCGCCGGGCAGCAGATGATCCCGCAGGCGCGCCACGGCGCGGTCCGCCAGCTCCGGTTCGATGACCAACTGCAGGGAACTGGACGGGACGAGGATGGTCTGATAGCGGCGCGGCAGGTCGAGCGTCTCCATGTAGCCCTCGTGCAGGCTGGGCGTCAGGCCGTGCCGCGCCGCCTTCTCCCGGCACAACGCCAGCATCTCGGGCGAGTTGTCCACGCCGTCGACGTCAAGGCCCTGGGCCATGAAATCCACGAGCAATCGCCCGGTGCCGCAGCCCACGTCCAGCGCCGGCTGGCCGTACTTGTGGATGGCTTCGAGGAAGAAAAAGCGGTCCTCCCAGCGCGACGTGTCGCCGCGCAGCACGTCCCAGGCCTGGGCCATCAGGCCCGTGTATTCGTAGTCGGGCAGGTTCATGAGCGTTGTCTCCAGTTATAGTGGCTTGCGATAGAGGACGCTCCACCGGATCACTTGAAAGCCGCAGCTTTCGCATAGGCGCGTGGCGCCGCCGGCGCTCTGGCGGTCAGCCACCAGAGCCGACTCGGACATCCCGGCGGCTTTCCAGCTCGACACGAGGACAGCCGCCATTGGAGGAAAGCCGCTCTCGCCTCGGAAGCGGCGGAAGTTCGGGTCCGGCAGGGGCGGCGCGTCCGCGATGATTAGATCAACGGCCGCGATCACCTGCGCCAGCAAGATGGCGGCGAAGACCGGGACCGCGCCGGTCAGCACGAACGAGACCCCCAGCAGCGCGATCCCGACGATCACCGACAGGCGCCGGCTGTAGACATCGGCCACCACGCCGGTGGGCACTTCGAACAGGAAGCAGGTCAGCTCCAGGACCGTGCCGACCAGCACCAGTTGCCGCGGGTCGAAGTGCGCGGCCTGGACGAAGTAGACGACATAGACCGTGAACATCACGGCGTTGGCCGGGTCCTGGACCGCGCGCATCACCAGGTAGACGCGCCCGGCCGGCCGCGGGAGACGCGCGCGCCTCACGGCCGCCCATCCTCGTCCGAGGCGAGGCGCCGCCACAGGTCGCGCGCCAGCGCGCGGGCGTCGGCGCGCACGCCGTAACGCGCGAAGTAGCCGCACAGCCGCGCCACGTCGCGGCCAAAGATGGCGCGCGCGTCCGGGTTGGCGTCCACGGCCACCACCTGCGGGAAGTCGATCAGGGTGATTTCACCCTCCCAGTACAGCACGTTGTAGGCCGAGAGGTCGCCGTGGACCCAGCCCTCGCGCAGCAGCAGGCCGACGTTGTGGACCAGGCGCTCGAACAGGCGCGCGGCCTCGGCGTTAGCCAGCGTCACGTCGATCAGGGTCGGCGCCGGCATGGTCTCGTCGCCGATGTACTCCATCAGCAGCGTGTGGCCGCCGTGGCGCACCGGGCGCGGCACGTCGGCACCGGCGGCGTGCAGGCGCTGGAGCATCTGGTATTCGTACTCCAGCCAGGAGGTCTGCTGCGTCGCCAGCCCCTTGCGGCTCTTGCCGGCGACGGCCTTCATCAGCCGCCAGTCGCGGGGGTCCACGACGTTGCCGTGCGCGTCCAGCAGGGCGCGACCCTGACGGTACTGCGCGTCGTTCTTCAGGCTGCGGAACTGGCGCGGCCGGTAGAGCTTGGCGGCCACCCGGTCCAGGCCCGTAGCCGGGTGGGCCGCGCAGCAATAGACGTTGGCTTCCTTGCCGCCCTTCACACGCCGGGTGACGTCGGTGATGACCCTGGCGTCGAAGAACGGGCGCAGGTTGTCCTCGATGTAGGCGCGCTCTTCGTTGGTGGCGTTCAGGCTGGGGCGAAAGAGGACGGCCGAGCCGGGCGCGGCGCCGTCGGTGAGCTCGACGATCTCGGCCAGGCGCTGGGCGCGCCCGTCCTTAGGGTTGGCGCGAGTCTTCGCGGCCCGGGCCCGCGCCGGGAGGCCGTGCTCGTCCAGCTCGGCCTCATCGCTCAGGAACAGGTCAGGGGTCCAGGTGCTCATCTCAGCCCTCCTGGACCCGCAGGTAGCTCTGGTAGCGGCGCGGCGAGACGCGGCCGGCGTCCACGGCCGCTTTCACGGCGCAGCCCGGCTCGTGCGTGTGCGTGCAATCCAGGCCGAACTTGCAGGCGCCCAGGTAGGGCCGCAGCTCGACGAAGCCGTGCGCCAGGTCGGCGTCGAACTTCTCCAGGCCGAACTCGCGCATGCCGGGCGTATCCACCACCTGGCCGCCGCTGGCCAGGTCGAACATCTCCAGATGGGTGGTGGTGTGCTTGCCCT
>Ga0101944_10002181_pt1 | contig 33392 bp, 30 predicted proteins | sample DewCreD2012metaG_FD_75245 | JGI IMG/M metagenome (GOLD analysis project Ga0101944, IMG submission 75245) | Hot spring sediment bacterial and archeal communities from British Columbia, Canada, to study Microbial Dark Matter (Phase II) - Dewar... ... | reverse complement strand
GAAGACGATCGAAGGGAGCGAATGCGGCGTCGAGGTGGATACGGTGATCATAGCGACCGGGCAGACTCCGGATCCGCCTTCGTGCAGCGGGTTAATGGCTGATTCCGAGGGAAGGATTCAGGTTGACCCGAACACCTGCGCCACGAGCAGAGAACGAGTGTTTTCAGGGGGAGATGCGGTGAGTGGTCCGGCTTCGGTGATCGAGGCTGTTGCGGCGGGAAGAAAGGCCGCTTCCTGGATCGACCAGGCTTTGGGTGGCCTGGGGATCATTCATGAAGTCCTGGCGCCGCCGGAAGAGGTGCCGGAGCTGTCTCCTGCCGCGGAAGCGCTGGGACGGGCGGCCCGAGAGCCCGAGAGGCCGCCGGCTCGCCGGCTCCCTGTTGAAGAGGCTCTGGCCGGTTTCAAGAAGGATGAAGCCGGTCTCACTGAAGAGGAAGCGCTCCTCGAAACGACGAGATGTCTCAAGTGTGATCAGGTGGGGTTTGATTGCGGTGCTTGCGGATTCAAGACATGCCGGGAGGCGGTCATCAACTGTCAGAACCGGCTGAACGAAACCGGAGGGGAGCCATGGGGTTGGCTCCTGAAGGGGCCAAGCTGCATCTGGCGGGCCATGGAATTGGGCATCAGCATTGACTGGGCTGCTGCAGCCGCTCATCGGATGAACGCCGAAAGCAGGATCGGCATGATCCCGGCCTCTGCCTTCATGCGCATGGGCTACCTGCAGGGGTGCACGCTCGTGACCGTGGTCCCTGTGGGCCCGTGCAGGGAGCGCTGGTACTTTTCGCCGGGTACCGGTCGGGAAGATTATCGTCCGGCGGAAATGGAGAGAAGGGGCCAGATCCTTCAGTACCCGCCCTTGTACATGCGTTTCACGGGACCAGGCCGCGATCTGGGTCGAAGAGGGATCAACGTCAAGGACCGGTGGTGGGATCCGCCCTACACCCGGCTGGAGATCGTTGAGGACGACAAGTGGGGAAATGCCGTTCTGGATCGCGATTACGCGATTTTTTCCGCGGCCGACGAGATACGAAAGAAGAACAAGTGGCCTCGTCTGAACCTGCCCAAGATCAAGGAGATTCTGGACGCAAAGAAAGCTCGTTAGCGGATCATGCATCCGCATCAGGGAGGAAACGCGATGGTGAGTCTGGGAGAAATCGATGAGATCCTGTCCGTGTATGTCAGGCCCCAAACCGATCCGCTTGCGGTCAAGATGCTCGGCCCTGGCGAGGTGGCCCCCATGGGAGCGAAGAGCCCGGTGCAGGATTTTGGGGTGCCCTTCAGCCTTTGTCAGGCCTTAGCGCTGAGCCGCAAAGAGGGGTGGACCCTTGTGCTGGACAAGAACAGCCAATCCTGTCCCATTGCCCTGGCAGGGCTGGGACTGGTGAAGCCGGATGAATTCCTGAGCGGGAAGTTTGTGCTGGCACCCGTGAACCAGGCCCAGGAGGCGAGGAAGAGGATGGTCGCATGCCTGCCCAGATTTCCTTTCGGAAAGTACCAGGCGGTGTTGATTTCGCCGATCAAAACGGCCGCCTTTGATCCGGACGTCATCGTGTTTTACGGCAGCAGCGCCCAGGTGATGCGGATGATTCAGGCGGCTGTTTTCTCGTCGGGGAAAGCCCTGACCTCCATGGCCACGGGAAGCGGAGGCTGCCTCCTGCCCATTGTGGCGGCCATGCTTGAGGGGGAATGCAAGTACAGTGTTCCAGGAAATGGAGATCGACGGCTGGGTTTGGTTGCGGATGGAGAGATTGCTTTCGGCATGCCCAGGGAGCGGTTTGAAGAGGTGGTCAAAGGCTTGAAACTTTCCAGCGAGGGAAAACAGACCTATCCCATCAGCCCGGGCTATTTGAAGCTGGAGTATTCCATGCCCCCTTCCTACGGGGCGCTGAGAAAAGCGTTGCTTGAGGACTCCAAATGAGTCTAAGGAGGGATCATTATGTCGGAAGGAAAAACGCCTTACGTCCTAGGAGAACTGATCGAAGACAGGGCCAAGAAGAACGGCCACAGAATCTTTCTTTATTTCAAGGACAAGACGTATACGTATGACGAAATGAACCGGTATGCCAACCGTTGTGCCAATGCTCTGCTTCAGCAGGGCGTGGAGAAAGGGGACAAGATAAGCATCATGCTCCCCAACTGCCCTGAGTTTCTGTTCATATGGTTCGGTGCGGCAAAGGTGGGAGCCGTGGAGGTTCCCATCAATACCTCCTATAAGGGCGAGTTTCTGCGCCACCTCGTGGACCAATCCGATTCAAAGATCCTGTTTATCGATCGAGAGTGGCTGGACCGCGTGAAGCTGATCGAGGAGAATCTGGAGAAGCTCATGAAGGTGGTTGTCCTGGGAGATCTCGCCAAAGACGAGGCGGCGAGCTTCAAGATCCCCATGATGGGCTTTGAAGAGTTCTTCGATGCTCCCGAGACCCCGGTGGATATCAAGATCTATCCCCACGATCCTCACAGCATTATTTATACCTCCGGAACGACGGGTCTCTCCAAGGGGGCTCTCGGGCCTCACAAGTTCTGGATTGTGGTGGCGGAACAGCTGCTTCCCCTGCGCGAGGGAGGCAGGGATGACATCTTTTACACTTTTCTTCCCCTCTATCATATGAACGGACAATGCCTCACCACGATCACGGCTCTCCTTGCAGAGGGCCAGATGGTGCTCTCGGACAAGTTCAGCGCCAGCCGCTTCTGGGAAGAGATCCGAAAGTACAAGGCGACCCAGTTCAATTACTTGGGCGCGGTGATCCCCATTCTCGAGAAGCAGCCTGAGAAGCCCGACGATATCGATAATACGGTCAAGATCGCCTTTGGTGCCGGATGCCCCCAGGCGGTCATGGACCGCTTTGAAAAAAGGTTTGGGTTGAAGTGTATGGAAGGGTTCGGTATGACCGAGATCGGCATCCCGGTTCACACCACCCTCTATGACCGCAGGCCGGGCTCCTGCGGAAAGCCTCTTCCCATCTACGAGATCAAGCTCTTTGACGATGATGACAACGAGGTGCCCCCTGGAGTGCCCGGGGAGATCGTGTTCCGGCCGAAAGAGCCGTTTACCATGATGCTTGAATACTACAAGATGCCCGACAAGACTCTCGAGACGTTCCGGAACCTCTGGTTTCATACCGGAGACCTGGCAAAGAGAGACGAGGACGGTTACCTTTATTTCGTAGATCGGAAAAAGGATTCTCTTCGGAGAAGAGGGGAGAACATCTCCTCCTTCGAGGTCGAGCGGGCCATCAACAGTCACCCCAAGGTTCTCGAGTCGGCTGCCGTGGCGGTGAGGGCCGAAATGCCGGAAGATGAAGTGAAAATATGCGTGGTTCTCAAACCCGGCGAGACGCTGACCCCCGAGGAGTTGATCGGCCACGCGGTGGAAAGAATGCCCTACTTTGCGGTGCCTCGCTTCGTGGAGTTCATGGAGAGTCTGCCTAAAACTCCCACGGAGCGGATACAGAAATACATTCTCAAGCAGGCGGGCATTACCCCCAACACATGGGATCGCGAAAAAGCAGGGATTCAGGTGAGACGTTAGGTTCAGGCTCTCTTGTAATTGTACATCACGGCCAGGAGTCTGGCTTTCTTCTTCCCCAGGCTTCTGCCCGTGTGAGGCAGCGCTGCATCAAAGTACACACTATCTCCCTTTTCCATGAGGTAACGATTCCCGTCATAGATGAATTCATGCTTGCCCTCCAGGACGTACATGAATTCTTCGCCCTCATGTTGGAAAATGGCCTCTTGGTCGAAAGCAGGCTCGATGATGAAGGGCTCCATGTTCTTGCCTGATTTGTCCGAGGCAAGGGCTTCATAGTTGTATCCATACAAAGAGCCCTCTGCCAAGGACCCGACCACTTTGATGATCTTGCCTTTAGATTTCTTGGTAAAGGAAATTTGTATGTTTCGTTTCTCCTTGGGGTGGTCTTCTTCCAAAAGGGAAGCGGCATCTACCCCGAAGGCGATAGCAATCTTGTTCAGGGTGGAGTAGGGTGGGGCTTTTTTTGCCCTCTCTATTTTTGACAGGTAACCTTTGGTGAGGCCTGTCAACTCGGCCAACTTATCCAGAGTGATCTTTCTTTTTTTTCTCAGGTTGTAAATGTTCCTGGCAATTAATTCCTCACCCATGGCGACCTCCGCAAAAGGCTCTCAGGATATGCTGTTACCCAAGCCTACTTAGCATGAGATCGAGTATGCGGTCAACGGGCTTCTTCTGTTCTGCGATGACCTCTGCCCGGGTCTGCAGCAAAACGACACTTTCAGGGCACTGGAGATCCTTGTCCACGGCCCATTCCGTGTCCTGGGGAACGCCGAAGTGAGTTTCAAGAACTCTCCCTAACCGGCCGATCTCTTTCACTTCCTGGTCGGTCAGGCAGAATGCATTGCACTGATCCGGCGAGGTTTCCACTTCAGCAACCCCGATCTCCTGACAGGTAATACACCTCTTCTTGCTGCCCAGTTTCGTGTCCACGATTTCCAGGCTTTCCTTGTCCAAGACATACACATCCGGGAGCGCTTCCCCTCCGACGACGCTTTCTCCCAACCCCCAGTTGGCCTCGATGATCATGATGGATTGATTTCCTGTATTTGGATCGGCCGTAAATAAGACACCTGCAGAGCGAGCGTTGACCATCTTGATCACGGCCACCCCGATGGGGTCGCTTCCCAGGGGCAATCCGAGGCGCTTCCTTGCGGAGAGGGATCGGGCATTGAAGGTGCTGGACCAAACTTTGATGATATTTTTCAGGAGGTCGGTTTCTCCTATGACATTCAGATGGGTTTCATACTGCCCCGGATGGCTGGATGCCCCCGCAGACCTGGTTGAAACGGCGATCCTTTCGGCGTTACATTTCCGACAGATTTCCTGATAACAGGACAGGATCGGCTCCTTCAAATCAGGAGGCATCTCTTTCGATTCCACGATGCTTCGCAGCCGCGCGCTGGTCTGATTGAAATGGTCAATGTTTTCAAAGTCGTGGGTGATGGTGTTAAGATACTCGTTGATCTCATCAGCCGCTCCTGTTGCAGCCATGAATCTCCTGTAAGCGTCAAGGGAAAGAGCGAACCCATGCGGCACCCGCAACCCGATCTTCACCATTTCGCCGAGATTGGCGCATTTTTTCCCCACCCGGTCATTAAACTCCTGTCCCAATTCCTCGATCCTGAAAATATAATTGGTGGACATTCTCCTCTTAAGTTCCTCCCTTCTACTGAAAGTCTAGGTGCTTGGTTCGTCTCGCAGGATCAGATCACGGCGTTTTCCAATCCAGCCAGAAACTTTTCAGAGGTTGTCACCCAACCGAAATTGGACTTGACATTTAGAAGAGTGGCCTCTTGGGTAATGGCTTCCCCAGAGTGGCTCACGGCATCTGAAACGAGGATCGGAAAATAGTCCAGAAAAAAAGCATGCCGGAGTGTCGATTCCACGCACAGGTTGGTGGCCGTTCCCACAAAGACAAGATACTTAATGCAGAAGGTGCCTAGAATGATTTCCAGGTTGGTCCCTATGAAACCGTCATACTTCTGCTTTTTCACGACGATGTCTTGAAGCCCGGGCCTGAGTTCGTCGATGATCTCCGCTCCCCACGTACCGTAAATATAAAATTTGTCCTTGAGCTCGGGGCGCTGGCGAATCAGTTTCAGGCCCTTGGCTTTCAGGTTGTATGGGGAATCGGAGGGACCTCGGTCGGAAAAATCAGGGCGGCATCCCATCTGGAAGTAGATGATTTTGGCCCCCTTTTTCCTGGCGGCGTTGGTGATCTTCCGGCAGGGCCCTATGATCCGTTCGGTCCTTGAAATCTCCTGGCCCGTGAGGTCGAAGTAGCCCCCCTTTTTCACGAAGGCGTTCTGCATATCCACAACAAGAACAGCCGTCTTCAACACGTCGATTCGAATGGGTTCCGGCTCTGCTTCGATCGTTGCGAGACGCTCCTGATGGTTGTCCGCCATAACACCTCACTCCCCACGGAAGGGACAAGTAACCAGTGACCAATAACAAGTGACGAGGGACAAGGAATGAGGGACAAGGAATTCCTGTGATTCTTGCATGTCTTGTCACTTGTTACTGGTGTTCGATGGATGCTTTTCAGCAACCTGTCAATGAATAAAAAGGATTCCCACAGAGAGTGCCCTTGGCACTTCCGCAGGATTGACGCTCCTGTAAATCGGGTAGATATTCCAGCCGATTCTCGTGACGAGTCCGTAAACATCGATCCCCACGGCTTCCATGGAGGGCCGCGCCTTGAGGGGAAAAGGACAATTTCTCCCTTCGAGGACCAGACATTGATCTTGCCCGCACAAGGCCCTTCGACAACTGCCCTGAGCAAACCCCATCGCAAGGTAATACCCGCTTCCAAAAGCGAAAGTTTCCAGGTTGCCCACAATTTCAAAACACTTCCTGCTCCACTCGGCGGCGATATGCCGCTGCGTTGCGCGAACGGAAAAGTGCTCTACAGGGGTGATCTCAAGAGCAAACACAATGGCATGGCCGTACCGAGAAAGGGCCTTGCGCGTGAGTTCCAGGGAGGGGGTGTGGGGCGGGCAGAAGTGACACTTGCCGTAGTTAGGACAAAGAGGAATGGAGCACTTCAACCTGACCCTTTCATCAATCTGCACCCAATCCGCAGGAATGACCTGCGCCATGGATGCCCCGAGTTGCCCGGCCCTCTGCTTGAAAGAATCCAGATCTTTCTGGATTTGCTCAGGTGAGATTTGCGTCTGGATGACTCTGGAGGGACCTGCTGGTTCGTTTGACATGCGCTCTTCTCTCGGAGTATGGAATAGGGTTCCTTGAAAAGGGTGAGGACCCTCCGCCGCCAGATCCTGCAGAGCCGAACCTCAAAGAGGCCGGATCAGGCAGAGAACGGCATATGGTTATTAAGACGGTTTGTTTCCAAATTGTCAACGAAAAAGTAAAACCGCCGCTTTTATCTCCTGCGAGTTCGGCTGCTGCTTCGGCGGAGGGCGGACGTTCCGGGATGCTTTTTTGTTGACAAAGAGGAAACAACGATCTACAAGGGGAATGCTTTCCAACAGCGGATTTTCAAACTCTACAAAATCGGAAGGTTTGTAACAAGGGCACAAACCTTGCTCCCTGAGCGGGGTCGTTCGTTCCAAGTCATAGGAGACAAAGACAGGGGCAGGACGACCTGAAAGATGTTTAACCTTCAACCCCATCCCCATGAGAGGGGTTCGAACGAATGAAAGGAGGAAAGAAGATGTTGCATCCGGCATACGATTTGACGTTCTATGAATTCGATGATGAGCGCGACACCAAAGTCTGGGATGTGATGCTGTGCGATTTGGTGCACGGGAAACCCCCTCTGAAGCCCCTCTACCTCGGCATCGGGTGGTACTGGTACGTCTACGCCATCTCCAATGCTGCCGAGACACTTCATCTTCCGACCACCAAGGGCTGGGGATACCGGGTGAGGGATGGCTACCTCTACCTGACGGCTTTAAAGACGACTCCGGAGGAAAGAAAAGCCCGCGAGCCCATTTTCAGGGAAAAAATCAGACCCTTCATAGAAGATTTCAACGGCGTGTGGGAGCCTCTCAAGAAAGAATTGATGGCGACTTACAAACAGTACAAGGACACCTATAAATTGCGGGAGTGGAATGACATCAGGAAGCTCACCAACATTGAGTTGCTCAGGTTCTTCCTGGATTATGCCTTCATCATCAATCGCAAGGAAGCCGAGATTCACATGATGACCTTGGTGGCGACCAACTACATCAACGGGTTGTTCCAGCAGATGTGGTTTGAGATTTTCGGCAAGCCGGCTCCTATTGATCCGAACTTCAGTGCGCTCATGGGCGGGTTCGAGGCTCAGGATGCCATCGTCAACAGAGCCTTGTGGAAACTTTCCAGAAAAGCCTTTGACATGGGTTTGGCCAAGACCTTCGAGGCGGAGGACAACAACGTGGTGATCCAAGAGCTTGAAAAGAGCGATCAAGGCAGAAAATGGATGAAGGAGTATATGGAGTTCCTCGCGGAGCATGGATGGCGGTGCGAACGCATGCATGCCTACGACAATCCTGCGTGGATCGAACAACCCGCTCTCGCGATCGGCCGGATAAAACTGTACATGCATCAGGAGACGTTCCCTTTTGATACGGAACGAAAGCGTCTGGTCGAAAAGCGGGAACAGGCGGAAAAGGACGTACTGAGCAAACTTCCTGCCGAGCAGAGGGAGTGGTTCGGCACCTTGATGCGATCGGCACAAAAATCAGGTTACTGGAGCGAAGACCACACCTATTTCTGCGACTTTTATGTTGGCGCCCTGGGCCGCTGCATCGTCACGGAGTTCGGAAGGCGATTTGCGGAAGCCGGATGTATCGATTCCCCGGAAGACATCCATTTTCTGCATGCGCATGAGATCAGGAAGGCTGGCGTGCCTATGGGGGATGTCAACCTGCGGCCCTATGTGGAAAGAAGAAAACAAGCATGGGAAAAGGCTCTCACCTATGATCCGCCCACTTTCTTCGGAAACATCGAAAAAGCAGGTGAGGTTTTGAAAAGCGATCCGACACTTTCCGTGTCAACGCAGCTGCCCATTGTTCAGGAAGAACTGAAGGCCGACCTCTATGGCGCGGCCGCAGCGCCCGGGATGGTCGAGGGTATCGCCAGGGTGATTATGGGAGCGGACAAACTCTCGGAGCTGAAGAAGGGAGAAATCCTCGTGGCCCCCGGAACCTCGGCTGCGTGGACTGTGGCCTTCAGTTTCATCAAGGGCCTCATCACGGATGGCGGGGGTGCCCTCAGCCATCCCGTCATCATGGCACGAGAATACGGGATTCCCTGCGTCGCAGGATGCTTGCAGGCGACGCAGAAGATCAAGACAGGCCAGAGGGTGAGAATCGATGGAGACGCCGGGGTCGTCTACATTCTGAACAAGTAAAACCGTCTGTCTGAATCAAGCGGCCGTCCCGGTTCTTAGGACGGCCGCTTTTTCGATCAGTACTCCATTACTCCACCACTCCATTACTCCATTCTGTCAAAACGCCCTCATCCACTCCGGCTTTAGCCCGATTCTCCCTTGGAGCGCCGCATCGAGCAGGTCCAAAGCTTCTTGTTTGCCCTCCGGAAGCCTCACCCTCAGCGAGAGATAATTCGACGCATGATTGGAGGCAAAAGTTCCGCCCTGGAGGTTCGTGTGGCGGAGCATCTCCCTCATTTCGAGCAGCATCCCCTTCTCATCGGGCAGCTCCAATTCCCCGGTCTCCAGTTGATCCCAGAAGGGCGTGCCCGGAACAGGGATCACGGTCAAGGCGGCGACGTGGTCGGGATCGATGGCACTCAGGATCTCTCCTGTGGCCTTAGCGTGGGCAAGAGAATGGTCTTTGCCCGCAATCCCGAGAAGGACCATGACGGTCAGGTGCATTCCCGCGCTCTTGATTTTCCTGCCCATTTCCGCACACTGCTGCGCCGTGAATCCTTTGCGGACTTTTTCCCTGATTTGGTCGTCTCCGGTTTCGACTCCAAGGTAGATCCTGTCCAAGCCCTTTTGTCTCAAAGCGAGCAAATCCTCTGAAGACTTGAGGCTGATGCTCTTGGTGTTGGCATAGGAGCCGATTCCTCTCACCCAAGGGAGATGCTCATGGATCCGGTCTAGGATCCACACCAGGCGATCCTGGGGGATGATCAGGGCGTCCCCATCCATGAGAAAGACCCTGTCCTGGTTCCTCATATACCTTGCCGCGAAAAGGATATCCCCCAGAATGATGCGGTCATCCTTGATGGCAAAACGCTTGTCCTTATAGGTTCCACAGAAAGTGCATTTGTTATGGGAGCAGCCCAGAGTCACCTGAAGGAGAATGCTGAACGCTTCCGGAGGCGGTCGAATGCAGTTGCCTTCATAATGCATGAATTCAGACTCGATGATCTCTTCGGCGGATACTCTCTCAGCCGCCCCGATGTCACGCTTTTCGTTCATGCCCGTACATTAGGCTTCCAGAAGCCATTGTCAAACCTAGCGCTTTTTTATCGATCGTGATATTTGGGCTTTCTTCCCTCAGCCAAAGAGCGGAGTCCTTCTCGGTACTCCTCACTGTGGAGCATCTCTTCGAAAAAGGCCAGCTCAAGGCGCAGCCCATCTTCCAGAGTCATCTCTCTTCCCCGGATCATGGCCTCTTTGGCCCTCCGGATGGCAAGGGGTCCCTTTTCACAAATCTTGGCCGCCCATTCGACAGCTGTCGGCAGCAGCTGATCCGGGGCCACGACTTTGTTGACCAGCCCGAGGCGATAAGCCTCGTCGGCGGCCATGGGCACTCCCAGAAAGATCATTTCCGCTGCTTTTGCCGGTGAAACCAAACGCGGCAGTCTTTGCGTGCCTCCCCAGCCCGGGATCAATCCCCGCCCGGCCTCGGGCAACTGCAGCGTCGCCCTTTCGGAAAGAATACGGATGTCGCAGGCAAGCGCTATCTCCACTCCACCGCCTCTGGCGGGGCCGTTGACTGCGGCGATAAGGGGCTTCCAGATCTCCAGACCCCTCGTGATATTGGGAGGAACCTTAAAGGATCCATCCGCCCACGGGATCAGAAGCTTTTCATGATGAGCCCCATCTGAAAAGGCTTCGCCAGCCGCAGTGACAATCCCCACCAAGACTTCCGGGTCATCTCGAAAACGGAGCATCGCCTCACGAAGACCCATGAAAATGTCCGCGTCGATGCGATTCCGCGTCTCAGGCCGGTTGAGCGTGATTGTGGTGATCGCACCCTTGCTTTCATACAAAACAGCAGGCATAGATCCCTCCTTTCGGGGTATCTTTTTGGGGTATGATGCAGGATAATAGCTTAAATTCGGGGCGTCTTCAAGCCCCTCGACTTGCGTCCCTGAAGGATCTTGTTGTAAAAGGGAAGGGCCTTGGAGCTAGGGAATGCAAGAGAGGAGACCTTTATGAGAATACGGGTGGATGTGGACCTTGAGAAAGGAACAATTGTGAGGACCGATCTGCCGGAGAGCGTGACATGGCTTGGGGGACGAGCGTTGGCGGACAGCATTCTTCTGGAAGAGGTGCCGCCGGCCTGTCACCCGTTGGGTCCCGACAATAAGCTTGTTTTTGCTCCCGGCCTTTTTGCAGGCACGTCCATGCCGACGGCAAGTCGCATGTCCGTGGCCGGCAAGAGCCCTCTGACCGGCGGAATCAAAGAATCCAATGTCGGAGGAATGGCCGGCATCACCCTGGCTCAGCTCGGGGTTGGCGCGGTCGTGATCAGGGGAGTCTCACCTGGTCTGTCCCTCAAGATCCTCGTGCTTCGTCATGAATCGGCCGAACTCTTGGACGCGCCCGAACTGAGTCGTCTGAGGAACTACTCAATTGTGGAGACCCTAAAAAGGCGTTTCGGCCATGAAGCCGTGATCGTGTCCACAGGACCGTGCGGAGAAATGAAGATGTCCGCCGCGACCATCGCTGTGACGGATGCAAACGGAAAGCCCTGCCGCCAGGCAGGTCGAGGCGGTCTTGGCGGGGTCATGGGGTCAAAAGGGCTTAAAGCCATCGTCCTGGATCCGGAAGGATCTCACCTGCGCAAAGGAGCCGATCCAGGAGCTTTTGCTGCGGCAGTCAAAGAGTACACGAAGATTCTCCAGTCGAGCAAGAGGACTGCTCTTTGGCGAGAAAACGGTACCGCCGCTCTCATAGACGTCAGCCATGCCCGCGGCAGCCTGCCCACTCGAAATTTCACCTCCGGCGCCTATGACAAAAAAGACAGAATTAACTCGGACCGACTCAAGACTCTGGTGGTCCAACGGAAAGGGGCCATGGGCCATGCCTGCATGAGAGGATGTGTGGTTCGATGTTCGAACATTTTCAATGACCCGCAAGGCCGCTACCTGACCTCGGGTCTGGAATACGAAACCATTGCGATGATGGGATCCAATTTGGACATCGACGATCTCGACATTATCGCTCAAATGGATTTTCGTTGCGATGATTGCGGCATAGACACCATAGAGATCGGCGCCACCTTGGGCATTCTCGCCGAGACCGATCTGTTTCGGCTTGGGGATGGTCCAAGAGCCATCCAACTCCTTGAAGAGATCGGAAAAGGCACGGTGCTCGGACGGGTTCTGGGGCAGGGGGCTGCGACAACAGGCAAGGTTTTTGGGATCAGCCGAATCCCTGCAGTCAAAGGTCAGTCCCTCCCCGCCCATGAACCCAGAGCACTCAAGGGCCTAGGGGTGACTTATGCCGTCAGTCCCCAGGGAGCGGACCACACAGCAGGCTTTGTTGCCGAAGAAACCTTTTCAAAGGAGGGGCACACAGAGCGGTCCAGAAAGGCCCAGATCAATATGGTGATCGCCGACAGCCTCGGATTGTGCCAGTTCACAGGGTTACGTGATGACTATGATTTGTTTGGCCGTCTGATCGGTGCCTTGACGGGAAAGTTTCCCAGCGCAGAAGAGGTCTGGCGAATAGGCCGGGAAGCGCTCTGGAAGGAAAGAGCCTTTAACCAAGCTGCGGGGATCGGCCCGGGACAGGATCGATTGCCTGAATTCATGCGCTCCGAAGCGCTTCCGCCCACCGGCAGTGTCTTTGACGTGGAGGATAAGGATCTGGATCGAGTCTTCAGCGACTATCCATCTTAACGCAGGCCTTTGGCCTCAACCAAGGAATCCCTGAGCCCGGGACCCGAGCTCATAAGATCTATGCAAGATGCACAGAACTTTCATTTTAAGACTCTAAGGTCGTCCTGTCCCTTAGTGGTTCTTCGCCCAATTCGTTGCTTCATTCGTGCGAACCATGGCGTCCATCATTTCAGCTGCCAGACGGGCAAAGGCAGGGTCGTTGATGTGGTAATCCGCCTCGCGGATCTCCAGACGAGGATTCAGGCCTTTTTTCAGCTGCCGGACGAAAAGATCGTTCATGGACGGATCATAAAGCGGTCCGCCGGCCTGATCCGCTTCTGAGAAGCCTCGCTGCGGTACGAGCACTTTCACACGGGACGGATCGAGTTTCAGCTTTTCAACCACCTGTTTCGCCAGGGTGGCGGTTTCCTTTTTGTTGAGACGAATCGCCGACCGGAAATCGTAAAAAAAGAGTTTCCTGTTCCTGTGCTCATGGGGCACGGTGTCGCGGGTGAATTCCAGCACCGCACAGTCCATACCGCCCGGCACCACCAAACGCGGTACCGAGCGTCCCGGAGGAGGCTCAAGCCTTTCCGGCCCAATGCCCCGGCAATATCCTCCCATCAGCTCGTCAGCCAGTTCGTGGATGGCAAAATCCAGGATCCCGTCGAAATATCCCTCCCGGGCCAGCTCTTCCATGGCCATACCGCCTGTTCCGTTCGCGTGAAAGGCAACCACCTCATAGCCCATGCCTTCCAGAGTGCGTTTGATTTCTTCGGCACCCTTGGTGATGAAACCGAAAAAGGAAAGGGCGATCCGCTTTTTCTTCGCCTTTGACTTCCACCGGCTCCGGACCATTCCGCAAATGGCTCCCGCCGCTTTTTCAAGGACCATTCCGGATATGCTGTTGACGCCGAGGAGGTCGACGACGCTATGCATCATGGTGATGTCTTTGGTCCCCACGGTCTTGGCCATGTTGCGGCTTGCCACCGTGGAAACCATCACTTTTGGCACGCCGAGGGGCAGGACTCGCATGATGCTTGTTCCGAGATGGGTCCCGGTGCCACCTCCCGCGGAAATCATGCCTGCGAGCTCTCTTTGGAGGTAGCGTTCACGGATGACTTCCCGGGCATGGGCGATCGCCGTTTCGATGGCTTTGTCCCGGTCGGCGGAATTCCCTTTGAGGCTCTTCTTGATCTTGGGATACAGATCGATGTCTACAGGAACGGAGGAAGGCTTCTTGGTTCCCACATTCACCGTGAGCGTGGGGAGGCCCCGTCGCTCAATACAGTTCTTCAAAAAGAGGTGCTCCTCGGCTTTGGAGTCAAACGTGCCGACAACGGCAACCACAGGTTTCTTTTGCATCGCGCCTCCTTCATTTTCCGCTGATTCCTTCTTCCCGGCAGGGAGAGAAAGGCAGGAACAGGTGAGTTTGTTGTTTCCAATTCGGGCCAATATAGTGTAAGAAAGAAAAATTGGTCAACTCCCCATTTGAGCATTCCACTCTTTTTCTGATGGAGCGTGGCCGCGGGATTTGGGATGAGCTCAGAGATCAGACAAGTCAAAGCCAACCTGGAGTACCTCAAGAAACTTTTCATCATGCCGGACTCTCCGGACAAGTTCATTGAATTCGGCCGTGAACTGCTGGAGATGATCCATGACTTCTTCAAAGAGAAGGGAGGCATCCACAGCAGCATCAGCCTTCCTGAATTGAGCCGCATCTTCAACCAGACCGCCATTCCCGAAAAGCCTCACCTCATCAAGGATGTTCTGTCCGAGATCAAAGAGAAGATCATTGCCCACTCGGTCAAGGTGGGAAACCCTTATTACATCGGGCATATGACGAGTGCCATCCCCTACTTCATGATCCTCCTGGAGATGATCATCGCCGCCCTGAATCAAAACCAGGTGAAGATCGAAACGGCCAAGGCCTCCAGCTTTGTGGAACGAGAGCTGATGGCCTGGTTCCATCGTCTTATCTACAATCGATCCGATTCGTTCTACGAGAGGAACGTCCAGAATCCGCGCGTGGCCCTGGGAAACGCCACGGCAGACGGCACGATCTCCAACCTGACGGCGTTCCTGGTGGCCAGGGAGAAGGCTTTCCCGCCGGACGGGGGGTTTCCGGGGGTGAGAGCTGCCGGCATGGAGCGGGGTCTGAGTCACTACGGATACTCGAGAGGCGTCATCCTGGTTTCTTCCCGCGGCCACTATTCCATCCAAAAGGCGGCCAACTTGCTCGGCATCGGGGAGGAAAATGTTCTGGCCATTCCCGCGGACGGGAGCCATCGCATTGATCTGCGGAGGCTGTCGCAAAAGATCAAGTCCCTTAAGAAGGACAGGGGGACCCGGATTGTGGCCATTACAGGAATCGCAGGAACCACGGAAACAGGGAGCGTGGATCCCCTGGAGGACCTGGCGGATCTGGCGGCTGAGGTGAATGCCCATTTCCACGTGGACGCTTGCTGGGGGGGCACCGCCTTGCTCGTGGACGAATTCCGACCCCTGCTCCGGGGGATCGAAAGGGCGGACTCCGTTTCCATCGATGCCCATAAGCTCCTTTACTGCCCCATGGCCATGGGCCTGGTGGTCTTTCAGAGTGAAAGAGACCTGAACACGATCAGGCAGTCCTCGCAGTATGTGATTCGCCGCAATTCTGTGGACACGGGACGATTCACGGTTGAAGGGTCAAGGCCCTTTGACAGCCTCAAGCCCTGGGCGGCTCTCAAAATCATGGGCCGGGACGGATACCGTCTTCTGCTGAGGAGCGCCAGGGACAATGCCTCCACCCTGCAACGCATGCTCGATGGCTGCGGCAATTTCGAGACGCTCAACACCCCGGAACTCTTCATCCTGATCTACCGCTTTATTCCCCTCAAGGTGAAGAAACAGCTTCTCCGATGGCAGAAGGACAGAAAAGGGACGACAAGCAGGCGTAAGATGAAGGCCCTCGAACGAAACATCCGAAAGGTGAATCACGTGGTCAATGCTCTGAACATCAAGCTGCACAAGGCTCTGAGGCAGGACGACACGACCTTCGTCTCCAGGACAAAACTGGAATCCACCCGCTACCGGCCACAGAACATCGTGGTCCTGCGGGCGGTTTTGATCAATCCCCTCACGGACGGGGCGGTTCTCAAGGAAATCGTGGACACCCAGAACCGTATCGGGCTGGATTTGTGGGCGGAGTTTCACGCGGCATACGAGAGAATCCTCAACGCTCCCCTGCGGGTGTAGAAAAGGGAAATCATGATCCATGAGCTTTGTCTCTTCCTACCAGCCCAGCTTTGATGAAAAAGAACCCGCCTGGTGGTTCGTGTTCTTCGGACACAAGCTCCTGGTGGAGACGAGAGAGCAGCGGGTCTCCATTCCCTTTTGGAGAACCCCGGACACGATGGGACTGAACCCCTTGCGGAAGCAGTATCTCGGGACGATGAACGGCCGGCCCTGCCTTTGCGCGGAGTGCGATGCGAAGGTTTCCATTCCCGAGGGCATGGAGGTTCACGGCCTGCGCAAGCTCTATGGGGCCCTGGATGAAGAAAGGTTCTGGATTGCCGGCCGCGCCTATCAGATCATGGACTGGGACCGAACCCATCAGTTTTGCGGCCGATGCGGATCAACGACCCGGAACAAGGCCGATGAACGGGCCAAGGTGTGCCCGGCCTGCGGTGTCGTCGCGTTTCCCAGAATGTCCCCGGCCATCATCGTTGCCGTCGTGCGAGACAGAGAAATTCTCCTGGCCCACGCCGCAAGGTTTCCGGGCGCCATGTACAGTGTGCTTGCGGGATTCGTGGAGCCAGGCGAATCCCTGGAGGACTGCGTGCGGCGGGAGGTCAAAGAAGAGGCAGGCGTGGACCTCAAGAACATTCGCTACTTCGGAAGCCAGCCCTGGCCTTTCCCCAACTCTCTCATGGTGGGTTTTACGGCGGAATACGCGGGCGGAGAAATCCACATGGACGGAAAAGAGATCGTTGAGGCGGGTTGGTTTGCCGCCGACCGCCTTCCCACGATCCCGGATAAAATCAGCATCGCCCGGAAGCTGATTGACTGGTTTGTCGAGCAACAGCAGGGAAGTGGGGGAAAGGTGAGAAACCCTCATCCTTAGGCGAGGGGTTCAGTTTGGTTTCCGAACCACGAAGCGGGAACAAAGGCAGAGAACGGAGTGCTTTTTCTGCTTGGTGCCTTTGCCGCTCTGTCCCTTTGTGACTCGATCGGTGTGCGTTAGCCGACGGATCGAGATTTACCACGACGGGAAATTGCGCCAGAAATCCTTGTCGTCCTTTTGCCACTCGCGGCCGAATTTTCTCTCGTAATAGGCGCCAAGACGATCCAGCCAGCGCCACCAGCTGCTTTCGCCCTTGGTTTTCGCCTCCAGGATATCCGTCAGAAAAGTCTCGATCTTGGACATCTCGTCCTTGGGGACATAGGAGGCCGCCCCGCCCTTAAAGGATTTGATCGTGCTTTCAACGCTGAGGGCGTGAGCGGTGAGCATGACGGGAATGATCTTTTTCTTCTTGGCCATTTCCAGGAGCTTGTATCCGTCCACCCCCATGATGTCGAGGATCGCTATGTCGAAGGTCTGGGTGTCCATCAGCTTCTTGGCCTGTTCCGCCGTAGAAGCCTTCACGACCACGCACATGGGGAGCAAGGCCTCGAGGGTTTCCAGGACATCCGGTTCGTCGTCCACGGCGAGAATCCTTTTGCCGTCCAGTAAGCTTTTTTCCGCCATGAAAATTCCTCCTCCAATTCGCTGTCCGATTTTTTAACGTTGCCGATCTTTGAATTTATGACATACTTCTTACCGGCAATCAAGATCTCCTTTGTGTTCCTTGCGGTCCTTCTGCAGTTGCCCGGCGTACCAGTCCATTTGGCGGCAGATTCCCCGAATGATGCGAACATCCCGCGCTCGCAGAGGAATCCTCGAGAGAAAGCGCCGGATGTTGAGCATCCAGTGCTCGGGATTCTGCGGATTGATGAAGCCGATTCTCATCAGCACGGCCTTGAGATGATCGTACATCCCCTCCAGCTCGAATTTGTTCGCAAGCCGCGGAAGCGCTTCTTCCGCAGGAATGCGGCTGGCCAGAAAAAGGTCGTAGCAGAAGATCATCACGGCCTGGGCCAGGTTGAGTGACGCGAACTCGGCGGTAGGGATGGTTGCGATGGTGTGGCAGGGCCGCAGGTGCTCGTTGGAGAGCCCCCTGTCCTCAGGGCCGAAGAGCAGAGCGACATGGTTGTTTTGAGCAATGGGGATGAGATCTCGAGCCAGATCCCGCGGATTGGTGAGGGATGGCCGCTGGGACCCGGTCCGGGCCGTGGTGCCGACCACATAGTGAAATGGGGAAAGCGCTTCGGACAGATCCTCGAACACCTCCATGTTCTCCACGATGTCGATGGAGGTTCCTGTGGCCATCCTGAGGATTCGGGTGAGGTCGCAGCGCTCCGGTTTGACCAGGAGCAGGCGCCGGATTCCCATGTTGTTCATGGCCCTGGCCACGGCGCCGATGTTTTCAGGGATCTGAGGCTCCACAAGAACAATCGCGATATGGTCAAGGGATAGGGTCGTCATGGGGTAAAAGCCTTATGAAAGAGTTCTCTGAGTCTGTTCGCGAACACGATGGTGGTTCGATCCGGCCTGATCTTGTATTTGATGGAACGCGGGTACCCATCAAAGTAAGCCTCACCGCCCGGCTGATACAGGTCCTCCCTCCTGCGTTTGCGCGCTGAGGTGTAGTTCAGGACCACAGAGTCAACAGGTCCTGAAACGACCGCAAAGAAGAGTCTCGGTTTTCCATGAACCGTGAAGGGTTCTTTTTCCTGCCAGAAGGGCGTTTCAAGGATACCGACCCGGAAACCCGCAGCCTCGAGGGCTTTCCTCAAGATCCCTTCAGGGAAAGAAGGGTGATCCGAAAAGGGGTAGGGAAGGACAAAAATGACGTCAAAGAAAGACATGCGCGTTCACGAGTCGGCAGCTTGGGGAAGCACCGGCTTGATATCGACGACCGGTGTTCCATCGATTGCTTCTAGCGGTCCCACTCTCAGTCTGTTCCCGGAGATTTCACGAACCGTGACCCGGTGCAGGCCGAGGGGATTCGGCCTGTCAGGAGATCGGGTTGAAAAAACGCCGGTCAGAGGCCTGTTCTTGTCGCCTCGGGGGTGGACCTTGAGTTTGTTTCGCGACGCTTTGTGAAACCACGTGACCACGATGACGTCCTTGCCCACCGCCATCCCTTCGACCCCCTCTGCATAGGGAGGATGGATTTCGATCCAGGCGTCGACGCCCCCTTCGGAGCCCTGTTTAGGCGCGGCCTCACGGGTGGCCAGTTCGGAGCGAATGACCCCGATGGGTTCGATCCTGTACCCGGTTTCCATCATCTCTCGTCTCCGTGAGGAGGTCCTTGATGGGAAGGTTATGGGGAAGGGTCGTGCATCATGCCGGGCGCCGAAGTGATCAGCCTGACGAAAGCCGAGGCGACAAAACAATCCTTCGAATCCACTTCGATATGAAAAAAGGCCTCACTGCGGTTAAGATAGTCCGACAACCGCGAATGCGTGACCGGCAAATCCTGGTAAACGATGCCGTCAATGGTTTCGCCTGATCTGAATACCACCTGAGCCGGGATTTCTATGGAACCCCTAGGGGTCACTCCTTCATCTTTTTCATTGGCCGACACCCTCAAGATAGAGCTCTTGCTGATGAGCACGACTTTTTCCGGACCCAGTTCCATAGGCAGGAACTTCCGGTCTCCGTTCAAGACCTCTTCCAGGGATTCAGCCCCCCAGTGGCGGGCCGAGGAAGGCGAGAGGAAGAAGGCTCCCTCCAGTTTCGTTCCATCTTCAAAAACCACCTGCACCTGTTTTTTGACCATTTTCAATTTCATTAGTCTTCTCCCATGTTGCCGTTGTGCTGGGACTCATCGAAGCGTCGGAAGGCTTCAATGAGCAAAGACATGAGCGGGCTTTGGATCGTGCGGGAAGGGAACTCGAAGCACGAGACGATTTCGAAGGTCCCCTCGTTCCAGGGCATGAGCGCATAGAACGCTTCCTCGCCGCTCAGGCTCCCTGTCTGCGCGTGAATGACCTCCCCCTTTTGCACAAAAATGGTGCCTTTCTCCTTGTCTCGCGCCAGGCGGACTTCAACGTCTTTTTCAGCGGTGGAAAGGCTCTGGAGAAAGTCCGCCGGTTTCATTTCGCTCAAAGAACCGTGGACCCCTTTGGTCTTTGTCTCAGCCTGCTTCGGGCTGAGGAGCCGTTTGATCTTGAGGGATAAAACATCCAGATCTGCCGGCTTGAGGAAGAAATCATCGGCCCCGGCTTCGAGGCATTCCGCCTGAAGCCCTTCGCCTCGGTCCGCAGTGAGAAACAAAAAGGGGATCGACGCGGTGGACGGTTTGCCCTTGACGGCCCTGCACAGCTGAATCCCTTTGGCATCCTCAAGATTCAGCTCTGAAAGGATGAGGTCAACCTCCCCCTGCGCCGACTTTCTGAGCGCCTCTTGGGCTTTTTTCACCAGCGTGATTTTGTAACCCTCGTTGGTCAGGCGCAACGCGAGGGGTGAGTCCGCAGACTCCTTGGGATCCACGAGCAGAAGACGAGCCCCGGTGCCCTCGCCGACCCGGCCCAGGAATTCCTCTTCCTTGATGATCTTGAGAAAGATTTCGATCATGGCATCGGCTCCCGAGCAGGACCGGTTCTTCTGAAGCTCTTTGCGAAGTCGAGGCAGATCCTTGTTGATCTCAGGATCCACTTTGAGCAGGGTCAGATAGCGCCTGACCAGACTGAGAATGCTGGCCTCCACCCTTTCTTCATCAGGCGCGTTGCCGTCGGGGCTGCAGATTTCTTGGAGACCGTAAGGCAGGGGAACCTGCTTCAAGAAGGTCTCTCCCAAGCTTCCTCCGGTATACCAGGCCGCGAGCAAGACACCGTCCACCTGGCGCCGCTCCAACCCCATCCGCAAGGCCAGCAGTTTCCCGTACCGGGCGCAGGTCACGATATCCTGAACCCGCTCCGGTTCGCTGGCGAGTTTGGCCTGCACCATGTGCGACATCATGCCGACCAGAGCGTTGCTCATCTCCTCGTAAGGATATTCCTGCCCCAGGAGCATGGGAGCGAGCTGGTAGTAGGAGATCCTTGGGACAATCGTTCTGTGTCCCAGCTTCTCGAGCCATGGTCCTTTGGGGCGGAAGACCCGTCCGTTGACCAGGAGCAGATGAAACCGTTCCTTTTCCAGGGTCTGCTGGAGTTCTTGGTCCGATAGGACCCAGGTCACCTCGCCATACCCTTCTGCGCGGAGCAAGGACCGGAGGGCAGGGCCCCGGGTCCGGTCCGGTTCGAGCAAGAGGATTTTCTCTTTGACCTGGAGGCGTTCCTGTTGGAGAAGATTCTCCCTTTCCTTTTCCTGCTCGGCGATGATGGTGAAGTCTTTGGGGAGATGGATTTCCTGGCTGGTCGAGTAGGTCATTCCCCTGTAGTACACATCAATAGCCTTTTCGATCTCCGCTGAAGAGGCCACGCAAAAAGCCAGCCGTGAGGTCCCGTGGTAAACGGTTTTCAATTTCTCGGTGACTCGAGAATCTTTGGGATCAGGCAGGGCAAGCACGAGCACGTTCTTTGCCCCATCGTACTTCACGGGAAACACCCTGAGCTTTGCCGCGATCTTGAGCGGCACCCTGGCCTTCGCCATTTTCGGAGGCTCGCGGTCAAGAAGGGCATAGTAAGGTTTTCCATGGATCGCTGCAAGGCGCTTGCCCAGGGCGGCATAGTCAATGAGTTCCAGGAACACGAGGGCTTCTTCAAAAGAGATGTGGCGCGTCAGGGCGTAATCCTCAGCCTGGGCAATCTGCTCGGGCCGCAGTCCCTTCTCTTCGATCAAGAACTGTTTGAGCGCGGCGGACTCCGTCATCGTCCATCCTCGGCCAGGGAGCGTTTCTTTTCATCCAGCTGGGCGGCCGCCTCCTCCCGATTCACGATCCCCTGCTGGACAAGGGCTTTGATGTGGTCGTCCATGGTTTGCATTCCGGCGGTCTTCCCGGTCTGGAGGACGGAGGGGATCTGGTAGGTTTTCGCTTCCCGTATCTGATTCTGAATGGCCTGGTTGGTGATCATCACCTCCACAGCAGCAATCCTGCCGCTGCCGTCTGCTTTTCTAAGCAATCTCTGGGACACGACTCCGCGAAGCGACTCGGCGAGCATGGTCCTGATCTGGGGCTGCTGATTGGTGGGAAAAACATCAATGATCCGGTCCACGGTTTTGTGGGCGCTCGAGGTGTGAAGGGTCCCAAGGACCAGCAGACCGGTTTCAGCAGCGGTGAGGGCCAGATGGACGGTTTCCAGATCTCTCATTTCCCCCACAAGGATAACGTCCGGGTCCTCTCGCAAAGCAGCTCTCAGCCCGGAAGCAAAGCTTTCCACGTGAAAGCCCAGTTGCCTCTGGTGGATCAGACACTTTCCCTTTGGATGGATGAACTCAATGGGATCCTCAAGGGTGATGATGTGGCAGTTCTGTTCCTTGTTGATCAAGTCGATCATGGCGGCGAGGGTGGTGGATTTCCCGGATCCGGTAGGCCCGGTGACAAGGACAAGGCCTGCCCTTTGGCGGCTCAGGGTCTGAACCGACTCCGGCAGCATGAGTTCCCGCAAGGTCTTAATGGTGTTTGGGATGAATCGAAAAGACCCTCCATAACCATTTCTTTCCATGAAAACGTTTGCCCGGAACCGGGCTTGCCCGGGCATTTCATAAGCAAAGTCAATATCTTTTCTGGCTTGCAAAAAAGTGACCTGATCCTCCTCCAGAAGCTCGAAGAGAAGGACCTCGACTTCCTGGGGGGAAAGATCGTGGTATTTCAGGCGCTGAAGGCGACCATTGATCCGAAGCATAGGGGGATCGCCAGCGGAAATGTGGAGATCCGAGGCCCGATGCTGATTCATCATGTTGAGGAGCACATCGATCTTTGCCAAGGAGATCCTCCGAAACGCAACCACTATAGCCGATTTTTCCTTGTGAGTCAATGGATTACCGTCCAAAAGCAAAACACTGCTCCGGAATCGATTTTGAGCTTCACCTTTTCCTGAGCCTCAAATCCCCCCGTATTTGCGCCCTCCCATTCTCCCAGACCCTGACTCAAGCCGCCACCCACACCCGCATGAGGCTGTGGATACTTCCTTTGCTATAGTGTGGATACCTGGAGTTTGCTTCCGGTGGTCTCTCTCCGCCGTGGCCTTGATTTTTGCGCCTTTTGAATGGCAGGTTGAACTTAAGGCTTGACAGGAGGATTTTCGAACAATAAAGTCTGACATCAGACTGCAGGCGCCCAAACCATGCCAACCTTTACGTCGCTAAAAAAGCCCCTTCTTTCCAAGGCGGTGGAGGATCAAATCAGAAACTCCATCGCCAACCGTACCTTTCATTTCGGTGACAAGTTGCCGACAGAATTGGAATTGGCCGAGCAATTCCAGGTGAGCAGGGCTACGGTGCGGGATGCCATCAAGAACCTCCAAATCATGGGTCTCCTGACCGTGAAGAGGGGCCTCAATGCAGGGGCTTACGTCTCGGAGCCCAACCCCAACCCTATCACGCAGAGCCTCCAGAATCTTCTCCAGATGAATAGGGTCCATTTCGGGCACCTCATAGAGATCAGACTCTATATCGAGCCTGATGTGGCGAGGTCCGTCGCCATGTATCACAGGCCCGAGGATATCGACCGGCTGAGTGAACTCTTGGCTGAGGCTGAAGGTCAGATCGACCGATCATGGAAGGAAGCCAGGCTGACCAACGTGAGGTTTCACTGCGAAGTCGCCAAGATCACAGGCAACGCTCTCATTGTCTTTCTTTGCGAGTCCATTACCCAAATTTACTCGGGCCTGATCATTGAAGGAAGCCAAAAGAAGCTGGATACCCAGGGCATTCTTAAGTTGATCTCCGAGCACCGGGCCATCTTGGATGCCATCGCTGCCGGGAACGGGGAGAAGGCCTTTGAAAAAACGCAGAGGCACCTCCTGGAGACTTACCATACCTATTCCAAGATCTTGCCAGGCGTTCGCGACGAGGGAGTTCGAAAGAGGATTATGTCGATGGTTCGGCGATAAATACGGAAGGGTCCCCTTTGATGAGGCGACAGTGCGAAGCGGCTGACCGCAGCCGGGGGTGCACGATTATGAAAGACTCAACACAGAAGGAGGAAGAAGTCATGAAGCAGTCAAGAGCGAGAGGAGCGAGGCGGTCCGTTTTCATGTTCGGGTTGGCGATGGTCACGGCGTGTTTTTTTTCGATCGTCTTCTTTGGGAGTCCCGGGGTGTCGTGGGCCGATAAAACCGTCAGGATTTCCATCGCGACCGGAGGGACGGGAGGGGTTTGGTACCCTTACGGGGGAGTCATGGCCAACGTCATCTCCAAATACCTTCCCAATGTGGAAGCGACGGCGGAAGTGACGGCGGCTTCGGTGGATAATGCCAGGCTTCTCGGCGCACAGAAAGCCGATCTCGCACTGATGCTGGGCGATGTTGGTTTTGCAGCCCATGAGGGGCAGGGCATGTTCAAAGAAAAAATTCCCATGCGCAACCTGGCGTCCCTCTATGCGTCGGTGACCCACGTGATTTGCAGGGCCGACAAGGGGATCAAATCGGTGGCGGACCTTAAGGGGAGAAGAATCTCCACGGGCGCGCCGGGAAGTGCTACAGAAGTCGTGGCGTGTCGAGTGCTGGAAGCCTATGGCATAGATCCTGAAAAAGAAGTCACGAGAGACCGCCTGAGCGCGACGGAATCCGCCGGCGCCCTTAAGGACGGCAAAATCGATGCCTACTTCTGGGTGGGCGGGATTCCCACGGCGTCTGTCATGGACCTGGCGGCGACTCCGGGTGTCAAGATATCGCTCATTGACCACGGGGAGATTGTGCCTAAACTGAAAGCCAAGTATGGTCCCATTTATTTCAAGATCAGCTGCCCTGCCAACACCTACTCTGGGGTGGATCGAGATGTGTCTACGGTATCCGCCGGAAACTACCTCGTGTGCCATGAAAAAATGGACAGGAAGCTGGCCTATGACATTGTGAAGGTTCTTTTCGAACACTTGGATGAGCTGATTGCGGGCCATAAGATCGCCAAAGAACTGACCCTGCAAAAGGCGGTGATCGGTTCGCCCATTCCGTATCATCCGGGTGCCGAGCAGTTCTACAAAGAGAAGGGCCTGAAAATCGAGTATTGATCCATAAAAAAATCCTTTTTGCAGGGGTTCAGAACCCTCCCTTTCCATGAGGTGTGAGCGATCATGAGAAAAAGGACCATGGAGGAGCTCGAAGAGCGATTGACCCGCCATGTGGCGAAGGTGCAATTCGAGAATCTGCCGGGGGAGACGATCGCATACGCCAAACTTCTGATCATGGATTCCCTTGGGGTCACCTTTGCGGGGAGCAGAGCGCCCGGTTGTCCTGAGGTGGTGGCTCTTGCCAGAGCCTGGAGCGGCGGGAAGGGGGCGACGCTCCTGGTGCACGGAGAAAAGGTGAGCCCTCCCCTGGCGGCTCTTGCGAACAGCATGATGATGCACGCGCTGGACTTTGACGATACGCTGGACGCGTCGGCCTTGCATACCTTTGTCAGTGTGCTCCCCGCTGCACTGGCCACAGCCGAGTCAGCAGGGGAGGTCGACGGAAAGCAATTCCTGACCGCTCTGGTCTTGGGCGTGGACGTGGTTTGCCGCCTGAGTCTGGGCATCCGGAGGCCCCTTTCCTGGATCCGCACGGCAACCTGCGGGTGCTTCGGTGCGGCAGCAGCCTGCGCAAAGCTTTTGAAGCTGAGCCATGACGGGCTCGCCCATGCGATGGGCATCGTCTACAGCCAGTGCTCCGGGAACGCCCAGGGTCTGATCGAAGGCCGCTTGGTGAAAAGGATGCAGCCGGGTTTCGCCGCCCAGGCGGGTTTGACCTCGGCCTTTCTCGCGCAGGCCGGAATCACGGGGAGCCGCCGCTTCCTCGAAGGGCCTTACGGTTTTTATCCCCTCTATGAGGGCGGGGATTACGATCCGGAAAAGGTCTTAGAGGGCTTGGGGGAGCATTACACCATCGAAGATCTCAGCGTGAAACCTTATCCTTGCTGCCGTATGACGCACGCCTCCATCGACGGTGCCCTCGAACTGAGAGATCACGTCGCCGGTGACCTCGAAGAAATCAAAGACATCGAGGTGTTCACTTCCAGGATGGTTCAAAAGATGGTGGGAAAGCCTTTTGTCATCGGAACCGACCCCCAGGTGGACGCTCAGTTCAGCATTCCCTACACGGTCAGTGTCGCACTCGGCAAGGGCGATGTGTTTCTCGGGGATTTCGAAGTCGCAGCCATTACCGATAATACCATCAACGCCGTGGCGCAACGGGTTCACGTCAAGGTTGATCAGACCCTGCCGGAGAAAGACCTTTTCCATTCCCGGATCGTCATCACGATGAAGAACCAAGATCGGCACGAAACCTCGGTGAGGGTCCCACTTGGAAATCCGGCTAAACCTTTAAGTTTAGAGCAATGCAGGGAGAAATTCAAAAAATGCATCTCCTCGATGGAAACAGGAATAGACGAGCGTAAGGTCGAAGAACTGCTTTTCACCGTGGAACACTTGGAGGAAGTCCGGGATGTGAGCGTTCTGGCTTCCCTCACGCGCGCCGCGTGGCTGCAGTGAAAAAGCGGTCGGATGAAGGGATTGATGTTGACCCTGGGGACTGCTGTTGCGGGGGATGACCGCTCTGCCGTCTGTGAGGGCGGGAAGGACCCTCACGCATGACGCAGATCGGATCGAAAAGGGAGGCTCTTCTTGGAAATGAAATTGAAGGAATTGGCTGCTGATCTGGCGCGCTTTACAGGCGAAGAACACGTGTTCACCGACAGGCCGGCCGCCATGGTCTATGCCCGGGATGTAATGCCTTATGATCTTGAGGATTACAATATCCCTTATGCCGTGGTGCGGCCGGGGGATGCCACCGAAATTTCTGCAATCCTGCGCTATGCGAATGAAAAGCAACTCCCTGTTCACATTCACGGATCAGGCACGTCCCTGGTCGGACTGGCCAGGCCGAAGACCAATGGGATTATCCTCGACACGGGAAGATTGCAGGCGATCCATGTGTTTCCGGAAAGGGGGTATTTTGAGGCAGGCGCAGGCACTCATCTCGCAAAGATCAGAAAAGCGCTGGCGCCTCATCACGCCATGCTCCCCATTTTCCCCGGGAGCGAACTGGTGGCCACCCTTGGCGGAGCCGTGGCCGTCAACACGAGCGCTCACGCCGTCGACGCCGCCTTGGGCAAGCCTGGAGACTATGTGCTAGGGCTTGAGGTGGTTTTGCCTACCGGAGAGATTCTTCAGACAGGGACGGAGTCTCCTAGAAAGCCGGCTGGGATCGAGGCTACCAAATTCCTTGTGGGGTCCGAGGGGTTGCTGTGCATCCTCACAAAAATTAGGATGCGACTCGTTCCCATGCCCCAGTCCATTCCCATCGTAGCGTATTACTCGAAGACGGAGGATATTCTGGGTACGGTCATGGGGATGTATCGGCAGGGGATCTTTCCCCCCATGTTTTTTGAATACCTGGACGAAAAGGCGGCGAAAGTGGGCTTTGAGGCTGTGGGGCTGAGCACGCCTGCGGGAGCCGTGGCCATGATGAGCGTTCATTCCTGGAGCATGGCGGGTGCCGAAGCCCAGGCTTCCGAGTTTCTTGCTTTCCTGAAGACCCAGCCCATCATGGAAGCGAAAATCGTTGAAGACAAAGAGGAGTGGGAAAAAATCTGGAGCAGCCGGGCTGAGGCAGGCAATTACGTTTACCGCCTGGGATACACCTTCGGCAGTGAGATCACGCCGAGGGTGGACAAGCTCAAGGAGGCCTATCAGGACGCGAAGTCGGTTGTTCTGAATCTCAAGAGTTACAAAAATCCGGAATTCTATTCCTTCGGACACATTGGGGCTCCGACGATCCATGCCTATGCTTTTATTCCGACCAAAGACATCCCCAATGATGTGAAAAGAGCCATTGTCAAGGAAATGAGAGAAAAGACAGAGGAGATCAACATCCGGTACGGCGGATGCGGGGGTGAATGGGGCTTGACCGCTCAGAGGATCTCTTTTCTGAAGAAGCGATATGATCCCGCCTACTATGAACTCCTCGTGAAGATCAAGAACGTCGTCGATCCCAACAACATCTTGAACCGAGGGAACTTGGAGGGGTGGGTGTGACCATCCATGAACTGAAAGAGCTCCTGCTCAAGGAAATTGGCCGGTGCAGGGCCTGCCGTTTCTGTGTGGATGTCTGCCCCACCTACCAGACCTCCCAGGGGGTTGAAACCTTTTCCTCCTTTGGGAGGTTGCAGTCGCTCCGGTCCCTGCTGATGGGCACTCTGACCTTGGAGGATTCCATCTCTTACGCCCTGTATAGCTGCCTCCAATGCAAACGATGTGAAGTCATCTGCAAAAGCAAAGGCCAGAATCTCGACATATGCGCGCTCATTCAAAAGGGAAGGACCCTGGTCTCTCAAAGGCTCGTGGAGGGAGTGGGCCATGAAAGGATCTAGGGCGCTCCTCTCTCAAGCCCTTTCCGTCATGAAGTCCAACATCGAGAGGACGGGGGATCCTCTCGGTTTCCAAAAAGACTACTGGTCTTCGTGGGCTGAGGGCTTGGAGCTTCCGAGGCAGGGGAAGATCATGCTGCTCACAGGCAGGATGTATCAAATGCTTCCCTACGTGAGCGAGACGACGAATATGGTTACCCGGATGAAGCCCCTCCTTGCCGTTCGGTCGGCCGGAAAGATTCTGGAAATGGGCCGGCGGCTTGCAGGAGAAAAAGCCATACGGCTGAAAGCAAGGGGCGCAAAAGAAATCAAGAAAAGAGGAGTCTCCGCTCTAAGAGGCGTTGTAAGCGCCTTGAAGGCAGCGGGCATTGTGCCTGCCTATCTTTACGATGAGGAGCCTTACAGCGGCGTCTTGCTCTACGATGTGGGGCTCGAAAAGGAGGTCATCCCGCATGCGGAAAAGGTTCACGGTCTGCTCAAGCGCCATGGGGTGGAAGAGGTGATCACGCTCGATCCCCACACGACCTTCGTGATGCGGGAGGTGTACCCGAAGGGCGTAAGACACTATGACCTGCGCGTGCGGCATTACCTGGAGATTCTGACAGAAAAGGGCATGGCTCTAGGAAAAAAGGAGCAGAATGACCTTCCCGATCGCTTCGTGATCCACGATTCCTGTGTCATGGCCAGAGATCTGCATCTCACGCGGCAGCCCAGGGAATTGGCCAGAAGCGTGGATGTGGAGATTTCGGAACCGGAGAATTCCGGGGTGAACACGGCCTGCTGCGGCGGGCCGGTGGAATATGCTTTCGGCGAGCTGAGCTGCCGCATCTCCGCCGCCCGGAGCCGGGAGCTTGTGAAAGAGTGCAAACAGGTCCTTGTCTCTTGTCCCATTTGCCTCCTCAATCTCTCAAAACACGAAAGAGAGCTGGGAATGAGAGTCTGGGATCTTGGGGAAGTCCTCGATCGCGCGTACCTTCCCCGCGCTTCGAAGACCGACTCAAACGGTTGACCCTGCGAGTCTGCATTTGAAAAGAAAAACCAGGATGCAGGGTCGGTCCGTAGCGCAAGTGGTAGGTCTTGATTGGTCAACAAAGGCTCCGGATTTTCAGGACAGGCTCGGTATACATAGTCTCAAAACCATGAACACCCAACAAAGGAGGTTGCTATGAGATCGGGTACAAGCAAGAGAAGCATCGTATGTTTTCTGAGCGTGGCAGTCTTGACGCTCCTGCTGGTCGCGGACGGAAACATGTCCCGCTCGGAAGGGGCGGAAAAAAAGTGGAACCTCAAAGTGCAGGCATTTACTGTCCCTGGAAAATTTGATTGTCAGTGGGTTGTGCCTCAGAAGTTCCTGGAACTGATTAATAAACATACAAAAGGCACGGTGACTGGCAGTCTTCACCCGGTGGGAGAATTTGTGGGAGCTCGGGAGATCTGGACCGCCGTTTCCTCGGGAACCATTGATGCGGGAACCACCCTGGATATCTATGAGGGGGGGACGCACCCCGAATTTTGTTTTGATGTCGGATCGATCTGGAGCATTGACGAGTTTTTTAAGGTCATGCATGCGGGAGCGCTGGAAATACTCAACAAGGAGACCACTGCAGAAAACGTGAGAATCATCGGTTTTCATCCGCTGATGAACTATTATGCCGTTTCCATGAAAAAGAGCCATGTGAAGACCTTAGAGGACCTCAAGGGTAAGAAGATTCGGGGAATGGGGGGAGCCGCGAATGTTTTTCTCAAAAAGGTTGGCGCCGGTATTGTAACGCTCCCCATGTCTGAAGTTCCAGCGGCACTCCAAACGGGTGTTGTGGACGGCATTCATACCGGAATGGCGGGGCTATATGCCATGAACCTCTGGGATACGGCTCCCTACTTCACCTCTACGAAAAGCGGCAACTTTGGATTTTTTTTCCTGATCAATGAAAAAATCTATCAACAGTTCCCTGCGGAAATCAAAACCGGAATTAATTCCGCCCAGGCTGAACTCGAGCAGTGGTATGTCGAGTGGGATAAAAACTTCTGGAATGAAATCCAACAGGACGTCGAAAAGAAAGGAGTGAAATGGTACTACCTTCCTCCTGAAGAGTCCTTGCGGTGGAAGAAGTTACTCACCGAAGCTTCTGTGGAATGGGTGCTGGAGAGGAAGCCGAAGCTTGGGAAAGAGCTTTTTGCTGTTGTTGAAAAAGTGACAGGGCGAAAGGTTCAGAATTAAGTCTGTCGAATGGATTTCATGGTGCGTTTCCGGGCCTTTTCTTGCAGGCCCTGAGAAAAACGAAAAAGCGCCGTTCAAGGGGTCTTGGACTCAGGTGGCGAGCCACGCCGAGGGAAGGAATTCTTGCATCCAAGAAGGCTCCCACCAGAGTTCTGGGCTCAATCGATAGCCATGAAGAGGGCGGGGAACTTTACACAGATCAGTGAGGGGGAAACATCTTTCTTATGGACTGGCGCCTTCAACTCGCCATAGTTGCTTTGTCTATTGTTAGCTTATTAGCCATTCGAATGCCCCTTGGCTTTGTTTTTGGCGTGGTAGGTTCCGCCGGGATCTTTTTGTATTCAGGTCTGGGAGCCTGGACCGTCATCGCACAGCAGATTCACGATATGCTGAGTGATTTTGTTTTGATCACCATTCCTTTGTTCGTTCTCATCGCGGAGCTCCTGTCGGCGGCAGGTTTTATCTCGGACATGTATAATTGTATCGAAAAGCTGATGGGCCGGATCCGGGGTTCTTTGGCCGTAACGACCATCATTGCCAGCGCGCTTTTCTCTGCCGTCTGCGGCTCAAGCTACGTGACCGCCGCGTCCTTAGGCCGCATGACACTGCCTGAGATGATCGGACGCCACTACGACAAAAGGATAGCGGCAGGGAGCGTGGCTGCAGGAGGCAGTCTAGGGATCCTCATCCCCCCAAGCCTCGCTTTTGTCATCTACGGATATATGAGCGGCGCATCGATCGCTGCCCTATTTATAGCAGGCATCATCCCAGGAGCACTTCTGTCCCTCCTTTTCATCGTGGCGATTGTGGTCGAGGTGAGTCTATCGCCAGCTCGCGCGGGGCATGGGAAAAGGACGACCCTTTCAGAAAAAGTGCGAGGTTCATATAAGATCTTTCCCATTGTTCTTTTGGGGGCCTTGATGCTTGCGAGCATCTATCTCGGAGTGACGACCCCCGCCGAGGCCGCTGCGATTGGAACGATTATTTCATTCTCGCTCTGCATCTGTTACCGCATTTTGAGTCTCCACATGCTGGGAGAGGCTCTTCGCAGAACGATTGCAACCAGCGGTTTCCTTCTGTTGCTGATGAGCACCGCGAAAATCCTCGGTTTCATGATGGGTAAGATTGGAATTTTGTATGGCCTGCAAGCGACCCTGGCCCATCTCTCTCAATGGCAATTCCTGTTTATTATCTATCTTACGGTTGTCGTTCTAGGGCTGTTCTTGGAGGGGACGAGCATCATCGTATTGACGACCCCCATATTTTCCCCTGCTGTGGCAGCCGCGGGCATGGAGTTGGTCTGGTACGGCGTGATCCTCGTTCTCTTCATTGAGATCGCCTTGCTCACGCCGCCTGTTGGGATGAATTGCTACATTGTCGCTCAGATCGGAAAGCCATACGGAATTGAGATCAAGGATGTTTTCAGGGGGTCACTGCCTTTCCTGGCGGGTCTGGCCGCAGCAGTTGTTCTCGTGACTTTGGTGCCGAGCCTGGCATTGTGGCTACCTTCAACGATGAAGTAGAGTGTGTGGTATGAACATTCGAGTTTTGTATGCTTGGGTGATCCGATCCATAGAAGCATTATCGATGATCGGGATATCCCTAATTGTCTTGTTTACATCCTACGAAGTGGCGGTGCGCGAGATACTGGGGAAGCCGACCATCTGGACTAATGAAATTACGTCCTACCTGCTGGTGTGGTTCGGAATGCTCGGAATTGCATATGCGTATGAAAAAGGGACCCATGTAAGTGTGGACCTTATTTTCAGAATGCTCCCACCGAATTGGCAAAAGCTAGTCAATCTGCTCACGTTGCTCTTCATGCTTTGTTTTTCACTTCTTATAGCTATTTATGGATACAAGTATTGGTATCTAGCCTATTCCAGGGACTGGAGGCATTTTGGAATGCTGGATATTCCTATGAGCTATACGCGAATAGCGCTCCCATTGGTTGGAGGATTCATGGTCATTCAATTTGCACTCACCATTTGGGACCAGTATGGAGCGCATTCAAGAATCTCTCGTCATCGGAGGCCGACAAGCAACACCTAAACGTCTGGTATCCATGGTATGGGTTCTTAACCTCGCCGGGATTTCGGGATGATTCCCGCGAGGAGCATTCAGTTTTTCGCCAGGAAAAGAGAAGAGATGCAGACCTATGTGATCAAACCCATTGTGCTTTCAAAGGTAAACAGTGAAAAAGGACCGATGACCTATCTCACCTACCACGGCGTTCCCGTTGTTAGGCCGTATGTCATGTGGTATATCGGTGGGGCGAGTAGGAATATCCTAGTGGATACCGCCATTGAAGCGGAGGACTACCGCAACAGCCATCCTTGCTTTAACAAGCACCCATTTGAGGCCCTACAGAGTTTCGAAGAAGGGCTTAGCACAGTAGGATGTGAGCCCGATGACATCGAAATCGTTATCCAGACACACCTGCACCTAGATCACGTCTATAACGCGGCGAAATGCCGCAACGCTGAGGTATACGTTCAAAAAAAGGAACTGGAGTTTGCACTGAACCCCCATCCCATATTCGAGGTATTCTTCCCAGGTGAGATTATAAGGAAATTGCAATTTCAAACCGTAGACGGTGACTGTGAGATTTTGCCGGGCATCGAACTCCTCTCGGCCCCAGGGCACACGCCAGGTTGTCAGGCGGTGGCTGTTCAGACGGAAAAGGGGAAGGCGGTCATCACAGGATGCTGCACGACCCTGGATAACTTCACGCCTCCCGAAGATGCGAAAACTGCCATCTCACCGTTTGCGACATACCCAATCATCGCCCCGGGGATTCATACGGATCTCTTTGCAGCCTATGAAAGCGCGGTAAGAATCAAACAGCTTGCAGACATCATTATTCCGATGCATGATCCTCTCATGGCATCGAAAGAGAGGATTCCCTGGTAGGTGGGCAATTCTCAAAGGGAGAGGCGGGTGAAATAGGTTGCAAGAGAGGGCTTCAGGCCTTTTTCACTCGCGGGAGGGTAAGGGTGACCGTGCAGAGTCACAAAAAATTGCCTAGTCCCGTTGCCCCCGGGTAAGACTCTGCTGGCCTGAAGCTCTCTCAAGCGTTTCTC
>Ga0101944_10002180_pt1 | contig 33423 bp, 25 predicted proteins | sample DewCreD2012metaG_FD_75245 | JGI IMG/M metagenome (GOLD analysis project Ga0101944, IMG submission 75245) | Hot spring sediment bacterial and archeal communities from British Columbia, Canada, to study Microbial Dark Matter (Phase II) - Dewar... ... | reverse complement strand
AAGGATTTATTTCTTTCTCCTTTGTCTTGAAAAATATTAATTCTATTTTCCTCTAATTAAGTTGCATTTATTTGTTGAATTTAATTCTGTTTTTTTAATGCTGCTTTGAAATATCTGTTCTATAGCCATACGTGTATACACATCTATAACTGTTAATAAATAATAATTACGTTTTTCTCCTTCAACCCATACATACTTTATATCTAAACACAGGTATTCTATTGGAGAATGGGCAATAATCTTCCGATGCTTTACAAATTGTCTTTTCCCATGGGTACGAATAACTGTTGCACTTCCTGGATTATACGATCTGTTACAGAACTTAGGGTAGCCGGAGAAGCTTCCAGTCCGTACATCTCCTCTAAATGCTCACTAATGGCCTCATAGCTCATTCCTTTTGCATACAGGGATATAATCTTATGATCTAACGAATCCCCGAAAGTGGTTTGTCTCTTGGGTAATATCTGCGGCGCAAAAGTACTGTTTCTATCCCGCGGAGTACTGACCTCTATGGGGCCATAAGAGGCTCTAACTTTTTTGCTGTTTTTACCATTCCGGCGATTGGAATGAGCTTCCTGTTTTAAATGTGCCTCAAGTTCTCCTTCGAGACTCGTTTCTAATAATCGCTTTAAGAGCGGGGCCAAAATACCATTTTTCCCTTCTAAAGGCACACCCTTTTTTAAACATTCTAATGCCTGTTTTTCAAACAATTCGTAATCAAATTTTTCTTTTTTCATTGTTGTTTTCATATCAATTAAAATTTTAACTGACACAATTTAGTGAACAGACTCAACAATTACTTTGTTCCGGGAAAATCTTCCATCCGGGCTTTATTTTCTTCACTTAACACAAGATAATAGAAAGATTACTACAAACAAACTAATAATAACGGACTGACAATAACACTGGGTATTAATCAAATTTCCGGCTTAAACTTATATCGCTGTATAAAGAGCATTATCCTGATTGCATATATACAATAGATTATTTCAAAAAAATAATCGTTTAATTGTCAATAAGTTATAATTATTTTTTTTAATGGAAATTATTAATCCGGTTGTACATTATTTTTGCATTTTAATTATTACTTTTCGTGTCTGAAATGAACCAATGATTGATAAACAAACCATAGATAAAATTTTCAGTACACTCAACATCATTGATGTGTTGAGTGATTTTATTCATTTAAAAAAACGCGGGGCTAATTATCTGGCACTTTGTCCATTTCATCATGAGAAAACGCCTTCTTTTTCGGTTTCGCCAACGAAAGGAATATACAAATGTTTTGGTTGTGGCAAAGCGGGCAATGCTGTGAATTTTATTATGGAGCATGAACATTTATCGTATGCCGAAGCGCTTAAATGGGTTGCAAAAAAATATCATATCGAAATTACTGAAAGCCACTCAACACCCGAAGATGTTGAGAAACTGAATGAAATTGAAAGTATGCTGATTGTGACCGGTTACGCACAACGTTTTTATACCGATATACTATACCGCCACAACGAAGGAAAAACCATAGGACTGTCTTATCTTTCGGAGCGTGGTATCTCGGAACAGATGGCAATGCGTTTTCAGCTTGGCTATTCTCCCGACGACCGTGATGTGTTCACCCGCGAAGCGTTGCGTAATGGTTACAAAATCGAATATCTTGTTAAAACCGGCTTAACGATCCGGAAGGATAATAATTACACAATGGATAGATTTTTCGGGCGTATTATTTTTCCTATACATTCATTATCGGGAAAAGTGATTGGGTTTGGTGGCCGCATCCTGAAAAAAGTTGAGAATACCGCCAAATATCTTAATTCGCCCGAATCGGATATCTATCATAAAAGCCAGGTTTTATACGGGCTTTATTTCGCGCGCAACGAAATCGTCAAACAGGATAAATGTTTTCTGGTTGAAGGTTATACTGATGTAATTGCCATGCATCAGTCGGGGGTGGAGAATGTGGTGGCTTCATCCGGAACATCGCTAACCACCGAGCAGATAAAACTGATTAAGCGGTTTACGAATAATCTTACCATCTTGTATGATGGCGATCCGGCAGGGATTAAGGCCTCACTGCGCGGAATAGATATGATTTTAGAAGAAGGACTGAATGTTAAAGTAATTTTGCTGCCGGATGGCGACGACCCTGATTCGTTCAGCAAAAAACATAGTCCAACAGAATTATATCAATTTATTTCACAAAATGAAAAGGATTTTATAACATTTAAAACAGAATTGTTGCTTAAACAAACAGCGGGCGATCCCATAGCCAAAGCCGGTCTGATTGCCGATATCGCAGCATCAATAGCTGTTATCCCCGATATTATTATCCGGTCGGTATATATCCGTGAATGCAGCCGGATTATGAGTATTGATGAAAGAGTTTTATATGCCGATATCAACAAAAAACGACGGAAGATTTATGAAGATAAGATAAAAAACAGTGGTGGAGATTTTGTACAACAACCAGACACGATATTACAACAAAAGCCGTTTTTACCACCAGTCGAAGAAATTAAGGAGCGGGAAATTATTCGTATACTTCTAAATTACGGAAATAAAGAATTATACCGGAATACCGTACGAAACGAATTCGGCGAAGAAGAAATACATACCGAAACCGTGGCAGGTTTTATTGTACGCGAATTATTACAAGATGATCTCCGGCTTTTAAATCCGTTATATTCAACTATCTTCGATCATTTTGCAAATGCCGAATCCCAGGGTTTGTATGCCGATGAAAAATATTTTATTCATCACGACAATCAGGAGCTGAGTAAAACAGCCATTGACATCCTTTCGTCATCCTATACAAGCAATGATTTGAGTAAAATCTGGAAAAAGCACGATACGTATATTGATTTTGAAGATATGATTCTGAAGGAGTTGGTCCCCAACACTATTCAGCAATACAAATTGCATCGTCTTACGCTGATGGAAAAAAAGCTGATGGATAAATTAACTGCCGCCCAATCTAAAACTGATAATCTGGAAGAGATAAAAAGTATTCTTGAGCAATTGAAAACTATTAACAACATCCGAGTACCATTGGCGCATAACCTTCAGCGCACGACACTTTGATTCTGGAATATCAAAACAGGATTGTGTTTTCTATCCCTAATTGTTGCGCTACATATTCGGCCATGGTATGATTAAGCCAATTGGGCTGATGAGCATCTGAACTAAGAATAAATTTAAACCGCCCGATAAAAGGGGTAAGTTCTCTTCGCCAATCGCTGCGCCACACATAGCGGTTGCTGATCTCAATCAGACACCGCGGCGGCACTTTTTCCAGGTTCGTAGATAAAAAATTCGGATGAGCAATAATAACCGGTTTACCGGTTTCGAGTAACCGTTCAGCCGCTTTATACTCTTTTTCCTCGTCTCGGCAATGATATATATAATAATCGGCATCGGCCTGAACAGCAAGCCCGACAGAACGTGACCCGTCAACCTCGGTACCGGCAAAAAAACCCAATTTGCGCACAGCAGCCGAATATTCGTTAAAATTTTCCATAATATCTTCAAAATGGTCGCTGATTCCCGTTATCTCTGCATGTCTAACTGCGGCAATAAGTTCAATTGTTTGCTCCGGAGCTACTGCTCCATCATGACTTGAAAAAATAGTGTGAATATGTAAATCCTGTTTAAGTTTTGGCATTTTTTATTGATTGAATATGTAAAAATAGTGATTATCCCATTTACTGCAATAGAAAGTTTACCATTGCCAATAGCATAATACCCATGTAACAAATATTAAGTTCGTTTGCAGAACTATTACATCTGTACAAACCGTAATAATTATATAATCTGTATTTCAACAGCCAACAAAATCCCTGCTTAATGAACCAGCTTATGGTTTACCAAAGGTTGCCTGTTTTCTATCATAATAATTTTTCAGGATATAGAAGGCCTTCTTTCTTTCTCCGTTCTGGCCAATCACACCTTTGCGGTTATAACCATCCTGGATACCGGGCAAAAGACGGCGCGGCGACCGGAAATCAACCAGCAACCATGGCGTAATCCCGCGTAATTGTTTTATCTGGTCGAGCATAGACAGTGTTTGAATAAACATATCTTCCTGGAATTCTTCGGTCCAGCGTGTCAGTTTATCGCCATGATACCCGGCCAGAGCACCACCGCCAAACTCCGACACAATAACCGGCTTGTTATAATGAATTTCCCAATTAACTCGGTTACATTTTTCGGGCAATCCATCATACCATCCTACATACTGATTAAAACTGACAACATCGGTATATTGAGCAAAAGGGTCTTCCACTATTTGAGTTAGTGGATTACCGGGTTTGGGTTGTTTTTCCATTGCGGCGCTGATGAGCCGGGTGCTGTCCATATTGCGTGTCAGTGCAGCCATTTCAATGAGAAAGGCATTACGGGCTGCACTAACCGGTGTTTCGTTGGCCATAGACCATATAATTACTGATGCGCGGTTAATATCCCGGGTTATAACAGCTGTCATCTGGTTTTTCGCATTTTCCAATGTTTGCGGATTGTCCCACATAATCGTCCAGTACAAAGGATTTTCTTCCCACACCATAATGCCCATTTCATCAGCAACACGAATCATATTTTCGTTGTGCGGATAGTGCGCAAGCCGGACAAAATTACAATTCAGTTCCCGCGCCCATCCGAGCAGCATGCGGGCATCTTCAACTGTATATGCACGTCCGCCGCGGAAAGGGTTCTCCTCGTGAATACAAATCCCGCGCAAAAACACCGGTTTGCCATTGAGGAGTATTTCGGTATCGCGTGTTTGAATAGTACGGAACCCTATCCGGTCAGTTACTTTGTCGTTGCCACAGCGGATGATGACTTCGTACAATTTAGGATTTTCGGGCGACCAGAGGGATAATGATTTAACAGGTATTTCAAAACACAAAGGATTGGATATCACTGTAGAAATTTTTAATTCGGGTATTTCAATAATAATTTTATCATTCGACAAACCCTTATCAATATTTACCCGCCCGGCCAATGTTGTTGTTGATCCTTTTTTCAATTGTAGGGAAAAATTGCGGACAAATGTCGCCGGTGTTTCAATAATTGTAACATCGCGTGTTATGCCGCCATAGTTCCACCAGTCGGTGTTAATGGTAGGCACTGCTTCACGTTTTCGTTTGTTATCCACTTTAACAACCAGCGTGTTATTGCTATCGCGTAGTAACGAGGTAATTTCATAATTAAAAGGTGTGAAACCACCGGTATGTTTACCCAGTTTTTTACCATTGAGGTAAACATCTGTTTCATAATTGGCTGCGCCAAAGTGAATAAAGATGCGATTTTCCGGTATCTCTTTGATATAATTAAAGGTTTTCCGGTACCAGATTGTTCCTTCGTAATACAGCAGCCGGTCGTCCTGACTGTTCCAATCACCCGGTACCAACAGCGTAGGTGATTGATCAAAACTATATTCTACCCGTTCACTTTTATTTGCCGGTTTACGATCAATATAAAAACCACCGTATGCCGGATCGGCATTTTTTTCCTGATCAAAAGCCATATAGCGGTAATCATAATAACCCACTTCGTAGGGATCAATGATATAGTTCCATTTACCATTCAGCGAAAAGGTTTTGCGGCTGTAAACAGGCTGTATTAGGTCATCCTGAGATATTGCTGTCAAGGATAATAACAGTACGAAAGAAAAAAATAATTGTTTCATATTATTTTAGTTTAATTATATAAAGCTATTAAATGACTATGCATAAAACGCATACAAAACAAATGATTTTTTTTATATAACCGAATAAATAGCCGATGCATCAATCCATTATTTCATTTATTATTTGATTATAACTATAATCTTATGCAGGCAAAAACTGGTAGCACACAAAAAATTATATGATTCTGGTTTGACAGAGTTGTAAAACTATGTTTTTTTGTTTTTTTTTGTATATTGCACAGATAAATACAAATACTAACGAATATGAAAAAAATAAGATTAACTCTTGCATTGGTTGTATTCACCACGTTTATTTCTTGTTCAACATTTCAGAAATCGTCCACCAGCACAACTAATGAAACCGGTAGCATCACCGATCCGCGGGATGGCCGGAAATATGCAACAGTAAAAATTGGAGAGCAGTGGTGGATGGCCGAAAATTTGGATTTTAACTGCGAAGGGTCATCACATTATAAAGAATCGCCCCGATTCTCGGCTTTTTATGGTAGATTATATACATGGGATGCTGCGCAAAATGCCTGTCCCTCCGGTTGGCGGTTACCTTCGGATGAGGATTGGAAGAAATTAGAAATGACGTTAGGGTTACCGGAACGAATGCTTGATGAAACCGATTTCCGTGGTTCAGATCAGGGAAAACAGCTATTAGTAAAAGGAACAACCGGATTTAATGCCATGTTGGGCGGGTATAAAACCATTGAAGGAAACTATGATGAAATGGATGGAGTGGGCTCATACTGGACAAGCAGTCAACTCAATAAATTTGATGGATGGGGACGCGGATTTCAATTTGATAATCCGCAAATCAGCCGAAGGGGCTTTGCCAAGGCATACGCTTTCTCGGTCAGATGTATAAAGGAATAACTCAAAGGTTGTTCAAATCTGTACCAGAGTATTTCAGTTTTTATAAAGTTTGTCGTTTTATTGTGCTATATTTCAATTATTTAGCAAAGATGTTTCTTTGTATTATATTTATTCATATATTTGTCAATAAACTGTAAAATAATTTCTAATCAATAAACCTATAAAATTTATTTGTATGAAAAAGATATTTACGTTTTTCTGTATAACTATGTTGGCTTTGCTAGCGACAAATTTATTCGGACAGTGGTCAGTTGTAACCGGAATCTATGGTGGCGACATCAAATGTATTATTAATGGCGCCACGGCGAATACCTTGTATTGTGGTACCAGTAATGGCGTATTCGTTTCAACGAATAACGGTGGAAACTGGACTCGTATTAATACGGGTTTACCAAATGATAATGGTACCGTGCAGTCATTATTCTTAAAAGACACATTGCTTTATGCTGCAGTGTATTTTGGTAATAACAATAATAATAACAATGTTTATTATTCCGGGATTTCCAATATTAACTGGACAATTTTGGATGCCGGGGTTCCGAATAATAGAAATTTCAGCGGACTGGCAATTATGGGTGACAGTATTTATTTAGGAACCACAGATAATGGGGTATATTGGAATAAACTATCGGTTGTTGATGCCTGGACACAGCAAGCCCCCGGCAATAACAATGTACGCGCCTTGATTGTAGACACTATTGGCCGCGATACTCTTTATGTAGCTACAGCGGGAGGTTCCGGTGTATACCTGCGCACACCCACCACTGCATGGGCAGGGAAAGCAGGCATAACCGGCGGAAGCGTTAACTGTCTGTTACTTGATGCCGATACGTTATGGGCAGGATCATCTACCAATGGCGTATGGCGCTGCGGAAGAAATAATCATATCTGGGGTGCACAAAATACGGGCTTAACTCCTGTTAACGTGCAGGCACTGGCAATGAATGGAACCACTATTTTTGCGGGTTGTAATAACAATGCCATTTGGTCATCAAATTTAACGGCAAACCTTTCGTGGAACCGTGTCTCAACCGGCCTGGTAAGCACGACCCAAAATATCGTTTGCCTTGCAATTGGAAGTACTTCCACCGACATTTTTGCCGGTTCGCCCTGGGGGCTGTTTTACTCCGGTAATGGTACAAGTTGGAGCACGGCCGTTACGGGTATGTCGAATATTTCTTTAACGGATATTTCAAACCATACCTTTGCTGTTTATGGCGGAAAATTATATGCTATAACAAACCGTGGCGGTGTATTTGAATCAACAGATAATGGTGTATCATGGGCAGCGCGTAATGCAGGATTATTGTCGTATGATGTAAAATCTATCACCTCTAACACAAATGGCCTATTTGTTGGAACTACAGCAGGTGTATTTTACAGCAGTGATGGCATAAACTGGACACAACGCAATGGTACTTTTCCAACTTATATTTCTAATTATGCTAACATAAGGGCTATTGTAGGCCGGAATGACACAGTATATATGGCCACGGACTCAATCGTCTATATGACCAACGATAATGGTATCAGTTGGATAAAGATTATGTCGGGATTGCCATCAAGAGGATTTGACACAAAAGGTATGGCACTAAATGGCAGTTATCTGTTTGTTGTTTCCGAAAACCTTTCAATCTGGCGGTCACCGGTCAATAACCATAAATGGACCCCGGTAATTCCTCCGGCAATACCCAGCAATGGTTTGGCCATCCGCGGAATTCATGCGTATGCCGGAAAAATTTACATCGGAACCCGCTGGGTCGGTTCCTGGATGTCGCCGGATAATGGTGTTACCTGGGTAGATATTAATAATAACCAACCCGACTTTCAACCCTACTTATTTATTGGTGATGGAAATACACTTATATCAAAACTTATTAATAATCAGGGACAGCAAGTGTCTTTTGATGCAGGACTTAACTGGGCCCGTTTAAGTAGTGAAAATATTGGTGGAGGAAATCTGTTTGCAGGTAACGGTCAGTTATTTGGTGTTCTTGATGGGGTTATATACCGCCGGAGCACAACAGTATCAGCAGTTAATTTTAGTGCAAACAATACACAAATTGGTGTAGGCGCAATGGTAAGTTTCACTGATGCCTCTACCAATACACCTACTGCATGGAGCTGGCAGTTCCCGAGAGGAACACCATCAACATCAACAGTACAAAATCCTTCGGTATATTATAATACACCGGGTAACTATGATGTTACGCTAACTGTAACCAATGCTGCCGGCCAGTCAAGTTCTTTAAAAGGAGCATATATTAATGTTTTTGCATCCACTACTACCGGTGCCTGGGTACAAACCAATGGTATCCGCAGTGGTAACATTAAATGTATGGCCAAAACAGCATCCGGCGCAATGTATGTTGGGACTATTGACGAAGGCGTATTGTTCAGCAATGATAATGGCGCAACCTGGACGACGAAAAACGGTAGTGGCGCCACTGCTTTAGGCGTTAGAAATATCAGCTGTATCGAAACAGCCGGTAATAATGTATTTGTTGGTACCGGTGTTGGCTTTTTCTATTCAACAGATAATGGCAGTACATGGGCTATTGCCAATAACGGACTATTAAACACAGATGTTAAATGTATCGCCGCCAAAGACACCAATATTTATATTGGAACCGGCAATGGTGTATATAAAACATCACTCAATTCAATGAACTGGGCTGCGATTAATACAACAGGGCTGACACGTACCGATATCCGTTCTATCGCGGTCTATGGCGGTGACACAATTCTTGCAGGAACCACCTCAACCGGAACAGACGGTGGTATTTATCGGTGGACAAATGGTACTTCATGGACTAAAACGTATAACCATCATATTAACAATAAATATATCAGCTCAATAGTTATTTTTAACGACACGGTATATGTCGGAAAGCAATCGAATGGCGTAGCCCGGTCAATTAACCGCGGGGGCAGTTTTACCGATCTTACCACTACAGGTCTAACTTCACAGGAAATACGCGCATTGGCTGTAACTCCCGGGAATACGCTCTATGCAGCCAGCGTACAAACAGGAACAAGTTTTAATATCGGCGGTTTATACCGTTATGTTCCTGGGACAACCCCAACATGGATCCGGATAGATACCTTTACTAATACTTATGTTTATGCCTTACAGGCCTTAAATGGCACAACGCTTGCCGCCGGTGGCAACGTAGGGATTATTGTTTCAACAGATAATGGAACAAGCTGGTCGGTTCAGAATGGCACATTATCACCAAAATCCTACGTCTCAGCAATGCTGGCTACTCCGAATTACATTTATGCGGCCGTACGTGGTGGTGGAGTGTATGTTTCGTCAGATAAAGGGGCAACCTGGAATATGAGTTTTACAGGTAAATTGTCGGATGTACGTTCGTTTTGTTATAATTCTGTCTTAGGCACTGTTTATGCAGGGGCTATTGGTTCAGTGTTCCAGACAACAGATAATGGAAACACATGGACAGCATTACTAGGCGGCGCTGTGTTACCTGCTACAAATACCATAAATGCTCTTGCCTTTATCAACGATACGGTATATGCCGGAACAAGTGGCTCTGGAGTATATATGTGGGCAGCAGGAGCATGGACTGCCATTAACTCGGGGCCCATGACCGGTGCTACGGGCATCCGCAATTTTGCTGTTAAAGGCAATAAACTATATGCCGCGGTAAATGGCGGAGTGTTTATCTGGAATAGTTCAATATGGGTACAACGCAACACCATGCCCAATACCAATATTAATTGTATCGGTATTAGCGGTAATAATATTTTTGCCGGTAACACTAATAATAATAGCAATGTAATGGCTGTTTCGAATGATGATGGCCTGACCTGGACAGCACTAAACAATGGTATACCTCGCAGAGTATCCGGTAATGCCGATCTGATTACACAGTTTTTCCTTTTACCTGCAGGTGGAAATATTTTATCCGGGACAGATTATGGTGTTCACCTGATGAATGGTTCGTTATCAAGTTATGCAACCAATCCGGCATGGACAAAAGCCAGCAATGGTTTACCCAATTATACTGCTCAGGCGCCCATGCGTACTATCACAATTACTAATCTGGTTACTAATGGCGAAGATATCTATGCTGCATCACAAACCGATGGAATCTACAGAATGGCTACCTATGCTGATTTCTCATCAACATATACAACTGCAATAAAGGAAATGGATTCGGTTTCTTTCACTGATTTATCAACCAACAACCCAATTAAATGGAAATGGACCATCACTCCCGGAACAGCAGGATTAGATTTTGTTTACCGGATGGGAACAACCGACAGCACACAAAATCCGGTTATCCGTTTTGATTCGTCCGGTACTTACACGGTTCAGCTTGTGGCAACCGGACTAGGTGGAAAAACTGTTGTTAAAACAGATTATATTACTGTAACTACCAACCTGACACCCACGCTTAATGCTATTGCAAATGCTAATATTTGCCAGGGAGCAGTACGTCAAACTTCAAACTTGTCGGGCATCACAGCGGGGGGAAGTGAAGTACAGACACTGGTTATAACAGCCACATCCGACAATATATTGCTGATACCAAATGATAGTATATTCATTACTTATAGTAGTCCTGCAACAACAGGAACAATTTCGTACCGTCCGGTAGGTACTCAGGTGGGTGATGCCAATATCACCGTTACAGTAACCGATGATGGCTCTCCGGTGAAATTCTTTAGCCGTATATTTAAAGTAACCGTTGCAAATGTACAACCGACACTGGGGAATATAGTATCGCCGGATCCGTTTATCATGTCAGGCAGTAATCAGTCCGGATCAGTGAAACTAACAGGCATCATGGCCGGTTTAGGTGAAACACAGACACTGACTGTCACTGCCTCATCTAACAATACGTCTCTTGTTCCGGATGCAAGTTTAGTGGTTACTTATACCAGTCCTCATGATACCGGTTCGGTAGCATTTACAGCCCAGGCCAATCAAAATGGTACAGCCGTTATAACTGTACGTGTTACAGATGACGGCAACCCAAATCTCTTTGTTGAAAAGACCTTCAGCGTAGTAGTTAAGGCCTATTATACGCTTACAACACAAAAAACAGGTAATGGCACAGTAACAACCGGAGGCACCTTTATCTCGGATACAGTAATCAGCATTACAGCAACACCTGATGCCAGCAACCGGTTCGACCACTGGAATATTACAGGAATTGGAAATGTGTCATCTGCCACAACCGCTGTTACCATGACAGGAAATATTACTGCCACGGCCTACTTTATTAAAACCGGAGCTCTGGTAACAAACAGAATTGTTACTGCCGGAGGAGGATCTGGCGGTGCAATCACACCTGCTTCGGGTAGCTATATATATGACAGCGCAATTGTGATTACACTTATTGCTGCTCCTGCTGCCACTTACAGATTTGATCGTTGGAATATCACCGGCACAGGCGATGTATTTAACGATACAGCATCAGTAACAATTAATATCCGTGATACGGCAACGGCTTATTATGTCCGGATGGATACTTTATTCACATCAACTGCTGATACTAATGGTATAATCACTCCGGATACGGGAATCTATGATGTTGGAACTATTGTTGCACTTACCGCCACTCCGGATGCGGGCTATGGCGTAGTTGCCTGGAATGTTAACGGAGTAAATAATGCCGACACATTAAAAACACGAAACTATACTATGCAGTGGGGAACTAACCGTGTAATTGTTGATTTCGACCTGCTGATTGGTGTTGCCAGCATAGCAGCCGTTGAAGGAATGATAAGCGTGTATCCGGTTCCGGCTAAGCAAACGATTACCGTAAGAGCTTCGGATGCTGTTAGTAGTATAGAGATACTGAATATTCTTGGCGCACCGGTAAAAATGATCAAACCGGTAACAAGTAATGTAATTAATATTAACGACCTTACAAAAGGTGTTTACCTGATCCGGATCACAACTGTTTCAGGACAAGTATCCATCATACGTATTACAAAAGAATAAAATAAGCTTGTTAAGGTTAAAAGGGCTGCCAGCGGGTAGCCCTTTTTTTATACTTTTGGTTTTGGCTACTGTAATTGGCCTAAATATTTGATGCATCAACTACTCTTTCGTTATCATATCCTTACTTCTCCGATGCGACTACGCGAAGACAAGTTAGCGAGCCAGGCATCGCTTTTGCAATTACATAACTTGTGCCTCCGCTATCCGCATATCGCCGTAACTTTAGCGGAGGAACAAGCTTCAGCAATATGCGAGCAACGAGCAAAGCATTACATGGAAGACATCAGGACTAAATTATAATTCCAAATAGTATAATTTATTGTCCAACAGATAATATAGAATAATAAGTTTTTCGGTCAGAAACAACCTGTAATGCCTTCTGATACTGCATATCTTTAGGGAGCGCCACAAATATTGTACCTGCATGGAAAAAATAGCGGCCGGCAATCTCTTCAACAATAACCTGCATAATCTCGGGTTTGAAGTTTTCAATATCCTTATTTTTATCATGACCAATATTTTTTTTCAATTCATTTAAAAGAGGTTCGTTTTTTTCATAATATTTTTCATTTTTTGTCCTTTTAATTAATTCATCCAATTGTTCTTCGCTTTGAGTAATATAATCATATTCTTTATCCTTTATGAAATCGAGGAAAAGATTGAAATCACTATCTGTAAATTTTATGTCGGATGGTTTCAAGGGAGACGGATTAAGGGCTGTATACCAAGTTGCAAAATTGAAAATATGGTTTTTAACATACAATGTATAACAAATCCTACTCATTTCATCGGCATTTATTTCAACATCCGGGATTATACCTGTACTTTCTTTTACAATTCGTCCGTTGCGTGTTTTAAATATATGACGCGCAGTATCATCAGCAGCAATAATAACCCCTTTGCCTCGTTTAGAATAATCAACAATTTGAATGCAGCGGCCGCTGGGTGTATAATATTTGGCTATGGTTACTTTTATTTGTGCATCATAAACCAGATTGCGGGTTGACTGCACCAGTCCTTTGCCGAATGTCCGCTCTCCGATTACCACACCCCTATCAAGATCTTGCACTGCTCCGGCAATTACTTCCGATGCCGAAGCCGACCCATTATTTACAAGTATAGCTAATGGAATAAGTGTATCTATCGGGTCTTTTTCGGTGAAATATTTAGTGTTAAGTGTTTCAGTTTTACCCTTTGTGCTTACAATAAGTTGATTTTTACGAATAAAGATATTGCAAATCTCTACCGCTTCGTTCAACAAACCACCGGGATTTCCGCGTAAATCGAGAATAACGGATGTAATACCCTGCTGTTTAAGCATAATAAGTGCCTCTTTCACTTCGAGGTACGCATCCTGGGTAAAATTGTCAAGTCGAATATAACCGGTATTGTTTTCATGTTTTCCGTAATAAGAAACACTTTTAATGCTTATTTTTTCCCTCCTCAAAACAAGTGAAAAAATGGTATCGGGAAAAGGCCGGTGAATCGTAATGGAAATGTCAGTTCCCGGAGGGCCTTTGAGCGTTTCACTTATCTCTTTTAAGTTGGTAAGCACAACCGGATTATTATTGATGCTTATGATAGAATCACCAACACGCAGGCCTGCTTTATGCGCCGGATATCCCTGATATATATCTGTAATCAACGGATATTTTCCCGAAGTGCGGATGAGTGAGCCAATGCCTCCATATTCACCGGTTGTCATGAAACGATAATTCTTTTTTTCCTCGGCAGGAATATAACTGGTATAGGGATCAAGTTGACTGAGCATGCCGTTAATGGCCGCTTCGATTAATTGTTCAGGATCAAGATCATCAACATATAACAAATTCAGCTCTTTAAAAAAAGCAAAGAAAATATCCAAACTCTTCATCAGTTTGAAATCATTTCCCGCCTTAAATGCTACAAATATTGCCGATGAAATAACAAGCGCTATTGTGATAATAATGGTGGTAATCCTGCGTTTTTTCATGTTTAACCGTTATCTTGCAAAAATACTTATTCTAACAGAGAATCCAATAAAGCAAAAATTGAAATATATAAAACTATATCTATTAAATTATATTTTCTTATAACCGCATTATACTGCCATATCATAGTTAAATTATTATTCCTTCAGGCAATCCTTTCCGGTCTATGAGATTATTTTGTTTCAGCAACTGTGTTTATCCGGGATTTTGCAGTTAAAAAACCGCAAACAGTTCAAACGATTTTTCAGTTTAGTTGGCTCAACTGAAAAATATGACCTTATAAACTTCATTGAATTTAAAACCATTAATTTGGGGGGCTAATTGAAAAAAATCATAAAAAAAACCGACTGTTAAGCCGGTTTTTTTAAAGCAAGAATTATATCTGAAGCTGAAATATTTTTAGGATCAATGACCGCGCATTGTAAATTCTCTAGTTTTCTTTTTATAGGTCATCGTTGCTTTTGAATCGCATGAACCATCGCCATAATCAATAACCACATCTGGATTATCATCTACTTTAATTGTTAATTCGCCTTTTTGTATATAGCGGCAACCAACCTGGATTTGTAATGCTTTTGTAATTGTAACAGTATAACTCTGACCTTCACGTCCGGTGCCCGATGCTGTACCTGTAATTTCATATACATCATCAAAAATATTTCTCCAGCCCAGAGTATTTTCACCCTGTACCCATGTTCTGGTACGGTCCGATGACCATGTAATGGTTTTACCCTCAGGTGTTGTAATTTTACCGTTTTCGACCTTAATGGTAAAATAACTTTGACCACTGCCATTAACACCCATATTAGTAACTGTCTTTGTTCCTTCAATCTGATATCCATTCACTTTATATCCTGAGAAAGTAATTGTCCTTTTTGCACCTACTGTTCTATAATAACCAGTTACCTCTAAGATAATTTTACCCTGCCGTACAACATTATTGCGGTCGGTACAGCCGGTACCAAAATCTATTTCAATACGTTTTGGAAAACTGGCCGAATCAGTTAAGTGATAAACGTTGATAACCGAACATGAAAGGGTATCAACTTCAAATGCAGATTTGGTTCCGGAAAGCTTTGCAGAGAAAGCATCCTCGGCCTGATCAAAAGCATCATCAAAAAGATTTGATGCCAATGATTCATCCGATGCACTTTCTTCGGCTGAATCGGATATTTTTTCTCTTTTACAGGAAGAAAAAACAAATACAATTGCAAAAAGTACAATTGCAAAAATTTTAAATAATACATTTAGTGTTTTCATAATTTTTTTTTTGTTTTACAGACATAATACACCTTTATTAACCGAAACCCTTACTAGTCTTTATTAATTTAAAAATAATAATTTGACATATAGCGAGTTATGCTATTTAACCTGATTTTTCAGTTGAATAATCTCAATTGAAAAAAGCCCTGAAAATCAAATCGTTATCTGATTACTAACAAAAAGAATTTATAAGGGGGCATCGCTTTCGCAAAGCTTTATCAGAGTAAAGGGTTACCGAATACCCTCAACCGGAAAAACCATTTAAGCTGTTTGCGGTTTTTTAACTGCAAAATCCCGGATAAAAAAACCGTCCGGAAAAGAACTTCCGGACGGCAACACTAATTATTAACCCTGATTATTAACCCAAAATTTATCCTAAATAAGCCCTCAGGAGCTTATTTTTTGTTGATTGTCTTAATCGTCTAATCGCTTTTTCTTTGATTTGTCTGGTTCGTTCACGGCTAAGTCCCAACTGATTACCAATTTCTTCAAGAGACATTTCGGGCCTGCCGATACCAAAAAATGATTCGATAACATTACGTTCTTTTTCAGACAAAATGCCCAAAGTACGGTCAATTTCCTTTTTAAGAGATTCTTTTAATAAACTTTCGTCAGCAAGGGGCGATTCCTTATTTTCAAGTACATCAAGCAAGCTGTTATCCTCATCTTCTTTAAACGGAGCATCAACCGAAATATGGCGTCCGCTGATCTGTATGGCGCGAAGTACCTTTTCTTTTGGCAAATCAATATTTTCAGATAATTCATCAGCCGAGGGTGTTCGTTCATGCTCCTGTTCAAGCCGGGAAAAGGCCTTATTTATTCTGTTCAAATCTCCTACCTTATTTAATGGAATACGAACAATACGCGACTGTTCGGCTATGGCCTGAAGAATGGACTGTCTGATCCACCATACAGCATAAGATATAAATTTAAAACCTTTGGTTTCGTCAAATTTTTCTGCCGCCTTTATCAATCCTAAATTACCCTCGTTAATAAGGTCGGGTAAACTTAAGCCCTGATGTTGGTATTGTTTAGCAACCGAAACAACAAAACGGAGGTTTGCCTTGGTTAATTTTTCAAGAGCGGCCTTATCGCCTTTTTTAATACGTTGTGCCAGTTCAACTTCCTCTTCGGGGGTGATCAGTTCAACTTTTCCAATTTCCTGCAGATACTTTTCTAATGAAGGACTCTCACGGTTAGTGATTGACTTCGTGATCTTTAATTGTCTCATTTCAATGAAGAACTCTTTAAGTTGTTAATAAATATGACCTTATTACTGGAACGTAAAGATTACTAAAAAAAGATTTTAAACAACCTATATTTTAAAATCCTTATTTATTTCTTAGTTATTTCTATACTTTCCAGCATTTATACGTAATCAGCAGGTAGAAGGTTACAGTTTTCAAGGACATTTTTATTATAATCGTTTACATACGTTAACTAATCTTATAAGTTGCTATAAATTAGTAATTTATAAAAAAGAACACTAATCAGCACATATTTATATCATTGATTAATAATGGTTTAAGTAAAAATCAGGTTTGTGGATAATCTTGTTAATTACCTATTTATAATAGGTTGATATTCTGTTGAAAAGAGGTTGAAAAGAACCATAATTAATTGTAATACAATTTGTTATTACTGTTGAGGAGGAATTGTTAGGAAAACTGTTTGCAGTTTTTAATTGCAAAAACTCGGAAAAAATAAATTAATCATTCATTTTGGCATGGATGGATTGCGCTGCACGGCGTACTGCACCGGCAGGACCAAGAAGCTGCCTCAACCGTTGGTAGTCATTTATTATTTGATGGCGGTAATTATCGTTTTGTAGAAGTTTTTCAAGTTCACGCCGGAGAGTCTCCGACATTTTATTTTGAATAATTTCGTTTATTGCCGGTTTGTTGAGGATCAGGTTAACGAGAGTGATATACTTCGTTTTTATCAGTGCCCGTGCAATAAGATAGGAGAGCCGGCTTGTTTTGTAGAGAGCGACTTGTGGGACATTCAGCAATGCTGTTTCGAGCACTGCAGTTCCCGAGGTAACGATAGCGGCATGAGAACATGACAGCAGTTCATAAGTGCGATCGAAAAGTAACGGCAGATGTAAACCGCACGAGTGTTTGCGGTAAAGAGAAACAGGCAGGGAAGAAATACCGGCAATAATAAAATGATATCCGGTAAAATATTTTGCCATTGTTGCCATAACCGGAAGAATTTTTTCGATTTCCTGTTTCCGGCTGCCGGGCAGCAGGGCAATAATTTTTTTGTCGTTCAATTGCAGTTCATCCAGCAGTGTAAAATGTGAAACGGATTTTTTCAAATAGACATCAACACTATCTACTAAAGGATTTCCGATGTATTCGACAGCATAATTATGTTTTAAATAAAAAGCCGGTTCAAACGGAAGAATTGAAAACATATGCCCGACATATTTCTTAATTGAATTTATCCGTGATTCTTTCCATGCCCATATTTTAGGAGAAATATAATAAAAAACCGGAATTTTGCATTCTGATGCAAACCGGGCCAGACGGAGATTAAAACCCGGAAAATCAATTAAAATAAGTGCATCAGGGGACCATGCGCGAATATCTTTTTTACACTTCTTTAACAATCGGGTGATGGTAAAAATGTTTTTCAACACCTCCCAGAAACCCATAATAGAAAAATTTTTATAATCTTTTACTAGCTCAGCGCCGGCGTTCATCATAGAATTTCCACCCCAGCAACGAAATCTGGCTGTGCTGTCGATTAGCAACAACTCCTTTATAAGCATGGCACCATGCAAATCGCCCGACGCTTCACCGGCAACCAGATAATATTTCATTTAAATAAACTTGATGATAAATGTAGCGACTGCAAACAGCATTGTAGCAAAAAGAACACCCCTGGCCGCACGCAGCATATTAAGCCAAAGAAAAAGAAAAAATAGCAAAAGGTTGGGGACCGTGCAGATACTGATCATGTGGGATACAAGATGGTGTTTTATAATCGTTTTAATATACTCGTTAATGGCTATACCATGAACAAAAAACCGGTGAAAAAGAAAAGTTGCCAAAGCAGGAATAATAATGCCCAGCATGAGACCTATGATGAGTTTATCGAGTTTTTGCTGCATAAATAAATATTTTAAATTGTAAAATTCAGAAATTAGAACCAAAGCACAATAAAATTTGTATGTTGAATAATCCTGCCGAAGGTGGAAGAAAATATCTTTTCGCGTTGGTGTAACTCTGAGTTTTCATAAACGTAATTGATTTCCATTCAGAGACCATTTGTTCATTTGTTTTATTGCCTCGTAATGAGTCAGGTCGAAGTGAAGAGGAACAATAGAGACATAATTATTTTTAAGCGCCCACTCATCGGTGTCAGCCGCTGCTTCTTCAAAATTTTTAAAACTACCGGTAAGCCAAAAATATTCACGGTTTGAGGGATCAATACGTTTATCAAATTCCTCGATCCAGACTCCGCGTGCCTGACGGCAAACCTTTATACCTTTAATGGCCGCGGGGTCTACAGAAGGGATATTAACATTAAGACAGGCGCCATGAGGCAGTCCGTTTTTCAGATATAGTTCGATGATTTCTTTTACATAGATTCTGGCGGCCGACAGGTCGGCTTCAGGCGAGTGACTCTGCACAGAGAATCCGATAGCATCAATAGAATTGATACATCCTTCAATTGCCACAGCAATAGTTCCGGAATAGATGCTGCTAATTGCTGCATTGGAACCATGGTTAATCCCAGATACAATCAAATCGGGTTTTTTGTTTAAAATTTTATCCATTGCTATTTTAACACAATCAACCGGAGTTCCGCTGCAGCAGTAAAATGAAAAATGTTCAGCCGATTCAATTTTTTTCAGACGTACAGGCATTTCTATGGTGATTGCATGGGACATACCCGAATGGGACTCTTCGGGAGCAACCACCAGCAGGTTTCCAAATGGCCGCATTATATCTACCAAAGTAATCAGACCAGGCGCCTGATAACCATCATCATTGGTAATTAGTATGGTGCGTTTCGCCATCAAGAGAACAGAACAATTAAATACATCAGCTTAGAAGAGATTTTACTTTTTCGGCGATTAGTTTTCCATCCGCTTTTCCGGCGAGTTGTTTAGACGCAGCACCCATCACTTTACCAAAATCGGCAGCAGAAGATGCACCCGTGTGGGCAATGATTTCTTTCAATGCAGCGATTAATTCGTCTTCGCTCAATTGTTTTGGAAGATATTTTTCAATAACTAATGCCTCTGATATTTCTTTTTCGGCCAGATCAGTTCTGTTTTGCTGCGAATAGATTTCAGCAGCTTCTTTTCGTTGTTTAATAAGTTTTTGCAGCAACTTAATTTCAGCATCCTGTGAAATGCTGACAGTACTGCCTTTTTCAGTTTGCAGAAGCATTAATGCTGCCTTAATGGCTCGTAATGACTCTAAACGGTCTTTTTCTTTTGCCAGCATAGCCGACTTAATATCATTACTAATGGTTTCAATAAGTGACATATATCAATATTTTTATTAACAAAAGTACATTTTTTATCGTTGTTTTAAAAAATCATAAATGAGTTATCCGGATCATATTTGCTCTCCCTTTCAAATTTTGTGGAATACTGCCTACGTGTACAAGGATATCATTATCTTTAACAAATTCTTTTTTACGCAAAATAGCAATAGATTGCTCAATAGCTGTTTCAATATTCTTTTGTTCATCAAAAAAAAGCGGTGTGACACCCCACATTAATGATAATTTTGGAATTAAAGTTATATTACCTGTAAAGGCAAAAATACGCGCCGAAGGTCGCTGAGCAGATAGCCGTATGGCTGACAAACCGGAGTGGGTAAATGTAATAATCCCTGCCGCATTTGTCTGTTTAGCCAGTACGGTAGCAGTATAACAGATTGAATCAGGAAAAAAAGTAGGAGTAAAATCAACCGGTGGTTTATTCCGGTAAAATGAATAACCATGATTTTCGGTATGTGTGATAATTTGTTGCATTGCGCGGATAACCTGAACGGGATCCCTTCCGGTGGATGTTTCACCGCTGAGCATCAAGGCATCGGCGCCATCCAGCACGGCATTAGCCACATCGGTGGCCTCAGCGCGGGTAGGCCTGAAGTTAGTAATCATGCTCTCCATCATTTGCGTAGCCACAATAACAGGTCGGGAGCAAGCAAGACATCTCTGTATAATATTTTTCTGAATCATCGGCACCTGGTCAAAAGCAACCTCAACACCTAAATCGCCACGAGCTACCATAATAGCTGTTGTTGCATCAATAATCTCATCAATTTCACGAAGCGCCTCCGGCTTTTCAATCTTAGCAATAATCCCTGCATTTTTCTTTTCCTTTTTTATCAATTCACGTAAATCAATAATATCCGTTGCGGTGCGCACAAACGAAAGGGCTATATAATCAACATCCTGTTGCAGGGCAAATATAGCATCCTGCCGGTCTTTCTCTGTTAAGCTGGGAAGAGCTATTTTTGTGTCAGGCAGATTGACTCCTTTTTTGGATGAAAGAATGCCGCCAAAAAGTACTTTAAGTGTAACTTTATCTTTTCGGTTTGTTTCAACTACCTGAAGCTTGATCTTGCCATCATCAACCAAAATAATATCTCCGGGATTCACATCCTGTGGCAACTGTTTATAACTCATAAATATTTTTTCTTTTGTGCCCAGGCAGTCCTCTGATACAAAATGAATCAGATCGTCTTGATTAAGTTGAAGAGCATTATTCTCAATATTGCCAATCCGGAGTTTCGGCCCCTGCATATCGGCCATGATGGCGGTATGTATACCCAGTTCATTATTTATTTCACGTATGAGCTTAATAAAATTCAGATGATCATCATGTGTTCCGTGAGAAAAATTTAAACGGCATACATCAACACCTTCAATAATCATTTGTTTCAATACTTCTTTTGAGCTACAGGCCGGGCCCATGGTGGCAACAATTTTTGAACGAGATGTAGTCATTTTATTAAATATTTAAGAGTTTGGTAAACTAATAACATATAGTTGTCCGGCTTCAAAACGCGTAATTTTAACAATAGTCCCTTTTTCAATAAATCCATATTCAGCAATAGCATCATACTGATTTGTTCCAATAGATATACGGCCGGAAGGCCTAAGTATTGTGGCAGCAATAGCCGTTTTGCCAATCAAATCATACAAATTCATGTCAGCGCCGATAAATCCTGATTCCCTATTCTGTGTTGCTTCAAGTATCAAGCGTGAAAAGCCGGGTTTGGTTGCCATTCGCTTTGAAATAAGCAAAGAAAAGAAAAATGACAGAATAATAGAAATAAAAACCACGCCCACTGCGCGAATAAAGTGTCCTAATATATAGGATTCAGGGATAATAGTAATGTTATCAATCATGCTAAGGGATAATCCGAGTACCATTAGTGTAACACCCGCAATACCGGCAACACCGAATCCGGGAAGTACGAATATTTCCAATCCCAACAGAACCATGCCGGCAACAAAAACCAGTATTTCCCAGTTTTTTGCCAGCCCTTCAAGATAAAGCGGGGCAAAATACAATAAAGCGGCTGATACTGCTATAATAAGCGGAAAACCAATGCCTGGACTCTGCATTTCAAAATAAATGCCTGCAATAATCAGCATAATCAGTATACCCTGTAAGACAGGATTAACAAGGAATCCCATAACTTTTTCAAATGGCGTATAACGATATTCTACAAGCATATACTCAGCGATATTATTTATCTGTAGTATCTCTGGAATATTTGCCGCAATACCTTCACAAAAACCCTTTTGTATGGCTTCATCGGTAGTGAGCGTTAATACTGCACCCCGCAAATCGGAACTATCGCCGTCAGTAAAACCAACCATAGCTTGTGCAATTAACGGATCGCGCTTCCATTTAAAAAGAGTATCAGCACCGCTGATAATAGTATCTTTCCCGTGCGCCTCGGCTGTTGCGCGCATCATCGAACGCATATACGACTGATATTTATCCGGCGCGGGCTTGCCGTCTTGTGTTACTACTGTTGCTGCGCCTATATTTGCTCCTTTACGCATATATATTTTTTTGCAGGCAATAGATATTAAAGCGCCAGCCGAAGCAGCATTATTATCAATAAAAACATATACCGGAATCAGAGAATTTAAAATAATAGTACGTATCGAATCAGCATAATTGACCATGCCTCCATAAGTGTTCATGTGAATAATAATCAATGCGGCATTTTGCCTTTTTGCTTCATCAAAACTTTGTTTTGTTACCCTCCAGATGGCTGGACCGATTTCTTTATTTATAGAAAACATATATACTACGGTCTTTTTACTGCTATTCTCGGCAATGGTTGCCATATGAGTTAAAAGAAACAGGAAAATAAGAAATTTTTTATGCACCATATCGTTATTAAACTAACGCTCAAATATAACTCCTTTAATCTAAATTCATGAATGTTTATTAAATTTGTATTGTTATGAATGAAATAGATGTTTCGTTAATTAACTGGTCGAGAGGGCAGTTTGCCCTTACGGCACTTTATCACTGGCTTTTTGTGCCATTGACCTTAGGTTTGTCATTTATCATGGCATTCATGGAGACAATGTATTACCGTACAGGGGACGAGGAATGGAAGCGTATCACTAAATTTTGGATGACTCTGTTTGGTGTTAATTTTGCTATAGGTGTGGCTACAGGACTGATTCTTGAATTTGAATTTGGCACTAACTGGAGCAATTATAGCTGGTTTGTCGGGGATATCTTCGGGGCTCCACTGGCTATAGAGGGGATCATGGCATTTTTTCTTGAATCAACATTTATTGCGGTGATGTTTTTTGGGTGGGGTAAGGTGAGTAAGCGTTTTCACCTATTATCTACCTGGCTCGTAGCTTTTGGCTCAAATCTTTCTGCACTATGGATACTGGTTGCTAATGCATGGATGCAATATCCTGTTGGTATGAGGTTTAACCCGGTTACCGTGCGCAACGAAATGATGAATTTCTGGGATGTATTTCTATCTCCTGTTGCAATAAATAAATTTTTACATACTATCAGTTCAGGATTTGTATTGGCATCGGTATTTGTGATTGGTGTCAGCGCTTGGTTTTTACTGCGCCGGCGCGAAGTGTTGCTGGCACAACGCAGCATTCTTATTGCCGCTGTTTTCGGACTGGTGAGCTCATTATTTCTGATATTTACAGGCGATGGTTCAGCAAAGCTTGTCTTTCGTCATCAGCCGATGAAGATGGCTGCTATCGAGGGTTTATATAAGGGACAGCGACAGGCAGGTCTCGTCGCTGTAGGGGTGGTCACGCCCGGGAAAAAAATCAATGACAATAAGGATCCGTATATTTTTCAGTTAAGGATACCATATATGCTGTCGTTGCTCGCAACCAATGATCCCAACAGTTTTATACCAGGTATTGAAGACCTGGTTGAAGGTAATGAGCAACACGGGTTGATATCGGTAAAAGATAAAATCAGCAGGGGAAAACTGGCTATTTCTGCACTCGATAATTATAACCGGGCATTGAAACAAAATGACACGGTAGCTCTACGGGAGGCCAAGGCCATGCTGGATGATAATTTTTGCTATTTCGGTTATGGATATCTGAACGGTCCCGAAAGTGTTATTCCTAATGTGCCAATGATATTTTACAGTTTTCGCCTGATGGTTATACTTGGCTTCTGGTTTATTTTGTTATTTGCGTTGATCTTATTTTTCACTTTAAAGCGGAAGACCGATAAAGCCGGATGGTTACTCTATGCATCGCTTTGGAGCATTCCCCTTGCATATATTGCTACCATGGCCGGATGGATCGTGGCTGAAATGGGCCGGCAGCCCTGGGTGATACAGGACCTGATGCCTGTTTCGGCAGCCGTGACACAGATAGATGCCCAGGCCGTGCAGCTTACATTCTGGATTTTTGCATTTATTTTTACAACATTGCTGATTGCTGATATTACTATTATGGTTCAACAGGTTAAAACAGGGCCAAAAACATAACATTTAGGAAAAAGTACACATATGTCGTATCTGTTTTTACAATATTATTGGTGGGCTGTGGGTTCGCTGCTTTGCGGACTGCTGGTTTTTCTGATGTTTGTACAAGGCGGACAGACGCTCATTTATACCCTGGCTAAGGATGACGATTCACGCAGCATACTCATCAATGCATTGGGACGAAAATGGGAGTTTACTTTTACAACGCTCGTTGTTTTCGGCGGCACCATGTTTGCCGCTTTTCCTTTGTTCTATTCTGCCAGTTTCGGCGGCGGATACTGGCTGTGGATGATTTTTCTGTTTTGTTTTATCATCCAGGCCGTGTCGTACGAGTTCAGGATGAAAGCAGGCAATATTTACGGACATAAAACATTTGAATGGTTTCTGATGATCAACGGCACACTGGGGCCTTTTCTGGCAGGTGTTATCGTTGCCACATTCTATTCGGGCGCTGCTTTTTCTCTCAGTCAATATCATACAGTGATCTGGCATACTTCGTTGCGCGGACTCGAAGCGCTGATACAACCATTTAATCTTGTCCTGGGGGTTACTGTGCTATTACTCTCCCGAACCCTGGCGTTACTTTATTTTGCGAATAATATAAGAAACGATAAAATATCTGCAGAGATTAAAAAGCATTTATGGATAAACGGATTACTCTTTGTCATATTTTTCCTTTTGTTTATTGCATGGCTTATGTTTCGTGACGGATACATTGTGGATATCAATACCGCCGGGATCAGCATGGTACCCTATAAATATTTTTGGAATCTGATACAATTGCCGGCTGTTTTAATCATTTTCCTTTCAGGTGTTATTCTTGTGCTCACAGGCATTATACTTACTCTGTTTTTTGATAGTATTCAAGGCATCTGGTATAGCGGAACAGGAACCGTACTCGCTGTATGTGCGCTTGTGCTTATTGCGGGATGGATGAACACCCCCTTTTATCCTTCTACGTCGGACATGCAGTCGTCGCTAACTATTTTTAACGCCAGCTCCAGTCATTACACTCTGAAGACAATGTTTTATGTTTCGCTGTTTATTCCTGTTGTATTCGCTTATATTTTTTATGCATGGCGGGCGATTAATAATAAACCCATTGATTCGGATGAACTGAAAACAAAAGATATTCATAAATACTAACAATCATGTATTTAAAACAAATCATATTATTGCTTACCTATCCCCTGTTAATAGCTCTAACATGGTGGCTTGTATGGTATGTTTTAAATTGGTTTAATGAAACAGAAAAGAAAAATAAAAATTAATTTTTAAAAAAATTCTTTATAGTAAATAAAATCAGCAACAATTGATTTAACCGTAATATATTATCAGTAAAACCTAAATAAATAAAACACCTTTGTTCTTTATATCAGCAAATCAAAAAATGACTATTTATAGGTAGTAATTCATTCAGTTTAAGTTTATAGTTTTGGGGAATGGATATATATTTACGTGATCTCTGTTTGCTCTCAACAATATTTACCACTCTGGCCTGGTCGCTTACAATTATTTTCAGTAATCTTAAGCAAGATGTTTCAAAAAAATATCTATTGCTCATCATGATCATAAGTTTCTTTGCCATTACAATGAGTTACTTTAGATTTAAAGCATTTTATTCTTTGTATACGGCATTGTTTTTTTTACAGGCCTTTGCGGTGCTTATGATCGTGCCATCTATCTTCTTATATGTAAATACATTACTTAACCAAAAACCAATTGTCATCAGAAATCATCTTATTCTTCCTGTTTTTTTTATGACTCTTATTTTCATCTTGCATAAAATATGGATGACCAAAGAGGAAGAAATTACCTATATAAAAGAATATATGATGCACGACAGTTGGGGTGACAATATAAAATTTAGAGTCGCGTATTTTGTTTATTTAGTCGGTAAAGTATGTTATATTCTGGTTTCTGTGATTTATTTTTACAAAACATATCTAATCATTAAAAAACATCAAAATCAAAGAGATGATTTTTTTTCAACGAATAAGAATACAGATATAACCTGGATCCCTCAAATTGGCATTTTATTGTTCTTATCAATTCTGTTAAATGTGCTGATTCATAGTTTGGGCAATAGAATTGCAGCCAACCAGCATTTACTTATCGCTCTTTCGTATTTCATTTTTTCAGTATTCTTCTGGCTTCTCGGGTATAATGGGATGAGTCAACATCGTCTGTATCCTGTGGATGTAGATAAATATGAAGATACCAAAGAAAATCAAGCTACCTTGCAAAGTTTTCGATTACATAAAAAGGCATTTTTATCTTTGATTGAGAAAAGAAAAATACATCTGAATCCCGAAGTAAATATTTACGACTTTTGTTTACAACTCAATACGAACCGAACTTATCTTTCTTCAATGATTAATAATGAATTTAACATGAACTTCCGCACGCTTATTAATAAATACAGAATTGACGAGGCAAAAAATTTAATTTCTCAAAACAACATTGATTCATTAGATTTTATTGCTACAAAATGCGGATTTCAATATTATACCACTTTTGCCCGCGTGTTCAAACAAATTGAAGGATGCTCTCCGCAGGAATTTAAAAAAAAGATTTACAACTCTTCTAAAAATAATCTGACTAAATCAGCTAATTCTAAAATATAAAAAACGATAATTAAAGTATTTGTCTTTTAATTGACAATATAAATGCCTATAGTAAAATAAACCCGGATTCTTTAATTGAATTGGCTCAACTGAAAAATCCGGGTTATAAAACAATTGATTAGTATTTAATTATTTTAGATGTAAACCCACCATTATTCGTCTTAACTTTAACAAAATATATCCCCTTTTGATATTTTGATAAATCAATAATTTGCGTATTGCTATTATTGCCCTGTACCTCTAGCGTTAATCTGCCTGTTACATCAAACAATTCTATGCTGTTCAACAGGTTATTACCACTGGTAACTGTTATTAACGATTGCGCAGGATTTGGAAAAACAATTTCATTTGATTGAATATTTTTATTATCAATAATTAATGTTGTTGTTTGAGAAAATTTTGTAACAAAAACATCTGAACTTCCGAAAGAAATTAAAATATCCGATCCAAAATCAACTGTGTCCTTAAAAGAACCTATTGCATAAATCATGCCATCATCATCAATTGTAAGCGATTTGCCCTCATCCCATAATTTGCCGCCTATTGATTTAACCCAAACAAAATTTCCGTTTAAATCAAATTTCGTTATAAACATATCATATTCACCTTCAAATGTTAAAATATGTGTGCCGGGCCCCGGATCAAAATCTACCGTGCCCTGCCAAATACCAGTTGTATAAATATTTCCAGCATCATCTACGGCAATTGATTGTCCCCATTCATTAGATGTTCCTCCCATTTGTTTCGCCCAAAGGAAATTACCTGTCGCTGTTAGTTTACAAATAAAAATATCCCCATTCCCGAAACTGCTCAAATTAAAAGTACCGGAACCCGGGTCAAAATCAATATTAGTGCCGAAAAAAAGGCCGGTTAAATAAACATTACCATTTACATCAGCAATAACAGAAAAGGCCTGTTGTTCCCATCCACCGCTTATGTGTTTAGCCCATATAAATTCCCCATTAGTATTAAGTTTACAAACAAAAGCATCTTGAGCATAATCCGAATTAGGTAGTGGTGATGCAATTAAATGATACGTTCCTGTTCCCGGATTAAAGTCGGCTGTATCTTTAAAATATCCTGCAACCAAAACATTTCCCGAATCATCTACTGCAACCGAATTTGCTAAATCTGTATCATCCCCTCCCAATTGTTTTGCCCAAATAAAATTACCATCAGCATCCAGTTTTGAAACAAATACATCATAATGTCCATACGGTATCAGATTATAGATACCAGCACCCGGATCGAAATCTACCGTATCATAAAAATATCCAGTAATATATATATTCCCCGTTTTGTCAATTGCCATAGAAAAACTCTCATTATCACCGGGGCCTCCTATTTGTTTAGCCCAAACAAAATTTCCATTCACATCAAGCTTTGCTATATAAACATCAAGTTTGTTGGGAGATAAATTATATGTTCCACTTCCCGGATTAAAATCTACTTCATATCTGTGAAAATATCCGGTAATATAAACATTGCCGGAATTATCAACTTTAATTGATTTACCTTCTTCAAACCATGTTCCCGACATTTGCTTCGCCCAAACCAAATTACCATTCGCATTAAGTTTGGTCACAAAAATATCTGTCCATCCAACGGCCGTCAAATTATATATCCCTGCTCCGGGATCAAAATCTGCAGTGCCTTGAAATCCTCCTGTTGTATAAACATTGCCCGAATCATCAACAGCTACTGAAAAACCACTTTCATCATTTAACCCTCCAATTTGTTTCACCCATGCCAGATTTTGCGCATAAGAAGTTAACCCTAATACACCGAATAGAATTAGTAATAATTTAATTCTGATTTTCATAAACACAAAAATATATGGTTAATAATATTTACTTATTTACAACAAACTTGATGGTTTGCTGGTCATTACCATTATTTATTATGGCAAAATATAATCCCGGATTCAGAAAACTAACATTAACATTGTTCTTACAATTTGTTAAACAATATTCCCTCTGGCCCGTTAAATTATAAATTGAAAGTATGTCGTTTAGCGCTGTATTTTCAAGTATTAGTGTTTTTATATCTGAACGGTATTTAATCACCGGTTGAAATTTCCTGTCTGAAATACCTGTTACAGTCGAAGTAAAAGAAATCCAATTCATATTACACACCCATTCAGCTCCGGATGAAGTAGGATACTCAACCCTGAGAATGTTATCTGTTCCGCCATTAATTGTAACATTTGTTTTAATTATTGTATCATAGTTAGACCATGAAGATGTGCTTGTAGAATTAAAAGTAGCCAATAAAACAGTATCCCCGCTTGCCCGTATTAATCTTACATTAATTGTGCCATTGTAAATGCTTGAATACCTAATTGTTATGTCATAATTGCCATTTAGTACAGAATTCATAGTATATTCTAACCATTCTTCTTTATGAATACAAGAAACAACAGTATCTCCGTCTGCTGCCTCCAGCCCAACCATATCTGTTCCCCGGTGAAAACCGCAATGATTACTTCCGGCTTCGTGGAAAGCTACCCCTTCACCTCCTATATCATAATTTTTCAAAAATATTGTTCCTGGAATAGAATGTATGGCATAAGCACTTTGCTGTGCATTAGATATAAAAGATGTAAACAATAAAATTAGCACCAAAACTTGTAATTGTCTTATTTTCATAAATTTTTGATTTTATGTTATTACTTCATTTTTAAACCAATCAAATGTAATTTGTATATATAACAAAGTTTACTCAAAAACACAATATTTATTAAGTGTTTGCATAATAATTAAATACAGACATTTTTTTGACAAAATAAGTACCTGAAATGTTTAAGTTATTTTTTGAGTAACCTAAAATCAAAACAAAAAAGGAGCCCTGGGGCTCCTTTAGCTAAAACTTAAAACTATATTTTAGGGTTATTCAAAAGTTGCAATTACTTCAGCTATGGTTATATCATTGGTTGCACCTGTTCCGCCAAAGGTAAGATCAAAAACAAGAATGAAAGTACCTGCAACTACTGTTGGGGTTCCACATGTTATGGTATAAGATGCCCAACTGGTGCTGGTTTGATCGGTCGTGGTTTGTGCAAGAGTTAGTGTTGTACAATTTGTAACATCTACGGCATAAGTGCTTGTTATATAACTCGTTGCAACGTCACAACGATAAAATATCTGTACACTTTTTAATTTTTGCTCATTACCCAAAATTTTTGAAGGTACATCAATAGGCAGAACAACCCGTTGATTTCCTGTTGCTGTTGACCTGATAACCCCTCCATAGGCACCTACTGCAGTTGAGGCATAAACGGTAATATTCGGACTGGCCGTTTCGGATGCGATAATATTCATGCCATTTCCATGTATCTTCGTTGTTTTCTTTGTAACTACCAAACTATCTGTTCTGGCAATACTGGATACTGTCAGGTTTGTAATTGAAGAGGACGTTGCAGTTAAAGATGCTGCGGATAAACTGGTCGTGGCCGAAATAGTAGGTGCAGAGATAGTTCCGGTACTGCTAATGTTAGCCGAACTGGAAAGTACCTTATCAACTGTAATAGAAGGATTAGTACTGGTAATGGCATTTGTTCTTACCTGAATACTGGCATTTAATATTTCAGTATTTATAATGGATGAATTTACTATTCCTAATGCCGCTGTTCCTCCATTGGTAATATTTTTGCTATTTAAATTTAAATTACCTGTATTTAATTTAATACTATCGGCATAAACCTGCCCCTTTACTCCAAAAAGTTTATTATTCCCGTCAAACCAGGCCAGTAATGTATTGGGCGTTCCCGTTATACCATAATTAACATCCAATGTTTTGGTAGTATTTAAATAATTTAATGCATAATCATATTCGCCGGTTGCATTGTTAATAAAGAAAAGAGTTGGCCCGCCGGTATTTTTTTCACTAATCATCATAATGCCTGCTCCTACCGAATCGGCAATAGTTAATGTTGTTTGCGGTGTTTCAGTTACATTGCGGCCGATGCCAAACAAATTTCCGGTATAATTTAATCCCTTATATGAACCATACGTAAATTCATTAAAATCATTTGCATTTTCAGCATATAAAGCATAAGGGACAGATAAAATTTGATTACTTCCCATGTAACTATAAGAGGTCCCACCGGCCGCATCTAGGCCTACCCGAATATAATGAGGTTTAACGCCCCAACGTAAGTTCGAAAATGTTCCTGAAATTACAGAACCACCACCAATATCAATACTAACCAGCCCAAACGAATTAGTTGTAATACCCACATGTTCTTCCTGGTATACCACCGGACCCGCAGCGTTGTCTTCCCGAATGGTTATCTCTAAAGAAATGGATTGATTGGCCAATATATTGCCTGAGCCATCACGCACCACTGTTTGATACTTGAATTTTTGAGGAGCTTGTGCAAAAACTGCAACAATAAAACATAATAAACTAATAAGAATAACTGTTTTTTTCATAATATTTAGTATTAAAAGGTTAATTTACTTTGTTTTTTCAATACGGAAACTTTGTGCTTTACCACTTTGCGTTCCGGCAATTTTCAGAATATAAATGCCATTAGATAAATCATCAACTGATAAAGTCAGCGTTTCACTCTCTTTGTTCAGCATAGTTTGCTTTATCATCTGTCCTGAAACATTAATTAATGTCAGTATCATATCTTCAACTGCCGGTTGTGTCAAACGAATGGTTATTTTTGTGGCCGTCGGATTAGGGAAAACTTCAGTAGAAATCAATAACCCGGACTCATCCGGTTCCGCTATGTTGTTAATAATAAGAACAGGTTGTTGAAAACCCTGTGTTAGAATATACGTTCCGGTTAATGTAGATACTACTGTTTCTCCAATAGTAAAACTTAATGAGTTATTTGAATTTGAAAAAAAACCACCATCCGAAGCAATAACTTGTGGACTAATACTTTGGCCGGATATTTTTAGAATTAAAAAAATAAAACAAATAATTAGTATGCCTTGTTTTCTCATAAATTTTATTTTAAAATGTTGGTCATTTTTTATGGGTGCAATTTATGCTATATTTGAATTTTTTAAATTGCGAAAAATCAAATCTATGTGAAATTAATTATCTGATTATAAGAATAATGCAATTTTTTTACGATTTGACAATACAGAGTTAATTAAATCGAAATGGATTTTATATACTATCAGATTCTATTTTTGTCCATTTTCATTTGTTTATTTTGGATTATTCAAATTTTGATGATTTCCAGAATTACTTCTGAAAAAAATTTTTTACTTTACTTTTTATTTACCTGCATGGTCGCAGTATTAGGCCAATCTCTTTTTTTTGGTAGTAATTTTAAATTATTTTATACTCTCTATGTCCCGATTTATTTTTTCTCATTTTCGCAATATGCCGCATTTTATCTATACCTGCATCGTTTGGTAAATGGAAAAATATCGTCCGCTCAAATAATTTACCATCACCTGCTTCCGGTATTAGTTGCTTTAATAATCAGTTATTTTTACTACTTCCGGCACACCCGTCAGGAATCTTATTCTATCTTATCTTCTTACTTAAACGAAAATATTCCAACAAATAAAAAAATTAAACTTACCTATTTTGTTGATATTAGTATGCGTAATTTATTTTTAGTGGTTGGTTTTTTATATTCATATTTTATTCAGATACGAATTAAAAAACATCAAAATAAGTTGAAAAACTATTTTTCTGAAACGGCTTTATATAAATTAACATGGGTAAAAGTTTTTAACATTATATTAATTGTTTTTACGCTTTGGGGAGGAATTTTATTTAACCTGAAAGGAAATTTTTTTATTAATCCTGAAAATAAATGGGTAGCTATATTCCCCTGTGTTATTCTCAGTGCTTTATTCTGGTTAATTGCTTATTTTGGTAATAAACAGGTAGCCATCCCGGTTGAATTTATTGAATTTAATTACACCTCTTCAATAGGAATAAAAGATTAAATTCAACAAATAAATGCAACTTAATTAGAGGAAAATAGAATTAATATTTTTCAAGACAAAGGAGAAAGAAATAAATCCTTCTCTCTTTGCCCTGATGGATAAAGTTTAATTTTGCT
>Ga0101944_10002179_pt1 | contig 33428 bp, 33 predicted proteins | sample DewCreD2012metaG_FD_75245 | JGI IMG/M metagenome (GOLD analysis project Ga0101944, IMG submission 75245) | Hot spring sediment bacterial and archeal communities from British Columbia, Canada, to study Microbial Dark Matter (Phase II) - Dewar... ... | reverse complement strand
CGCCAAGCGAGTATGCCGCCTCCTTCAGTTCGTCAGGCACAAGTCGAATGACCTCTCTGCCCAGAGAGGACGAATAAGGAATAATCATAATGGCCAGAATCAGCGAGGCGGTAAGAATTCCGACGCCAACAGGATTAACGCCCAGCAGGCTTTCCAGGGAGCGCACCATAGGCACCAGAACAAATAGTCCCCAGAACCCGTAAATAACCGACGGAATGCCCGCCAGGAGCTCTATGGCGCTTTGCAGCACCGCGGCTATAGTGCCTCTGGTTGAATATTCACCGAGGTAGATGGCAAGCGCAAAAGAAAATGGCAGTGAAATGGCAAGGGCTAAAAACGATGTAACCACGGTGCCGGCCAGAAATGGTAACGCGCCGAATTCGCCCGTGACCGGATTCCAGGTATTTCCATAGAAAAATCGGAAGCCGAATTCCTTAATTGAATGCAGCGAATTGAACAGCAGCGTCAAAAAAATGGCGCACACAAGCACCACCATTAACACCGCGGCACCGGCAATCAGACTTTGAAATATGGCTTCAGCGGGTGCGACAAAATTAATGGCTGCTCTGTGAGCCATGATTTTATCAGCAGAGGATGCGCTGATTACTGAAATCTCTTCACTGTCAGCATTCATCACGCTCAGTTTCCGTGCAGTGTGGGTAACTCATATTTGAGGATACTACGGCCAGACACCATCGATTTTCACACAGGCCACGACCTAAGTCAAATTATATTGCGGCGCCAATCAGCTCTGCAGGATAATCCATGCCCTGGCTGATGCCAAAACAAAGCTGAGCGGGGTTCTGCGCCATCCCCGCCCAGCGGCAGGCCGCAGTTATTTCAAAAGCGGTGAACCGTCGAACACCACAGAACGAAGAATGGCCTCTGATTTTTGCACCGCCGATTTTGAGAGCGGGGAATAGTGCAGCGGCTCGGCGAATTGCTGGCCGTCATGGATCATCCACCACAACAGTTTTACGAGTTCCTCTGCCCGCTCTTTGTCGCGGTCAGCATAATTTTGCTCTTTATAAAAAATGAGCCAGGTAAAGCCGCTTATGGGATAGCCGTCGGCCGCTTCGGTATTGGTGAGGGAAACTCTGGTATCGTCGGGCAGTTCAATATTTGCGGCTGCGCTTACTGACTGCAGGGACGGTTCAATAAAGTTACCCGCTTTATTCTTAATGATGCCGGCAGGCATGTTATTCTGAATTGTATAAATGAGTTCTGCATAGCCGATAGCACCGGGCGTCTGGTTTACCAGACCTGCGACACCGGGATTTCCTTTTGCGCCAAGGCCGACCGGCCAGTTAAGGGACTTGTCTGCGCCGACGTTGAATTCCCAGTCCTTGCTTACCTTGCTCAGATAGTCGCTGAAGATGTAGGTAGTGCCGCTTCCATCAGAACGATGCACCACCACGATGCCCAGGTTCGGGAGCTTTACTTCAGGATTTATGGCGACAATTCGCGGATCGTTCCAGCGGGTAATTTTCCCCAGAAATATGTCAGCGATGACATCCGGGGTAAATTTAAGCGTAGGCTTATCGGGCAGATTATAGGTAACCACCACCGCTCCCAAGCAGATGGGGACGTGCAGAATAGGTGCTTGCGCTTTTTTTATCTCTTTCTCATTCAAAAAAGCGTCGGTGGCGCCGAAATCTACCGTCTTGCTGATAAGCTGCTGAATTCCGCCGCCCGAACCTATTGCCTGATAATTAATTTTTACTTTGTGTGTCTGATAATAACTGTCAAACATTTTTGAATAGAGGGGAAAAGGAAAGGTTGCGCCCGCGCCTAAAAGCTCCTTGCTTTTTGCATTGAGCACTGAGGATGGAAATGTTACCATCATCACGATAAGCGTCATGAGCAGATAAGAAATGTGTTTTTTCATGCTGCACCTCCTGGTTTGGGTTATGTTTTCTTACCGGGTTGTTAAAACTTAAAGTTTAAATCAGTTTGCATCACGTGTTCTGGCCGCGCCGGCCCGTGAATGCGTTCCCCATGAAAATAATTAAGCGTAAAGTTTACATTTTTTTTCAAGCCATAGACAAAGCTTGCGTGGGGACCCTTGGCATCGGTTTCACCTTCATAGAAATCCGAATCAGGTAAAATATCAAGCACAGAATCGCGCTCTAGCCGTCGGTAATCAAGCGTGAACTGCCACTCGTTGCTTTCTTTGACCTTTTCGTATCCAAAATTGAATCCCACCAGAAACGCCTGATTGTTATGGGATGGGTCGAGGTTGTTCAGATATTCACCGAACAGGCTGGCATACCGAACCAGGCCGAATGGCTCCTTTACGCCCAATAAGGCGGTAGCGGTGATAGCATCAAAATCATATTGATATACATTTTTCCCCGACTTTTTATCTTTGATACGACTGTTGGTTCCTGACGAATATTTCAGCTCGCCGCCCTCAACATTATCAATACCGTAATAGCCGACCGCCCATTTTAAATTGGTCGCATAGTTGATTTTCCAGTCAAACCCTGGCTGAATAACCCACATAAACGGATCTGACGTATCCTGCGAATTTTCTTCAAGAACCAGAGCGCCCACAGTGGCAAACAGCCCAAAGTTTCTGGAGAGATCATAGGTAAATTCTCCCGCAGCGCCTTCGGGAGTTATATCAGTATCCCAGATAACCTGGGAAAGCGTAAACAGGGGGTTTTTGAACTTACCGCCGGTCAATTTTATGCCTATCTCCTTGTTGTTCACACATCGTTTGGGTGTGTATTCTACCGCTGCATAATCAATATTCACGTCCTTTTTTTCATTGCTGCCACCAAAGGTTTGATTGGTGGATCGGGGATCGCCGGTGCCGCTGGCCAGCCCAAACATAAACTTTATATCATCAGCAACCTGTGTTTCAATGCCGAGCCGTGCCCTGAACCGCGCTCGGTGCCGTTCATTTTTTTCATCCCGGTCTGTCCACTGATAACGCAGGCGGAAATCACCGGTCAGTTTGGTCTTTTGCACCCACTCGGGAAGGACCGGTGAAAATTTGCCTTCCTTGGTTTGTTTCGTTACCTCCTCTTTAGTTTCCCGGAGTATTTTAGCTGCTTCAGCCGGTGTCAATATGCCTTTTTCCACAAGTTTTTCCACCAGCACGTCAACTTCGCCAGCCCATACGGAACCGCTGCTCATATAAAAGGCGGCTGCCATGCATATATATAATAAAACAATTAAGAACTGTTTCATGATAAATTCTCCTTTTTTATACCTGAACAAAGTGCGCCAGGTGTTTGTCGCAGAACCCGCATCTATCCCCAAAAAGTCACTTTGCCGGCGGGGCAAAGGTGTAGGTCTGTTTGACCGTGACCGGGAACTCGGGATCACTGTAAGGCCTGATGGCAAAGGTGAAAAACAGCCCCAGACCGTAGGGAACGGAGGAAACCTTGACCGTAAATTTGCCGCCACTCACATAGTTCCATTTGGAAGCCGGGGTTGTGCCCATGATGCCCGCTACCGCCACCGCCACATCGCCACTGGCAATTGATGGTTCCGTGGTGATGGAGAAATCCAGAGGGGTTGGCTCGCTCACAGTATCGGGCAGAGCCAGGATGTAGCTGGTGTGGAAGATGCGCTGGTCAATGCGGCAGACATCGGGCAGCTCAAATGAGATTTTTTGTGAAACGCCCGGGAAGAGCAGGATGAAATCAGGGTTGTCAAAAATTGGTTCTGCCTGCACGACGAGCGGGGCACAGAGGAATACCATGCTGATTGCCAGCATCCCTGCTGCAAAAAAAATTTTTTGAGTGCTTGAATTTGTCTTTCTGTTCTTCATGGCGACCTCCTTTTCTGACTATTCCTCGAAAAAATCACTACAATCACTTTTTAGAATCCATAAGACTTCCATTTGCACTCCAATAACACTCCTAAAAGAGTATGTCAACAAATATTTCATTTTTAACACCTTGAATTTAGGCTATTTTTACTCAATCCGTGATTTGCCCGTGTTTAACATGATGTTTTGTCGACCTGAAATTATGCATCAAGCACCTTATGTTTTAACGAATAAAAAAGCCAGCGGCTGGTTCAGGGGATGGTTAATTGAAAATACAATTTTCTCAATTGCCCAGCTTGCGTACTTCTTCTCAAAATGATAATAATTTATTACTCGTCAATGTTGTCCAAAATACGAGATCGCCACGCTTTGCACTGCGGGACTCGCGATGACAACCTACGGTAAAATAATCATATTATTGTCATTGCGCGGAATCCTGCAAAGCGGGATGACGAAGCAATCTTGTTTTTAAAAATTATGTAAAAACAAAATGTTAATGCCCTATTTTGGACAGAAATGATTGCTCGTATATATTCAGGTGAAAGGAATAGAAACATGGAGAAATTAGCCTCAGTTGTTTTATTGATTGTTGCTCCCATCTTATTTGTCTCAACCTCGCATGCAGCAGATCCTGTTATGCAGCAGGCACAGGCTATCTTTAAACCCATCCCCAACAATCCTCCGCAGAATGAAAAAAATCCTATAACCGCGGAAAAGGTTGAATTGGGGAAAATGCTCTATTTTGATCCGCGTCTTTCAAAGAGCATGTTGATTAGCTGTAATACCTGCCATAACCTCGGCCTCGGCGGCGCTGACTTTCAGGAAACTTCAATCGGTCATAAATGGCAGAAAGGCGGCAGAAATTCTCCCACCGTGTTCAATGCGATCTTCAATATCGCTCAGTTCTGGGATGGCAGAGCACCTGATCTAATGCAGCAAGCCAAGGGGCCGGTTCAGGCATCGGTAGAAATGAATAACAGCCCGGAACAGGTAATAAAAACCCTGAACAGTATGCAGGGTTATGTCAGCATGTTTAAAAAGGTTTTTGGCGACAGTCCCGATCCCGTCACCTTCGATAACATGGCAAAAGCGATTGAAGCATTTGAGTCAACCTTGCTTACACCAAATTCTCCATTTGACCGATTTCTTGCTGGCGATGCGCAGGCATTAACCGCGCGAGAAAAAGAAGGGTTGCAACTCTATATGAACAAGGGATGCGGCGGCTGCCATGGGGGGATAAATATGGGGGGCTCAGGTTACTTCCCGTTTGGTGTTGTGGAAAAGCCACAAGAGGAAATTACTGCTGGTGATCTCGGCCGCTTTAAATTCACCGGCGTGAAGGCAGATCAGTATGTGTTTAAAGCCCCTTCTCTCAGAAATATTGCGCTTACTGCCCCCTATTTTCACTCAGGCAAAGTCTGGTCTTTGAAATCAGCAGTGGCGCTCATGGGCTCCGCACAGCTTGGAATTAAGCTGTCAGATGATGATATTGATAAAATTGAGGGTTTTCTCAGAACGACAACTGGCATTCAACCCAAAATTACTTATCCGGAATTGCCTGCCCCGGGTAAAGATACCCCGATACCAAAAATTGATTAACTCTGAGACCATTCAGCGGGCATGATTGCATTGATCGCTCACACCCTCAACAGGATAAACACAGACCTGCAATCCGGCAGGGCCGTTACTGTGTCAATCAGCCGTGGTGCTGCCATGAACCAGAATGAGCACATAGCAACATCAGCAAAGGTTGACGCTGTCACAACCGCAACATTTGAAATCTCACGCCACCGCGTCTCATTAATAAATAAGCCGCTGCCGGCGCAGAAAAAAGAGAAGGGATTTTAGCGATAGGCTATTATGCTGTAGATAATTTTGGCGCCGGCTTTTATCGTCCCGGCTATGGTGCCCGTAATCTTTGATTTGCCAATGCGCTGACGATATCTGACCGGAATCTCTCTTATTGCAAGTCCGTTTCGCACCGCTTTGATTTGCATTTCCACGGTCCATCCAAAATTCTTATCTTGCATGTTCAGTTTTTGTAGCGCACTAAACCGTATTGCGCGAAACGGACCAAGGTCAGTATAGCGGTGACGATAAAGAAGATAGATAAGCCATGTCGCAAATTTGTTTCCCCAGTATGCGTGAGGCAGAAGAACTTTTTTCCCATCACCCCCCATCAGCCGTGAGCCAATAACCAAATCAGCCGTACCCTGGATGATGGGCTCTATCAGTTGGGCTATTTCCTCCGGGAAATCACTATAATCTCCGTCCAGAAAAACAATAATGTCCGGGCTGGTAACACTTGCAATTCCTTTCAAACAGGCTGCTCCATATCCGCGCACCGGCTCTCTCACCACCCGTGCCCCCGCATCCCGGGCAATGTGTGCGGTATCATCAGTTGACCCATTGTCAACGACAATGATTTCATCCACCAGGCTTTTAGGTATGTCCTTTATTACCAGCCCGATTGAATCCTGCTCGTTGAGTGCCGGGATGATAACGGAAATCCTTGCCTTGCGCGTATTCATGAAGCACTCACCTCCAGAAAGCTATAATATTTCAAATCCTCGACCCGGTCCACGTCTCGCAATGTCGGCAGCAGGCTAACAGATAATCCTGCTGCTTTTATTTTGTCGCAGGTCTGGTGAAAAACTTTTTCAGTCCCCCACTCAATATCCTGAAAAATGTCGTCCCGTTGCTGTCGTAACCCTATGAGATAATAGCCGCCATCATAAGCTGGACCGATAACAATATCCTTGCGTTGCAACTGGGCAAAACCCAGCAGGATAATCTGACGGGAGATATCAGGGCAGTCGCTGCCAATCAGGATCACCTGTATAAATCCACTTTCAAATGCATAAGCGAAAGCGTTGCGCATGCGCTCCCCCAGCCCGGTTCCCTGCTGTGCAGAGAACCGGGCCTTGCTGGTCAGCCATGTTCTCACCAGATGCTTGTCATCTTTTGGGTCAAAACATACTTCAACAGCATAATCCGCAGCCTCTTGAGGCGCGGTATTGTTTACTACCGTCTCTGCAATCTGCCGGTAAATTTTTGTCGCTGCCTCCGGCCCAATGTGCTGCGCAAGGCGCTGTTTAACTGCCCCTAATGCAGGATATTTTACAAACACGATTAAAAGGTTTTCACTCATACAATGCTGTTCCTCTGCCTGAAACTTCGTATACTGTCATAAAGCAGAAGGCTGTAGAAAGGTGTATATTCGCCTATTTTTACCCATACATTTTCCTTCCAGATGCCCGTTTCCACATACCCCTTCCAAACCAGATACGACAGAAAAACAGTGCCGCTCAGCATGAGCCAGGCACGGTTGGGAATAATCACCAGCAGCGGGATAATCCAACAAAGATACCACGGATACAGCACAGGCGTAAGCACAAAGGTGCTACCCATAAGGATGAAAACTGTACGGTAGATTGATTCCGGCTCCACATCTGCCGCACGCACGGCCCTTCGCAAAACAAACCAGAGCAGAAGGCCAAAAAGCGCTGCTGCTGAAATGATTCGTGCCCTCAGACCATCCCCGCACAGAAACTGCGCTACTTCATAGACAGAAGCATTAAAAACCCATCGCTGGGAATAGTGAATCAGCGAATCGAAGATTTTCTCTCCGGCACTTACGAAGGGAACATAACCGAGAGCAACGATCGCTCCAAAAACAAACAGCCGTAGCGCTTTCCGAGTTCCGAGCATAAACGGTAAGAATAGTACGGGGAGAAATTTGACCAAAAACGACAGGGTCACGGTAATTATTGAGACCAGATTTTTTCTTTTTATAAAAAGATACAGAGCGAGCATGAGAAAAAATATTCCCGCACTGTCCAGGTGTCCGCTTCCGGCAAATTCCACGATAACCAGCGGATTCCAGGCATAAATAATAACATTGAGGGACGACATATTAAGTGCGTATAATGTGCGCACAAGTATCCCGATGGTGAACAGATCAAACAGAATAAATGTCATTTTCATTGCGCTGACGGTGGAACTCACGTGCGCGCAGAGCCGAAATATGAAGAGACTGAGTGGCGGGTAAATCGCGGCCAACTGCGGATGATTAATACGGGGAAATATTTCTGCATCACGCAACGCGGTAAGAGACGGGTTCTCGGGGGCATAAACAAAGGGGTTCCAGCCAGCAGCAAAAATTTTTCCCTCCCAGACATACCGGTAAATGTCGTCTGATAATTCGGGAGTGCTGAACCACAAGATTAAACGAAAGCCGCAGGCGCACAAAATAATACTCTTAAGCAACCACTTAGTATCTGCATCTGATACGGGATTTCCTGAAAGAAAGACCTGATTTGCTTGGCCATACGGCGCGGCACGCTGAATATGCACCATAGCAAGTGTTGCAACAAAAAACATAAACGCAACAAAAAACCATATTTGTGCCCAGATGATGTCCTGGCGCAAATCTCCCCGCAGCGATAAGCTCATATAACAAACTCCCTGTCCGGCTGCAAGCGCCAAAAGAATGCTACGCGTGTGTTTTACATTCATCATTCGCAATTCGCAGCACATTAGACGGTTGAGTTCCTGCTGCCAGGTTCATCTACCGGCGCACCATAGCAACTGCTGCCGTTGCCAGCCGTGCCGGCAGAACAGTGTTCGGCACAAGTAATGTCGGTGTCTTTACGTTTGCACCTGATTTCAGCAGCCGTTCTTTTATCCATTTTCTGATTACCATAAGGGGATGCTGGATATGGCAGTGGAAACACGTTTGATTACGCCGATTACCCGGATTTATGTGCACTGTTGAAAACGGCTGTTTGGTTATGTTTATTGTATCCGGCAACCAGAATTCCTGTGCTGGCGTATGGTGCTACCCTTTCAATAGTGCCACGGAACTGTGAGACTGCCTGTCTGATTCACGCCGACTGCGCGCCTGGTATTGCTGCACCAGAGACACCAGCGAAATATAAAAAAACCCTCCGGCAAAAAGAAGCAGAAACGGAACGGCATCATACACCGCAAAAACCGCCGCAAAACTGATTGCTGACAAAAAATAAAATCCCAGACCAAGTTCTATTAATGTCATAACCGCATTGTTGAACCTGCGGTATTTTTTGGATTTCCAAGTGTCTGACTTTTTTTCTATCTGATATTTCGGGGTTCGTAAAAACTCTGACTTCCGTCCGAGAAGCGCCTCCAACACACCCCTTCCATTATTGATGCAAAGACCTATCCCCAATGCCATGAGCAGGGGGAGATACTGCAATTTATGCAGCCACGGCTCTTTTACTTCGCGCTGTGAGATAAGATAGTAAAGCGCAATCGGCAGGGTTGAAGCCCAGAAAAGCATACAATCAAAAATAAAGAGATGTTGCCACCCCATTGTAATGCGGATAACCAGCGCAGGATAGGCAAGAATTGCGAGCAGAAAAACCAGCAGATAATTGATGTTGCAGGTGAGATGAAAAACTGATTCAATTTTTACCTGCCATGAGTGATTGCTGCTGACGATTTTCCGCAGCAGCTTCAGCGCTGTCTCAATCCCGCCTTTGGACCAGCGGTGTTGCTGGGATTTAAAGGCATGAATATCAACCGGTATCTCGGCAGGCGTTACTATATGAGGAAGAAACACAAATTTCCATCCCGCAAGCTGGGCGCGATAACTCAAATCAAGGTCTTCAGTGAGCGTATCATGCTGCCACCCACCGGCAGACACGATACACTTTTTACGCCAGATACCGGCTGTTCCATTAAAATTAAAAAAACGCCCTGATAAATAGCGGGCGCAGTGTTCCAGAATAAAATGTGCGTCAAGGAATATTGCTTGCACCTGCGTTAAAGATGAATAGTTCCGGTTAATATGGCCCCACCGGCCCTGCACCATCCCGACCAGAGGATCGGAAAAGTAGGGAACGGTCTGCAGAAGGAAATCATTCTGAGGGACAAAGTCCGCATCAAAAACGGCAATCAAGTCTCCCCGAGCGTGTTTCAGGCCTTCCTGCAATGCGCCCGCCTTATATCCATGCCGATTATCCCGATGCAGATAGTCAATAGTATGACCTGCTGCTTGAAATTCCCCAACCAGTTGTCGGGCAATCACCGCAGTTTCATCGGTAGAGTCGTCAAGCACCTGGATATGCAGCAACTTTGGAGGATAGCGCAGATTTATCGCAGCGTTGATTAACCGTTTTACCACATATATTTCATTATAGACTGGCAGTTGAACGGTGACCGGTGGTAATGGGTGCGGCATCCGAGGAGGAGGATGTTGTTTTCCCTTATATTTAAAGTAAAGAAACAGAATGCCATACCGGTGAGTGCAATATACCATTAGCAGAAGCAGTATGGCAAAATAGGTGCCGACTACAATGTGATTAAGTGTAATAGCTGCCATGGTGGTTTTAAAAAAACCTTTTTAAACTTTTGCACTGAACACATTGCCTTTGTGCTGAAAAACCATTCGTTCAGCTTTTGCAAATCTGGCTGCCGTCTGTAAAATGCTCATTACAACCTACCGATAAAAGAGCGGCTATAACGAGTACCTTGTCTATGGTGCAGCGCGACTATCAGGATAGTACCTGTACGCATTTATTTGTTGATCCATAGAACTCTGAGCCATAGTATCGGGAAGGCCCTTCATAAATGTCCCAACCGCATTCCCGAAAAAGCACGCGACATCTCATCACTGTTTCGCCCCTGCCCTGTTCAGTCTTTTCTTTCGTGTCTCGGGGATTGGCACCGACTTCCGCCCAGAAGAGGTTTGCGCCGGCGAGTCCTCCAAGCGTGCATGGCTCATGCGTACAGTTGCCAAGCACCGTTCTGGGCATACCTAATCTTGTAACAGCCACAATTTGCGCCATGCGCAACTCGCTGATTGTTCCCCGTTGGAAAAGCTCGGTACCCGGAATTGGAATGCGTCGGGCAGCTCCGCTGAAGCACGGGTTGATGGAGGCTGTAAAGCAAATCATATCGGCCAGCTCAACAGGGGTATGTTCCGGCCCCACAGGTTCAACACAGGTGCCCACCCTCAGCCCTGCCTCTTGAAAATTTTGAATGCTGTTTTTCCTGATCCCTGGATCAATACCGGTATCTATTCCCTCGCGCAGACGCAGCGAGTGATATACGCCCGCATAGCCGGCATCCTTTATTTTGTATGCGTTGACCAGAGATTGGTCTCCCACATTGGCAATAAGAATCGTCTCGGGTTTAAGCTGTTTTCGGAGTTCTTGGGAAATCTCTAAAAAAAGCTCAAACGGATAGTGGGCTGTCGTCATCACGAAAATGGCATTAGCTCCCTCTTTTTCAAACTGACGGGCGTAGGCAACTGCCGCTTCAGGCGCCAATTGAGTTTCGTTTGCAAAAATGGCATTCTTTTGCGCAAAGGAGCAAAATGCACAGTTGCACCGACAGGGCGCTCTGTTGAGTGCCAGTTGAGCATGCACTTCCGCCTTATTTCCGGTTAACTCCTTTGAGATACGATTGGATTCGGCCATGACAAGATAGCTTTCTGAACAGTCAGGCGCTAACGAGAGCAGCTGCAGTAACTCCGTGTGAGATAAGTGTTCGCCATTCCCTGTCTTTCGAAGCAGATCATGAATATTCATATCGTGTTCATTGCTTAAACGCCCATCGTGCTGGTTCCAAATCAGGGCCGCGGGCAAATTTTTTTTAACGTGTTCTTCGCACAAATAATAAGATGTTCATACCGGTGGATTCAGGATAGCATACAAAACACTACCCACGGATGCCTCAAAAACCAAGTGGTCAATGGGTATTTACAGGACGCGAGGCAATGGAGGTTTTTATTCGAGAGAAATACGTACGGTGAACATTAAAATTTTATAGTGTTCGTTGCATTGGCCATGCACTGCATAATCTCTAAGGCGTTTGAAATTGTGCCGACCTGCACCTTGTCGCGTATTTTGAAAAAGTCAAGGCAGGTGCCGCAGATTAAAATGCTCACCCCTTGCTCCTTTAGTTTTCCTAACACCTCGAGCGCATAGGATCCTTTGGTGGCAAGCTTTACCCCGTTGCTAATAAGTATCACCGTGGCATTTTTGTGGGGAAGCGAGAGCGCTGCATTCATAAACCCGTTTACTAAAATTTTGCCCAGCTCCCGGTTGCTGCCGATGAAGTCATTATCGAATAAATATACAATCTGTTTATCAGGGGCAGCGCATGAGGTTACCGTGAAATCAGAGCGCGGCTTTGCGCCTGCCTTCTTTGAGATAGTAATGCGGCAATAGCCAGCCTCTTCAGCCACGGCAACTTCGTATCCCTGGCTCTGAGCAAGACGGACAATATTGTCGCGGGCATTTTCTGTATCTGCCAGCACCAGGATGTCCCCTTCTGCTGTTTCATCAAGTGCTTTTTTTGTCCGCACCACCGGCTCAGGACAGGCAAGTCCCCGGGTATCAATAGTTATTTCTTTCATAAATATTTTTCCTCAGCATTCCTCAGCGTTACTACGTTATTATCCCAAGGAAAACCTTGGTTATGCATTTTTTAAAAGCGTCTTTTTGAAACCGTGGATGTTCTTTAAAACGACAAGGGGAGACCACCCTTGTCTCCCCTGTATCACTTATATACCTCACATCACGGTTCGCCGGTCTCTCTCGGGTTGTCAGGGGTAGTGCTCCATTCATACCAGCCGCCATCATAGTTTGCCGCGGGCCAGCCAAGAAGGTATGCGTAATAGGTGTATAATCCAGAGCGCCAGCCGGTGCCACAGTAGAAATACATTTTCTTGTCAGGGGAAAATCCCGCTGTTTCCCAGTTTTTCTTCACCACGCCCATGCTTTGAAATGAGTTTATATCATCGCCTAACAGTTCTGTCCAGTCACCGATCCATCGTGCTTGGGGTATCCGTCCCCTTTCGTCGAAATAACCGTAATAGGAATTTGAGGCGCCGATATATTCGTCCCATGAGCGATCGTCGGTGATGATGATGTCAGAGGTGCTGGCCGCGGACACTTCTCTCACTTGCTCCATGGTGGCGAGCAAATCCAGCCTGCCCTCAGAGTCCCCGAACTCAACGGGAGAAAGTGTGTTTTCTGTTCTTTCTATCCTGCCACCGTATTTAACCCAGGCATCATAGCCGCCGTTTAGAACCCGCACGTCCCGCACGCCGGCAAGAAGCAACGCCCATGCAACCCGACCACAGGTCATGATGTCGTTTCCGTAAATCACAACGGTCTTGTCTGCTGAAATCCCTTTGCTCGCCAGAAACTGCTGCAGTTCCGGAATCGCTTTTACATTCGCGTCATGAGGGCTGTCGTACATGGGTTCTCTGCTTGGTCCGTTCTCAACGTCATAGGTATCCATAAAAATGGCACCGGGAATGTGACCCATCGCGTAGTCGGTGGGATCGGTTGTATATTCGGGTGTCCATGAGGTGTTAAGGATGACATAGCCATTTCCCTGATAGGTTGGCGGATTCTCCCCTCTGATGAGGGCATCTACCCAGGCAGGATAGACGAGCGACTGGTAGTTTTCCATTTTTTCCAGAGGCAGCGAGGTGTCTGCACTCCACTCCACAATGGACCCGTCATAATTTGAGCAGCGGCTGTAACCCATAAGACGGCAAATAAAATAGACAAAGCCGCTGCGAATACCCATGGTGTCATACGCAATTATCTCCCGGTCGGCGATTATGCCATGAGTTTCTAAAAGACTTTTTAAGCTGCTATAACGCAAAACTGTTGTATCAGGATTAAGAAAGCTTTCGTAATTGATATTGACTGCGCCGGGTATATGGCCACCGCGTAGTTCCCCGTAAAGTTGCCAGCCGTGGTATTCCGGGAAAGAGCGCGCATCAATAAGCGCACAGTCTGCATCATCCAGCCGTGTGGCAAGCTGCTCTTTTGTGGCCAGCCGCTCTCCGCGCACGGTCGCAGTAAATAGTGCCGGCTCAAGCTCCAATGGCCACATGTCTTCAGTGGGGCGTCCGTCTTCAACCCACTTCTCCCAACCGCCATTGAGGATGTGCACATCATCGCAGCCCAGATATTCAAGCATCCAGAAGATACGGCCAGCAGCACCCCCTGAATACGGCGCATTGTCATAAATAATAATCTTTTGGTCACGGGTCAGGCCTGCTGCTCCCAGCAATTGCTCGAGTTCTGCAACAGCTTTCAGCTTCATCGAGCTGTCCACAAACTCCTGCCAGCGCAGGTTGATAGAGCCGGGGATTTTTTGTGACGCATTTCCATAGTCACGGGCGTCAATGATGACCTTGTTCGGGAGGCCGTCATCTATGAGCTTTTGCAGTTCATCGCCCGATACCAGCAGCCCGGCATTGGGATAGATTGCATGCTGCTGGCAGCCATGTGCTGCCACGGCGACCATAATAACTAATACACACACCAACATGTTTTTGTTTCTGTTCATGTCCCTGCTCCTTGTTCTCAAATGTTATGGTTCAAAAGACAGCCTGAGCTGGCTCGCGTATAGGGGAACACTCTGCGAAAAAGCCACGCCGCAATACAACCAAACAAACCCATTCTGCGCGTCACCGTCACCGATCTCTACAATCTGATCAATCATTCCTTTGGAAATCCCGACGCGGTAAATGGGGATAAGCCCGGCAGGTGACTGCGCATAACCGAACATAAAAAGCAGATCTCCCGTGACATCATCTTTTTTTATGGATATCCCAAGAGTTCCCTTTCCCAGGATAAAAATAAAAAATTGTGGGCAGCCCATGGGGAACGTCGCAGACTGGCGGATATCAATCGTTCTGGTCATGCCTGGCACCATAAGAACTGCATTTAAAAGATTGCTTACAGTCTGGGCGACTGCTGACTGCGGTGAGCTTGACAGGAGAGCCAGGCAGATTAACAAAATAGTAGTGGATTTGTAACAGCACGTTAAAAGTTTCATTGTCGTCCTTAGAGTGCGCTATCCTTGGTAAAGGCCGGATTCGGAGTCGAACCGAACAGCGCACTTGTTCAGTGTGCTCAACGGGTTTGCAGTCCGCGGGGAGCCCGGCTCCCTATTCCGGCCTGTTTTTAGACCATGACAAACTTCTGCGCGTTTTGTCAATTTGATAATCTTTATATGAAATGCGCTTTCTATAGAAAGTATCTATTTGACTTAAACGGGGTGAACCATTAAACGAAAGAGGCTGTTTTCTTGAACCATTAAGGGTAGTAATTCGTGAAAAGAATCTTACTGGCGGGTATCACAGTGGCACTGCTTTGCGTCAGATCATCGCTTTCATGGGCAGGAGCCTGGAGCATGAATCAGGGTGGCGTTTATGCAAAATTATCCGTCAATCACTATTACACCAATTATACTTTTACTAATGGCGGGGGATTGCAACGACTGCCCAGTGGCACAACATTCACTGATAACAATATAACACTGTACCTTGAATACGGCATCACTGAGCGCTTGACGGTGATTGGTTCCGTTCCTTACAAATGGCTGCGCTCTACTTACAATCGCCTGATAACAAAAGGAGAGCAAACAAAGGAACAGCGCGTGACAACCCATTGGAATGGATTTGGCGACATGGAATTAGGTCTAAAATACTGCTTTCTCACCGAACCCATTGTGAGCTCGATACAGTTTTTGCATAAAAACGCCTGGTTATATTCTAAGGACGAACGCATCCCGCCCGGCAACCACCAGGATGATTATGAATTGCGGCTGCTATTCGGGAAATCGCTGTGGCCGTTTCCCGGTTATTGCGGAGCGGAATTTGGCTACCGCTGGCGCAGCCAGAATCCGTCCGATGAATACCGCTATCTGTTGGAGTTCGGCATAACTGCCACCCCGAAGCTCTCTTTCAGGATTAAATTAGACGGAATCAAGAGCGTGCGCAACGCAGACCTGCCTGCCCAGTACATTATGCCCTCCACTGCTTACATTGATGAGGAAACCGGCCGGGTCATAAAGACCCAAGCCAAAACAGCACATCAAACTGCTGCAACCAATCCATCCCTTGGTCTCCAGTATGATCTGGGCAAACTTGAGTTTACTTCCAGCTACCAGGTCTCTAAGCAATGGTTTTGCGAATTGTCATATACTAATTATCCCTATGGCAAGAACATCTCGCCGGGGGACCAGTACTCGTTGGCTCTCGTATTTTATTTCGACAATAAGAAGGCAATACCGTCTCCACAGAAGATCCCTGACACATATTGATATACTCTATTGCAGGTGTCTCTATTATAAAAATTACTAATTTGCTTTCGGGTGAGGTTTTTATCATACTGTTTTTTATTAAAAACCTTAATCACTGCATAAGGAGGCTCAGAGGCACATGAAAAAAGTTAACCTGAATAACTTAATCCGTTTTCTTTTGATGGTGCTTTTGGTTCTGGCACTATGCCCGTTTTCCGCCTGCACCATAGCGCCCATGAGCATGGATGCCCTGCACCACGCTGTAACCAGCGGCGAAACAGCTCCGGACAATGAAGAACGTCTGTTAGTGGTGGATGTGCGAAACAGCAGGGACTTTATAGAAGGGCACATTCAGGATGCGCTCTCTGTTCCCTTATCCATGATTGCCCAAGACGGTCAACCGCTTTATACGAATGGCTATGATACGGTCAGTCCGACGGCAGCAACCGGCGTTGCAAATTCTTGGCTTGCCCATATGCTTATCAACCAACTGGTAAATGATTTCGCCAGCACCTATGAAAACTCCCGCATGGTATTTTACGGCGCAACCCTTGCCGATGGAATTAACGCGGCCCGGATTGCCCGCATGGCAGGGTATAAAAATGTCGCGTTTCTGCTGGGTGATTATGCGGCATGGAACAAGAACTATAGCGATCTGACAAAAAGATACTACGACGGCGTGGAGTCGGTTGATGAGTCCGAAGGTTCTTTTGTCATGACCGGGTTTATTAATAATACCAAGTTTCAGAATGTGTCAACGCGCGGAACCCATCATTCTATAATCTTCAAAGGCGGGGGCCTTCACCATAATGGATTGCTGCAGGTTAACATGGCGCCGTTTTGCTTTCAGGAGCTGTTGACCTATTTGGGGGCAAGCCCTGAGGGCAATATGGCAGATGGCATTTACTTTGGCACCATGGAAGAATGGGGAAGCAAGTTTCCCAATGGACAAAACGTTGAATATCGTGTGAGCTGGGCCAGTGCAGAAAAATACTACACCCTGGCAGAGATATTTGAAGAAAAACCCTCTGAATTTCAGCCCGACACACCACCGTTTACACTGGTAGGAATTGAACCGCGTATTGGCGGAACCAGGGATTCAAATATAAACTGGAACCCCGGCTGCATTTTCTGCTGGTATGCCTGTGTGTGCGGGATAACCAGCAATGCCCGGGCAAATGAAAATACCTGGTATGCCGATGGCGGAATATATGACTTTGAAAACTTTCCAGATGATCCCCGTAATGTCTATGCCGGCCGCTATTACCCGAGAATGAACCTATTGCCGGGGGAAGGCCAGCCCATTACGGTAATGGTGACAATTGAAAAGTAGTATTTAGAGATATAACAGTATTATTGTTTTTTTGGCAATTCCGGCGGGTTACTTATGCTCGCCGGAATTGTCCGTTATTCAGGCAGACACGTTCCATATGCCCGATCCTTATTGCTCGACAAAACCTTCCGCAAGCCGGTTGATAAAAATCGCAGCCCTGATCAGTCTTATCCTCTTTGCCTCCGTAGAATTTTATTTTTTTAAAGTGCATTATAATCCCGCGGGATATGCGGCCGCAGCACTGCTCATTTTTTTTGGCCTATGGCGCATTGACACCGAAAAAGACCCGTTTCAAAAGCTGCGAATTATAACCATACTTTCTCTTTTTGTGCTTCTGTGGTGCATCATCCCCCTTGCTGTCGGAGTGCAAATTCCCATCCTGGGCGGCCAGTGGGGAACGTTCCCGGCAATCCACACGGTCGGCTCGGTCACTTTTTTTATATATATGGGAATCGTTTTCCTCTTTGGCAAGCGCGTTGACTGCGGCTGGTGCTGTCCGTGCGTTACCGCGCGTGAAACTATCGGCTATCCATTTCGTGACCGCACGCCTAAAAATGCCTTCTGGTGGAAACTCCGGCATCTCAAGATGTTTTCGCTGGCGCTGCTGCTGATCTATCTGGCTTTTATGATTATTGATGCTAACACTGCTTACAGCCGCGCGGGGAAAATCTACTATGACTTTGTAACGTACGGCTATTATGGCAGCTTTTTGCTCATCCCGTTGACCGGCAATAGAAATTTCTGCCGTATCCTCTGTCCCTACGCAGCGCTGTGGGGGGTATTAAGTGTCGCCGGATTTTACCGCATCAAAGCAAACAAAGAAGCATGCAGTGCGTGCAGAAAATGCGAGGCCGTGTGTGACATGGGGGTTCCCATAACGACTATGGTCAAGGAGAAAGGGCAGATTCGCACAATCGAATGCATGGGCTGTGGACGATGCGTGACGGTCTGCCCGCATCAGGTGCTCTCATTTTATTCTGCTGCACATGCTTTTAAAAATCTTTTAAACTCTCTGCTCAAATTCCTGCAACCTCACAACAATAACATCACAGAACAGCACAGGCAGGGTCGGTTCTGACTCCTGCCTGTGGCAAACGTATTTATCAGTATCATTTGGGCAGTTTAATGTCGTGCCCAGGACTATCGTTGACAGCCTTCTTTGCAGCGGGCTACCGCACGAAGCATCCAGCGTTTTTTAACCATGGCTTTCACCTCCTTTAAAATTGCAAATATCTTTGGCTATTATTTTTTGCTGTTTTTATGCATATCAGCGCTCTATAAAAAAGTATCGCCAAAAAATGACAACGGGATATAGCTTCATTGATTAGTGCGCTTATCTTATAATACCTTCAATGCCGCTTCATAATTCGGTTCTTGGGCAATTTCAGGAACCTGTTCGGTATAAACCACTTTCCCCTGTTCGTTGATGACCACCACCGCCCGTGAAAACAACCCGGCAAGCGGGCCGTCAATAATGCGCACTCCGTAATCCTCACCGAACTTGCGTCGGCGCAGTTCTGAAACGGGGATTACATTCTGCAAACCTTCTGCAGCGCAAAATCGGTCATGCGCAAACGGCAGGTCAACCGACACACACAGCACCACCGTATTGTTCAGTTTTTCAGCCTCAGCATTAAAGCGGCGCACTGATGTGGCACAAACCGGCGTATCAATGCTGGGAAAAATATTCAACACCAGCTTCTTCCCGCCAAAATCCTTTAGCGAAACATCGGTAAAATCGGTTTTAGTTAATACGAAATCCGGCGCTGACATGCCAACTGCCGGCAATATTCCGCAGGTGTGTATGATATTGCCTTTCAGGGTAATTTCCGCCATTGAGACCTCCTTCTTATACTGTAACAAAGTTTAACATACAGAAGGCAAATAAGCAAACAGAGCATTAAGCCGTCGGGTTTCAGCAATCCCTGCAGACATTGCAAAATTATTTCGTTTCATAGGTTTGCGTTATGTTTAATATTGCGTGCGCTGCAGCAGAAAAGCCCGGAGCTCTTTGCACAAGGGTGACAATGTCCTTTTTTTCTGAATAATGATAAAAAAGTTCCGTTTTATCTCCATCCCCTGGATTGGCACAGCACGCAGCAGGCCCATCTGTTGCTCTTTCTGTATCGCTCGCTCGGAAATAAATGAGGCGCCGATGCCCGACAGCACACACTGTTTTACTGATTCCGTGCTGCCCATTTCTGCTATAACGTGTAATCGGCGTGGGTCAATACCTTTGCTTGACAACGCCTTTTCGGCGGAAATGCGTGTTCCAGACCCTTCCTCGCGCTGAATAACCGCAACATCCATCAGCTCTGAAGGCCGGATGTTTTTACGCTCCCAAAGCGGATGATTCCTGCCGATTACCAGCACCACGCGATCCTCAACCAGTGGCGAATACGCCAGATTATCATTTTTAATCTGCGCCCCCACCACCCCCAGCTCTATATCGCTTTGCAGCAGCTTTTCTGCAATCTGTCGGGTGTCGCCAATGGTGAGCGTAATAGTTGTCGCCGGGAACTTTTCTTTAAACGAACCAATACGTTGCGGCAAAATATATTCCCCCGGAATGGTGCTGGCGCCAATGCGAAGATGTCCTTCCTGCTTTCCCAGAAATTTGTTCAGCTCCTGAGATGCCTTTTCCCGCAGCGCAATAATTTCACGCGCATAATGATAAAGAAGGTTGCCGGCATGGGTTGGTTTTATCTCCCTGCCTAAGCGGTCCAGAAGTTTTGTTTCAAAATATTTTTCCAGCGCGCTGATGTGCTGGCTGATGGTTGGCTGGGTGAGGAAAACTGCGTCTGCTGCCCGGGAAAAACTTTTCAGTTCTACCACTTTGCAAAATACTTCAAGTTGTCGGAGTTCCATAAAATATTCTCCAGAATTACTGTGGACGCGGCACGTTACACATCTCCCTTAAATAGCAGACAAAAAGCGGCAATGCAAAGTAAAGTTTACGGTGCAGCGGCCGTTCCCTTTAAAACTTCTTCAAGCGCTGCGGGGATATGTGAAATAAGTTCTGATATCTGAGTAGCCGGAGTTGCTTTTGCCATCTGCCCGGCAATGCGATTGACCGTGCATGCAATACGGCACGCTGCAACTATAGTGCACCCATGAGCCGCCAGCGCTGCAGCCATGCCGGTTATAGTGTCACCAGTTCCGCCGATTGGTTCAAGTGCCTCAATTATCGGATGCGCTATGGTCTCAATGATGTGTCCTCCGACACAAACACGATCAATGTCACCTTTTACACATACCGAGCGCGCCGCATTCCCGGTGCTAAAAGCCCGCTTAAGAAGCTGCTCCGGAGCTTCCTCAAGCGTGGTTAAAAATCCTCGCGTATATGCCGGATGCATGGCGCGGTCATCGGCAAGAAATGCGAGCTCCCCCAGGTCGGGAAGGAATAAATCATAGAACGGCGCGCGGCCGCTGGCCTTTGCCACATACATAAATCCCGCATCGGCAATGAGGACGGGCCGTCGTTTCATCTTTTGAACAGCGGCGCACACCTGATTGTGCAGGGCAATGTCAGGGATGATATAATGCAGCCCTAACACAGCGACGTCTTGTGCGGGAAGGTTCTTAATAAGATAGCGGTAAATATTTCTGCTGCCGGTTTGCGTGCCAATATCTCCGCCTATTACAGTCTGGGGGCATGGGTCGCCCCAGAAGGCAGCGACTGCACAGGCTGCGCCGACCATTGCTGCAGTTCCCCGCATGAGCGATACCTCACAATCGCCAATATACAAACGCCCGCCGGCAATACGTGCTTCACCGGTTATCAGATCAATAGTGTCGCGCGGGATGGTCCCTGCAAGCAATAATTTCATGGCAAGTGTGCCTGCTTTTGCGCCTCCTCAAAGGCAATGGCAAGCGTATACGCGCACAGGGTGAACCCTTTCTCCCGCGGTGACGGGGCATCAAAAACAGATTTGCCGATCATCTGGGAGGCAAGATAGGGCACATCCGAACACCCTCCGCCGGAAATATTGACAATGATTTTAGATTTTTTATCAAATGTGATTTTCATATTGGCCGCCCTGACCATACGGTAATCTCCAAAATCTTTGACCTGGCAAATCTCGGTGGGGTGCATCAACTCATCATCTACATAAACAATGTCCATGGGTGCAAGATTTATTGTTTCAAGAATCCTCAGAATGCCAATCTGCTCAATAAGAGAAAATTCAATAGAAAGGTCGCAGCCGGTGCGATATTGTGCTGGTGGCGCTACCACTTTGATAGAGTCATATCCGCTCTTTTTGAGGGCAGACTCAGCGTAAATTACCTCATGCACGTTATGGTAAATCAATAAGCCACGCGCTTGATGCGGGGTAGCGGCAGAATCTTTAGCAAAACGCCCAAATACCTTTTTAAACAGTCCCATATTGGATTATTGCTCTTTGCTGATGGTGAGAATATAGCTATCGCCGCTCTCTCGAATCGCAACCCGCCAGCCCTGATTCTGCGCCATCCGCTCAATATTGTCCCGAGAGGTTGCCGTATCAACGGTTATCTCAATTATCCCGCTGCCCAGTTCATCCATCTTTTTTTTGGTAATAACTACCGGTTGCGGACAGGACAGCCCTCGCGCGTCTATTTGTTCAGCAATTGTGTTCTCCCTCATGGTTGAAATGTTGTAAGACATTTATACTATTCACTGATTCTGATTGGTTTATTTCCTGGCTATATTCTCTGCCTCATGCTGAATCCAATGCTTAAACATACTACAAGTCCGATTCCCACAAACAGCGGCCCCCATACCCCGACGCCCTGTGGGCTGCTGGCAATGGCAAAATTGTGGGCAAAGCCTGCCCCCACTATCATGCCGATAACAAAAACCGCAGCATCGCCGTCTCCTTCACCGGAGAGAAAAAGTTGCCGCCCGGGACAGCCGCCAGCCAGAGCATAGGCAAGCCCAGACAAAGCCATGCCTAAAAAGTTCCAGGGGTGATCCGTATGGGAAACAGGCTGACCGGCAAAACCAGGAGTAAATTGGTTTAATATTACATTGGTTGCCAGCGCGCCCAGAAAAAGTCCGGCTATTCCCGTTGCCAGATAATAGTCCCGCACCAGAATAATATCGCGAATAGCGCCCATAGTGCAGAACCGCGTGCGTTGGGCAAGCACGCCCACGACCACGCCAAAAATCAGACTGACAATAAGCGGGGCGTGCATTGCTCCGGGACCCTTTTCGCTGAAAAACAGAGCCCCGGTATCCAGTGCGGGGCGCGCAATAAGAAGCACTAATAATCCGATCATGATGGCAGGTAACACTAATCCGGCAGCGGCATATGTGCGCTGATTTCTTCCGAGATTGTAGCCTGATTTTATGAATAATATGCCGGTCCAGATGCCGGCAACAAGTCCGGCGAGCCCAATAAGCGCATTGCCGTCACCCCCTGCCAGCCGCAGCAATGTCCGCCACGGGCAGCCAAGAAATACCAGCGCGCCGACCATGGAAAAAAAGCCCAGCACAAATCGGACTATTGGCGCGGAACCAAGTCGGGGCTTAAATTCTTTAAAAAGTAGAGCAGCAAGTAAGGCCCCCAACACGAGGCCGATGATCTCAGGACGCAAATACTGAACTGCCGCAGCCCGGTGAAGCCCCAGAGCGCCAGCGATGTCCCGTTCAAAGCAGGCAACACAGATGCCCATGTTGGGCGGGTTGCCAAATCGTTGCATGAGAGCTGCCCCGATACCAATAATGAGCCCTGATATGAAAATAGCTTTTTTTGTGGCAAAGATGTTTTTCATAAATAGTTCCTCCCCGAAAGTATCGCTCCCCTTTGATAACACTCTGAAATAGATGCCGGTTTTTTTCAAATAGTAAATTTTAATATCATAATTATGCTTTATAGATTTTATCAATACATGATCTGCAGGGCTGACATATGCTATGTTTGAAAGCAAGAGCGGTGTTTCCGGCACAAATAGCTGTGTTGGGACAATGAACCCCCTAGACGGTCATCTGTTGATGTTTCCCATTATTCCCCTTGCGTGGCGGCGTTCTCATGCGGGTTACTTGAATTTCGGGGCCACTTTTTGGGGGTAGTCCTGTTGTTTAATAGGTCTTGCAATATGGCGCACACTATAATAAATAATATTTCGCGAGCAAAAACCTGCGATTATATTATCGCTCGTGCAGAATAGTCCACCGGCTTAATAGTTAACCGCCTTAATTAATTCTTTTGGGGAGAGTGAATCATGAAAATACTGCAAAAGAAAAAAATTTTACAAATTTTAAAGGAACGCAAATGGGGAACCCTTATGGGGGTTGACGGGAAAAAACCGTATGGGGTTGAGGTGGCTTATACTCTTTTGGGGAAATACCTGTATGTCATCTTTAATCCATCAGGAAGAATGGCGCGCTGTTTTAAAAAGAATAAAAATGCTGCATTTAAAATATGCACGGCAGACAGCGACATAACAAGCTGGGAGGCAATTCTGGTAGAAGGAACTATTGAGCGGGTGGTTGACCCTGCAGACATTAAGCGGGCATTCAGGGAGCTTTCCAAAAAACTCGGTTACGATAAGAACTTATATGACAAGATGGCTGAAAAATATGCCGCAAACCCCAAGCAGTCACCCGTTCATCGTATCGTGATTAATATTATTGGAGGCAAAGGCAGCTCATAACAAGAGCTGCCTTTGCTAATTAAACAAAGTTAACCTTGTTATTGAGACTCGCTATTCCCGCTCTGAAATTTCCAGCAGAATGCCGCCGGTCGCTTTGGGATGCAGGAATGCAATACGCGCTTTGCCGGCGCCATAGCGCGGCTGTTCATCAATAAGTCTGAATCCTTTTGCCTTGAGTTCTTCAAGCGCTTGTTCAATATTTTCTACCCTGAGGGCTATGTGCTGAATTCCTTCGCCGCGGCTTTCAATAAATTTTGCCACCGGCCCATCTGGCGCGGTTGATTCAAGCAACTCTATTTCACTATCACCCACCGGGATAAATCCAACTTTGACCTTTTGTTCTGCCACCACCTCTGTATCGACCAGCTTTAATCCCAGGACATCCCGGTAGAGCTTCAATGCCTCATCCATATTCTTTACTGCAATGCCGATGTGATCAACTTTCAGAACCTTCATAGTTTTCTCCTCTGGATTAAATAAATTCTAATTTTTTAAAATTGCCCATACCCAATCAGCCCACGAGCATTAACCTTTAAACAACTTTATTCACTTAAACATGGAAGTAAAAATGTTTAGTATCCACGTTTCAGAGTTTAGGATTTCACTTCCTCAAGCGGTCCCACTATCCGCTCAATGCAGCTATAAGGATCTTCTTCACGGGCAACCACCTTTTCAATAAGCGCTTCAAAACGTCCATTCTGCCGGATCTGTTGTTGAATAATTTTTGCAACTCTGCGTTCCACCAGCCGAATAATTTCCGCTTTGATCCGCTCTTTTCTTCGGACAGCAAGCAAGCCATTCCTGACCAAAAATTCGCGATGCTCGTTTATTGCAACGATTAATTCTTCTACGCCCTGGTCAAGCACGGCAACCGTTTTCATAATTGGCGGACGCCAGGGGCTCGGTTTCGGATTCAGGTCAAGCATCTGCCTGATAGAAGTCACCAGTGCATCAGCGCCTTCACGGTCTGCCTTATTCACCACAAAAATATCCGCAATTTCCATTATGCCTGCTTTGATGGACTGAATATCATCCCCTGCCCCCGGCATGAGAACCAGCACTGACGTATCAGCGGTTTTAAAAATATCAACCTCATCCTGACCGACACCGACGGTTTCTATGAGCACAAAATCTTTTCCCGCCGCATCAAGTATTTTAGCAATATCTCCTGCTGCCTGTGACAAACCACCCATGCAGCCGCGGGTGCTCACGCTTCTGATAAACACACCGTTCTCGGTGGCAATATCTCTCATCCGAATACGGTCTCCGAGAAGGGCGCCGCCGGTAAACGGGCTGGAAGGGTCAATGGCAACGATGCCAACCTTCTTTTCCTGCGCACACAAATGCACGGTCACCTTATCTACCAGCGTGCTTTTCCCTGCACCCGGCGGTCCGGTGAAGCCAACCGTATAGGCCTTGCCGGTGTGCGGAAAGATTTCCTGCATGGCTTTGGTTGCTTCCGGCAGCTCATTCTCGACAACACTGATGAGCCGCGCAATGTCCCGAATATTGCCTTTCAACGCGCCGTTAACAAGGTCCATAGCATCGAAGATAGCGGGGTGCCCTGGGAAAAGAAATAAAATATGTTGCAGAAGCACAACCCTTAGCGGACATTCTCTTTAATATAGTGTGCAATCGTTTCTGTTGAAGTCCCCGGCCCAAAGATTTCTTTAATGCCGGCATTTTTCAGGCCCGGAATATCATCCGGGGGAATCACTCCGCCGCCAATCACCAGAATATCTTCTCCACCCCTTTCTCTTAAAAGCTGGGTGATTTTCGGAAATAGATGGTTGTGGGCGCCAGAAAGAATGCTTAACAATAGCGCGTCAACATCCTCTTGCAGGGCAGCGGTGACAATCTGTTCAGGGGTCTGCCGAAGGCCAGTATAAATCACTTCCATGCCTGCATCCCGCAGGGCCCGCGCAATAACCTTTGCACCCCGGTCATGGCCATCGAGACCCGGTTTGGCTACCATGACTCTTATTATTTTCTCTTTGCTCATGATACCTCCACTGGTTTTATAGATTACACGACTCGTGTAATACACGCAATACTTATAAAAAATTATATAAAGCGCAAAAAAGGTAACATATGGTCTTTTTAAGTGTCAAGGCTTTTTAGCGCCGGTACGTGTCAGAACCTTACCCAAAAATTAGCCAAGAAATGCAGATAAACCTCATGAGAACATCCCTACGCACCGGGTATCATGCGAAGTATCAATCCGCGATCTTCTGGGGTTCTCTCTCCACACGCATCTTCATCCCATCGACAAAATATTTTGGATAAAGCTCGGGGTAAGTGTGCCTTGACACTATAAGCTGTTTTTGTTACTACTGTTTGAACATAAGATAATCATTTGTTTTTAAATATATTTTTTAAAAAGCCAAACCCGCTGGCCGCACATTTCTGGTCAGGAAACGCAGGGTTCATTTTCAAAGGAGAACTAAATGGACGTAATGGAAGCAATAAAAGGTAGGCGGAGCATCCGGCAATATAAGAACCAGGACATTTCCGATGCGGACATTAACTATGTTCTTGAGGCTGCCCGTTGGGCGCCCTCCTGGGCAAATACCCAGTGTTTTGAATTTATCATTGTCAGAGATACTGAATTAAAGAGGCGTCTTGCTGATACGCTTCCCGAAATGAATCCAGCCCGCCCGGCATTTTTTCAGGCGCCGCTAGTTATCGTTGCCTGCGCGCAAAAACAAAAATCTGGTTATTTCAAAGGCGCACCCGCAACTGAAAAAGGCGACTGGCTGATGTTTGATACGGCCCTTGCGTTGCAGAACCTCACACTTGCCGCCTACTCACGCGGACTGGGGACGGTTCATATTGGGCTGTTTGACGCTCAAAAAGTGAAGGAACTCCTCAAGGTGCCGGCTGCTGTGGAAGTTGTCGAGCTTGTCCCCCTCGGCATTCCAGCCGAGGAAGGCAGGACGCCCAAGAGGCGCGAGCTGACAGACTTGGTGTTTTATAATTATTATGGAGAACGGCGGTTGTAGATAACATTTTAGCGTGAACAGTGATCATGGGCTATTTCATCGTATTTGAGGGAATTGAAGGATGTGGCAAAACAACACAGATTGCTCTTCTGGGCGACGCATTAAGAAAAAAGAATCTGCCGGTTATAGTAACCAGGGAACCCGGCGGCACCCCCATTGGAGATGAAATACGAAAAATCCTGCTCCACGCACAACACGCGGATATTGCCCCTGAAACCGAGCTGCTACTCTATACAGCATCGCGTGTTCAGCATCTGCACCAGCTCATCACGCCCGCCCTCAATGCTGGCACTATTGTGCTCTGTGACCGTTTTTTTGATGCAACAACCGCCTATCAGGGTTACGGAGAAGGAATTGACCTGGCATTGATAGAGCAGATGCGAAAAACTTTTGTGTCGAACCTGGTCCCCGATCTCACTATTTTGCTTGACTGCCCTGCTGAACGCGGTCTGGAGCGATCGCGGCAAAGAATCAAACGCGAAGGCAAAGAGAGCGTCGAAGGCCGTTTTGAGGAAAAGCATATCATGTTTCATGAGCGGGTCCGGAACGCGTATCTTGAACTGGCCCGAAAACATCCGGAACGGTTCTACGTGGTAAACGGAGAACAACCAGTCACGGCGGTTCACGAACAAATTTGTGCAGCCGTGAACCAGCGGCTCAGGGAAAAGGGTTATGCTGTGTGATGCGGTTTTAGGTCAACAGCAGGCAATAGATCTCCTGCAGGCGGCTGTGCGCAGCGGACGCATTGCCCCTGCATACCTGTTTACCGGCATTGAGGGCACTGGCAAATTTACCGCTGCCGTCGCGTTTGCCAAAGCCCTGAACTGCCGGGAACAAGCAGATGATTTCTGTGCAGTCTGCGCGGCGTGCCGCAAAATAGATAAACGGCTCCATCCCGACTGTTTTTTTATTGAGCCGGATAAAAATGTTATCAGAATTGAGCAGGTGCGCGAGATGCAGAAGAAGATTATTTTTAAGCCGCTGGAGGGAAACAAAAAAGTTGTTATCATTGATCAGGCAGAAAGGCTCAACCTGCATGCGGCAAACTGCCTGCTTAAGACCCTGGAAGAACCGCCGGATGATACGGTGCTGATACTGGTTGCCAATACCGGTGCGCCTCTGCTGCCTACCATTCGGTCTCGCTGTCAAATCATTCGTTTTGCACCGCTGAGTACGGCAGTTATCAGAACCATTCTCAGGGACAAAGAGCGCGGGACAGATATTGACTTTATTGCCGCACTTTCCCAGGGAAGCGTTAAACGGGCACTGGCATTACTTGAAACGGGTTTCTTGGCAAAACGCAGAGAAATTGTGCGCCTTCTGGTTGCCGGCAGCAGCGGCTTTGGTGCGCCATTGCTGCAGCTGGCCAAATTGGCATCCGATGATCAGCAGCACATCCCGCACATACTTGAATTTCTCCAAACCTGGTATCGGGACTTGTTTGTGCTGTTGAACGGCTTCCCCGAAGAAAATCTCTACAATCGTGACCTGTGCGCTGAAATGCAGGACGTGCTGATAAACACCACACGGGAACAAGTACTGCAGGGGTTTAAAAAACTGCAGTGGATCAATGCCCATCGCACTATTAATATAAATTATACTCTGGCGCTGGAAAGCATGCTGCTGCAGTCTCTATAAGGAACAGGTATGTTCTATGGACAACGTGGTAGGAGTTAAATTGCGAAAATATAAACGGGTTGTAGACTGTGATGCCGGGGGACTGCACCTGAACATCGGGGATAAAGTTATTGTTGAAACTGAAGCAGGAACGCAACTCGGCACGGTCGTGCCACGGTCTCCGTACCGCAGCCATTTGCGCTGCGAGGCCCTTTGTGGAAAAGTGCTGAGAAAGGCCGAAGACATTGATATCCGGCAGGAAGAGCTCAACATTCGCAAAGAGCGGGAATACGGCAATGCGTGCCGAAAGAAAATCATTGAGCATAATCTTCCCATGAAGCTGATCAATGTGGATATCGTGCCTGACGGCAGTAAAATTATCTTTTCTTTCACCGCTGAAAACCGCGTTGACTTTCGCACCCTGGTGAAAGAACTGGCAGCGGATCTGCGGACGCGGATTGAAATGCGGCAAATCGGTGCGCGCAATGAGGCGCAAATTCTTGGCGGCATCGGGTGCTGCGGCCGTGAACTTTGTTGCACTTCCTTTTTGCATTCATTCTGCCCGGTCACCATTAAAATGACGAAGGAGCAGGGGCTGGCGCTTGACCCGTCAAAGATCTCCGGCGTATGCGGCCGTCTGATGTGTTGCCTGGCGTACGAATATGAGACGTATGCAGAATTAAAGAAGAACCTCCCAAAGGCAGGCAAAAAAATCACCACATCTTACGGGCCGGGGAAAATCAGGCAAGTGAATGTTATCAGCCAAAAGATCACCATTGAAATGGAAGACGGGCGTATCATTGAAATGACCACTGATCAATTGAAAACTGAAATGGCTAACCACAAGCCTTCGCCCAATGAAAACGGCCAATGAGGAATACTTTTTACGTCACAACCCCCATTTATTATGTGAATGATGTGCCGCATATCGGACATGCCTATACGACCATTGCCGCAGATGTGCTGGCCCGCTATAAGCGGCTGCAGGGGAAGCAGGTGTTTTTTCTGACCGGAACTGATGAACACGGTAAAAAGGTTGAGCAGGCTGCGCAGGAGGCAGGCGAAGCCCCCCTGCACTTTGCCAATCGGGTCATGCAACGTTTTAAAAGTCTCTGGACAAAACTTAATATATCAAACTCCGATTTTATCCGCACCTCTGAGGAGCGCCACACGGTGGCGGTGCAAAAATTCTTCCGGATGCTTGCTGAGCAGGGAGATATTTATCTGGGTGAATATGAAGACTGGTACTGCGTGCCCTGCGAAAGTTTCTGGACTGATACACAATTGGTTGACGGCAGGTGTCCTAATGCTGATTGCCGCCGACCCGTTGAAAAACTGCGCGAGGAAAGCTATTTCTTCAGAATGTCTCGATATCAGAAACAGCTCCTCAGACATCTTGAGGAAAACCCCGATTTTGTCCAACCCGCGTCCCGGTATAACGAAATAGTGAGTTTTGTCAGAGAAGGCTTGCGCGACTTAAGCATCAGCCGCACCAGCTTTTCTTGGGGTATTCCAGTGCCGGATAATCCGAAGCATGTCATTTATGTGTGGTTCGATGCACTGCTTAATTACATTTCTGCTATAGATTATTACAGCGGAGGGGAACGATTCCAGTCCTTCTGGCCGGCCGACGTACACATTATCGGCAAAGATATTGTGAGGTTTCATGCAGTGTATTGGCCCACCTTTCTTATGTCAGCTGGCCTGCCGCTGCCGAAACAGATTTTTGCTCATGGCTGGTGGACGATTGAAGGGAAGAAAATGTCAAAGACCCTTGGCAATGTTATTGATCCCTACCAGCTTGTTGACGAGTATGGTGTTGACCCGGTGCGCTACTTTCTTATGCGGGAAGTGCCGTTCGGGCTTGACGGAGATTTTTCCCGACAGGCAATAATAGGCCGTATTAACAGCGATCTGGCAAATGATCTGGGAAATCTGTTCAACAGGGTTATTGCGATGGTTCAGAAATACTTTCAGGGCATCGCGCCGCGGGCAGAAACATATGAAGCGATAGATGGTGCCTTGAAGGATAAGGCGGTGGCGGTATGCAAAACATTTGACGAAAGCATGAATCAGCTTGCCTTTAATCGTGCGCTCGCTGCGGTCTGGGAACTGATCGGATTAACGAATAAATATGTTGACGAAACCGCCCCATGGTCGCTGGCAAAGGAACCGGGCGAAAAAAAACGTCTCGCAACAGTTATGGTGACGATGCTTGAAGCCCTCCGCCTGGTATCGGCTCTGCTTTCACCATTTATGCCTCGTTCATGTGAAACCATGTGGCAGGCGATGGGCAGTGAAAAGCCTCTTGCACAGCAAAAACTTGCAGACGTTGCAGAATGGGCGGCTATTACCCCGGGAACCCGGATTAACAAAATACCGCCCTTGTTTCCCCGCATTGATACTGGTCGTGCATCATGAATTTAGTAGCCAGTCAGCTTATTACCAGAAAGCGTCTGAGCGTTATTTTTGCGCTCCCCAATCTGCTTACCCTGTTTCGCATTTTTGTTACCCCTTTATTTTTTATTCTTTTTTTCTATTTTCCGACTCGGGTCTTCAGCCTCCTCGCATCGCTGCTTTTTGCCCTTGCATCCTTAACCGATTTTCTGGACGGTTATATCGCTCGGCGCTGGAACCTTGAGACCTCTCTGGGAAAATTTCTTGACCCGCTGGCAGATAAGCTGCTGGTGGCGGTTGCTTTAATCATGCTCATACCCCTTGACCGGGTGCCTTCCTGGATAGTCGCGGTTATCATTGGCCGGGAGATTCTGGTAACCGGGTTGCGGGTGGTAGCGGTCAGCGAGGGTTTGGTGATTTCTGCAAGCAGACTGGGTAAATACAAGACTGTTCTGCAAATACTGTCAGTCATATGCCTGCTCATTCACTATGAATATCATTTAACGCTGAAGTCATCCTATCTTTTAATAAATTTTCACGAGGTGGGGATGGGGTTGCTCTGGATTGCGATGTTTGTCACCCTGTGGTCCGGCGTCGATTATTTTATAAAGTTTTTTACACAAGTTTTTTATAGGATAGGATAAAAAAAGGGGCATGGGATCAAACAGCGGCAAGATAACATTTAACTATGAAATACCCGCGCCTTAAGCCTTAATTGCAGAAAAACTTGACGAGAACAGGTTAGCCGGACGGTCTGGGTTGTGGCTACGAAAACCTCGAGGCGCCGGTTCTTTTTTTACCAATTGCGCTTTGTGTTTCCATACGGTTTGCCTGAATTTCATGGATAAGATGTTGGGGCAAAGTCCTAAAATAATTTTCAATTGACAAAAAAAGTTATGTAATATAAATAAAATAGCATAGAGCGGGAATAACTCAGTGGTAGAGTACAACCTTGCCAAGGTTGGAGTCGCGGGTTCAAATCCCGTTTCCCGCTCCATTTCATCTGTATAATGAACCACAGGGAACATTGCGAATCGTAGTTGGCGTCCTCTGTGGTTTGAAATTTAAGGCGGCGTAGCCAAGTGGTAAGGCAGAGGTCTGCAAAACCTTTACACAGCGGTTCGAATCCGCTCGCCGCCTCCAATATTTTATGTAAGGCCTGCAAAGTAGTTCAACACTGCAGGCCTCATTTTCATGTTTTTGCGCACTTTTTGAAGAAAATCAGTTGGGACAACCCATAAAACGTAACAAATCAGAACTATTATCTACACATGAACAATATTTCACCAGTCGTTGAAAGCAAAGCGTGCAGTGGCTGTGGGATGTGTGTTGGTGCCTGTCCGGTTGGCGCTATTAAGCTGAGAGAACATTCTATACCGGCAGTGGATGAAACTTGTACCGAATGCGGCATCTGCGTTGAACTCTGTCCGCGTACAGAGATGCCCTACACTGCTATAGAAGAAACCGTTTCCCGTGACCACCATGCAGACCAGCACGATGAGCTGTTAGGATATTTTACCAGAATTGTCTTAGCGCGGGTTTTTAATGATGAGATTCGTTCCCGTTCATACTGGGGTGGCGCAACGACCGCTTTTTTAACCTATCTGCTTGAACAGGGGTACATAGACAGCGCGTTGCTAACGGATAAAGTTCATAACTGCTATTACTGCGCACATCCGAAAACTCGCATTGCGAAAACCTCTGCCGACATCCTCGCCTGCGCGTTTACCAAACCTACTATCAATCCGCTGCTTTCGCAGCTTCCCGTAGCAGGCAAAAGCGTCGCCATTGTGGGCACCGCCTGTCATATTGAAGCGGTCAGAAAAGCCCAGCATCTTATAAAACATGGTACGACGGCGCGAGATCGGTGTCGAGAATTGGTCGGCAATATTTCGTTTTTAATCGGCATCAACTGCTTCTTTGCCAATAATTACAATGGGGTAGAGCGACAGTTAGCGCGTCTTGGACTTAAGGAAGCTGGTATCAAACGCTTTTTCTATGCAACCGGCATCCCTTCTGTTGAGCTGTTTGATGGCACCATCAAATCCATCCCAGAGGGAAACCGGGATTTCTCATCATTAAATCCTGGGTGCCTGTTGTGCTATCCATCCTACACCGCGCGCCTTTCCGACGTAACATTCGGCAAAACCATGTCTGAAGAATGGGGATGGAATGATGTTATTTGCCGAAATGCCCGGGTGGATGCCCTGCTTAAACACATGGAACATAAAAAGCATATTGAGACACGGGTTCCAGAAGATGGTGGCAGCGAACTGCTGCAGTCTCTGCTTGAGGCTGAAGTGTTCAAAGTGGATGCCGCCGGCTATGCGGCCTATGTGGAAACAGGCAGGTTCAGACCTGATGAAACAGCTACCGCTATGCTGAACCGTCCCGGGGGTGCTATACGGGGAAGCAACAGGTTACGGCTCATACAGGCGGTGCGCAAATATTCTTTTTACGAGCCAGCAGTTGCTGCGCGCAAGAGAAAAGGCTTTTTCGTGCCGGAATTAAAGTGATCCTATTTGCCCCTTACCAAAAAATTGCCACCAGAAAAATG
>Ga0101944_10002177_pt1 | contig 33450 bp, 28 predicted proteins | sample DewCreD2012metaG_FD_75245 | JGI IMG/M metagenome (GOLD analysis project Ga0101944, IMG submission 75245) | Hot spring sediment bacterial and archeal communities from British Columbia, Canada, to study Microbial Dark Matter (Phase II) - Dewar... ... | reverse complement strand
ATCCGTCATTTCGGCGCGCATGTCGCCAACTTGTGTCGCCATAGGCGGCTCCCGTCTCTCAACTGCCGGAACGGCAAAAACACATCTTTGGGCGCTACGTGAACTTTAAAAACCCGGAAAAAGGCCATCAACAGGGGATTGCCAGACAAATCGCTACCGTTCTTCAATCGCCGGGCGGAAGTGGCGGAGGAGGGTTTCCCCCCTCCGCCGAGGGACTGACAAAGTTTTACCGCGTCAGCGCGCGAACCGCCAGATTTGCTCCGGCAGGTATTTTGCGCCGAGTTGTTTGAGCAGGTATTTTTCGGTCAGACCGCGCAGTTTGAGCGAATCGGGCAGGTTGGCGGTGAATTGCACCATGCGGTAATCGAGGAAGGGGTAGCGACCCTCAACCGAGTTGCCCATCGCCATGCGGTCGCCCTGCGAAGAGAGCAGATAAGGGGAGAGGAAGGTGCTGATTTCGAGATATTGCGCCTGAGACAGGGGAGTCCAGCGGGAAAAGGCCGGGGGCAGGGGCTGCCCGGGGTGCGTAAGCGGCTGGGGCGGCTCGCGGAAAAAGCGCGTGAGGCGGCTGGTGTTGTTCCAGCGGATGAGATGGGAGTAGTACGGTGAATCCGTTTCGGTCAGACCCTGCCGAAAGAAGACTTTCAAATAATTCATCTGCCCGTCCGAAAGGTTGGCGATGTCGCGGTAGATGCGGCGCAGGAGCAGAGGGCGAATTTCAGAATCGGGCTGGCGCGCCCAGAAGCGGCGCAGGCGCATTTCTTTGAAAATGTCGTACCCGGCCAGGGTTTCATCGGCGCCTTCGCCGGTGAGGACGACTTTGAAGTTTTTGCCCCGAACCAGGCCAGAGAGCAGGAACATGGGGGCCGGGGCGGTGCGCAGGAGCGGCACTTCGGCGTGCCAGATGACTTGGGGGAAGACCTGGCCGATTTGTTCGTAGGTGCAGTGGATGACGTTGTGCCGCGTGCCGAGAAAGCCCGCTACTTCCTGTTGGAAGGCGCTTTCATCGAAGGCCGGGTCAGAGAAGGCGATGGAGAAGGTTTCGAGTTCCGATTGCCCATAGCGGCGGATGAGGGCGGCGACGAGCGAAGAATCGAGGCCGCCGCTCAGGTAGGCGCCAACCGGCACATCGGCCCGCAGGCGGATGCGCACGGCGTCAATCAGCAGGGTTTCCAGTTGTTCGAGGTACTCTCCCGCGCTTTTGGGCCGGTCGGGAGGGTTGAATTCGGGCTGCCAGTAGGGGCGAATCTCGAATTTCTCTGGGCTGGCAAGCAGGTAGTGGCCGGGCGGCAGTTCGGCAATGCCCTTGAAGATGGCGCGCGGGCTTTGGACGCTCCAGAAAGTGAAAATTTCTTGTAACGCCTGCGGGTCGATTTCAGCGCGCTGGCCGGGGTAGGCCAGGATGGCTTTCATCTCCGAGCCGAACAACAGGTGGTTTCCGGCGCGGGCGTAAAAGACCGGGCGCACGCCCAGCCGGTCGCGCGCCAGGAAGATACTGCGGCTGCGCCTATCCCAAATGGCGATGGCAAATTGGCCGTTGAACAGGTCAAGGCAGGCCGGGCCGCGTTCTTCGTAAAGATGCAGGATGACTTCGGTATCGCTTTGGGTGCGAAAGCAGTGGCCGCGCCGTTCGAGCTCGGCGCGCAGTTCGATGTAGTTAAAGATTTCGCCGTTGAAGACAATCCAGAGCGATTCGTCTTCGTTGCCGATGGGCTGGTCGCCGGTGGCCAGGTCAATGATGCTCAGCCGGGCGTTGCCGAGCGCGGCGTGGGGGTCGGAATAAATGCCAAAGCCATCGGGCCCGCGATGCCGGAGCATTTCGAGCATTTGATGCAGGATGCGCTTTGAGGGGCGTTCGGCTTCCCCCAGGTTGACTACGCCGCAGATTCCGCACATTTCAGGCCGTCGCTTTCATTTTTCGCAGTTCCGATTTCAGCACTTTGCCGTGCGCATTGAGCGGCAAAGCCTGGAGAAAGATAACCGATTGCGGGAGCATGTGACGAGGCAGGCGCGTTTGGCAATGTCGAAGCACATCTTGCTCGGTGAGCGCCGCGCCGGTTTTTCGCACCAGGAAGGCAGCAATTTGCTCCCCGGCCTGTTCATCGGGCAGGCCCACAACCGCCGCCGAGACCACTTGGGGAATTTGCAGCAGGCACGATTCGATTTCGTAACTGCTGATGCGGTGCCCGAACGATTTGATGAAGTCGCTTTTGCGGTCAACGATATAGATATAACCGTCTTCGTCCACCGTTGCCAGGTCGCCGGTGTAGAGCGCGCCATTGCGGAATTTCTCGCGGCTGGCTTCCGGGTCATCGAGATAGCCGGGGGAGATGTTTTGGCCCCAGGCGACGATTTCGCCGGTTTGGCCGGGCTGAATCTGCTTTCCGTTTTCGTCCAGCACCTTCAGGCTGACGCCGGGGATGCCGCGCCCAATGGAGCCTATCTTCGACTGGAGAAGTTCTGGCGGCAGGTAGGAGAGCCGCGCGGTGGCTTCGGTCTGCCCGTACATCACATAGATTTGCGCCTGCGGGCGGCTGGCAGCCAGTTCTTGCAGCAGGGCGTTGTGCAATTTTCCACCAGCCTGCTGTATTTTTCGCAGGCGGGGCAGTTCCCGCTTGGGAAAAGAGGAGTTGCGCAGCAAAATCTGATAAGTAGATGGAACGCCCGCCAGGCCGGTGCATTGGGTCGTTTCCATCATATCCAGAACGGTTTCGGGGTAGGCAAACGTGTTGCTGATGACGAGCGTGGCGCCGACCCGCAGGTGGGTGTGCAGGAGGGATGCTCCGTAGCAATAGTAAAACGGCAAGACGACCATCATCCGTTCGGCGGCGGTGAGTTCCAGATATTCGATGATGGACTCGGTGTTGGCTTGCAGGTTGCGGTGGGTGACGCGCACCAGGCGTGGGCGGGCGGTGGTGCCGGAGGTCGGCATGAGCGCGGCGTCAGAGTCGAGGTCGAAGCCGGGGTCGGGCGCAAGCCAGGGCGTGGAATCGGCCTGGAGCAGGTTGTTTTCCAGTAAGAAACAGGACAACCCACTGCATACACTGGCATATTTGACCTGGGCGGGTTTGTCGAGAAACAGGAATTTGCACTCCGCGAAATCTAACACGCGCTGGACTTCTTCGAGAGGGTATAAATTGGAAATTGGCACAGCCACCGCGCCGATTTTCAGGATTGCCAGGTACGCGGCGGCCCACAAGGGCGAGTTTTTCGCCAGGATGGCAACCCGCTGCCCGGCGCGAATGCCGCACCCGGTCAGTTCGTCCGCCAGGCGCGCGCAGATTGCCTTGAGTTGGGCGTAAGCGACCTGTCCCTCGGTTGTAATGAAGGCGGGGGCTTCATCGCAGGCATTGCGCAGGAAATAATCGGCGGCGTTCATGGCGGCAAGTTCTATTAAGGCCTGTGATTGAGTTTGCCGCTCACATAGGCCGCCAGGCTGGCAATCGAGTCGAAGTTTTGGGGCGTAATTTCGGCGTCTTCAACCGAAACTTTGAAATGGTCTTCGATGAATGCGACCAGTTCCACGACACCCGTCGAATCGAGGATGCCGTTTTCGAGGAAAGAGTCGTCGTCGTTGTAGGCAAATCCATCGGGCGCAAACAGGATGTTTTGGGCAATATAGTTGCGCAGGGTTTCTTGAATTTCTGGCAGGGACATTTGCTTTCTCGCTTTCTGGGGTTGGGGGTTCGATGTTCGAGGTTCGAGTATTCGATATTCGAGGCTCATCCAATGTGAATGCGCAAAGGCGGGGTTGATTTGGAAGAAATAGCGTGAACAATTTTGATGAAAAAGAAGCGGGAAATATGTAGTTTGGGCAGTTCGCTGAATTTGAGCATCCAGTGCATCCAGCGGGAGGGGATGTTATCTTCCCAATAATACGCATACAGCCGCCGCCAGCCTTCACGCTTGAGGGTCAATTGTAGCGAGCGATGAAGAGCGGCGGCCAGGTTTTTGCCCCGCAGACTGGGAGGAAGGAAAATATCCAACGCATAAGCATCGCCGCTGACACAATCAATGGCGAGCATGGCCAGGTCGGGGTGCTGGATGGGCATTTTTTCTTGACAGGGGGTCAGACACCAGACATCGCCAATGACTACGTTTTGATTGTCTACCAACGCAAACCCCCGCAAGCCTTGTTTGAAGTGGCGCAAGGCTGCCAATCGGCGATTAGCCGCCAGAAAGGTGTGTTTTCGCGCCTCGATTTCGCTTGCATGGAGTTCGATGAATTGGTAATTCAGCCCTAAAAGTGGATCTTTTGAAATCTCCAATTGCATCAAGTCGAAATACCCAGGGATGGCCACCCTTTTATAAAAAACCTGTTGATGAAAAAACCTGGATAACTCGCGTTTCTTTACAGCATCACCAATTAACTTTAACGCAAGTTTGATGTTTTCGAACATAAGCCACCCTACATGGATAAAGGAGAGTTATCCCCATGATTAGAATTATATTAAATAATACCATAACTAGATGAATACGTCACTGTAGTTTTTGGCATTGTGGCATTAGCAATGTTAATAAATCGTAACTACTCACCCATCCGGCCCCGCCGGGGAATAAATCCCCCCGGCTACAAAGTAACGCCCTGTAAACAGGGCTTTAACTGCCTAAAATCAACGATGGACAGCGTAAAAGTCGGATTTATTCGACGCTGTTTATAGCCGGAGGGCTCTGCGAAGCGTCCCGAAGGGGCAGCCCCCGGCGAAGCGGGCAGAAAGATGCACCGGTGAGTAGATACAAGAAAAAGAAGATGAAAACGCTATGTCAGGGCAAGCCAACAGGCAAATGAAATGGACACTTCAACCGCATCAAACATTGGCCCAATAACCATAACAGAACGGATTGTTGATCTTGATATTCTGCGAGGGCTTGCCTTATTTGGAATTCTTATGGTGAATATTCACTATTTTTGCGCGCCGGATGCTTTTTATGTTCAATATTTTGGAAAGTTTTCTGCTTCCTTTCTAAACGATGCCGTGTTTCATGTGGTAAATTTCTTGTTTGCCGGAAAGTTTTACCCGGTGTTTTCTTTCTTGTTTGGATTGGGGTTCTTTGTTCAATTTTCTAAACTCCAAGAAAAGGGAATAAGAGCGCGTGCTTTTTTCGCCAGACGCTTGACTATTTTATGTTTTTTGGGGGTCATGCACGTACTCTTTGTTTGGGAAGAAGACATACTCTTGTTCTACGGATTGTTTGGTTTTGTATTAATCTATTTTGTCAATTGTTCCTCAAAACAAATTCTCATATCCGCAATCCTTACTTATGCTTTCGTGGTTTTTGTTGCGGTTTTTAACAATGCTTTTCATTTTTTGCCGCCCAAGTATTCTCCATTTGGCACCTTGGAAAGTTATATGCTTTTTTATAGGACGGCATCGTATTGGCAAATTCTTCAATTACGGGTTGTCTTATATGCAGATAAGCTTTTCACAATTGGCGGGTTTATCCATCACCTTGACCGTTTGGCATTCTTCTTGCTTGGCCTTTACGCAGGGAAAGCGAATTTGATAGCCAAACTTTCAACGCAGGGAAGTCAGTGGGCGCGTTGGTGGGGGGTGGCTTTTGTATTTGGTATCCTTGGACAGGCGTTGTGGCTGGTATTACCCGCGACAAAACCTTTGTTACAACGTCCTATATCCGTGATGATGACTGGTTTTTTTATTCCTGCTCAGGTATTTACATACATTGCAGGTGTTCTGCTTATATTGAAGATGCCAAAACCGAAGAAAATGTTGTCTATGTTCGCATTTCCTGGAAGGATGACTTTAACGAACTATTTGCTAGGCACAATAATCTTCTCGCTCTTGTTTAACTCGTATGGTCTCGGTCTGTATGGCCGCCTGAGCCCAATACATAATATGATTGTTGCTATCTTGTTCTATATCTTCCAAGTTATTTTCAGCAAAATCTGGCTCAGCTATTATAGCTACGGCCTTTTGGAATGGCTTTGGCGTTGCGCCACATATTGGAAAATTTTGCCCTTGGGCAAACCCGCAGCCCAAATCGTTCTACCCGCTTCTCTCACCTGCACCGAATAAAGACACTTTAGGGTTTTACAGGAGAAAATCATGCAAAATTCGACGATTCATGTAACCAGCCCTGCGCCGCGCGAGGTGTGGAAGTCTATCTTCAACGCTGACCCAGAAGCGGTACCATACCAACACCCAGACTGGTTTGCAAGCATTTGTGAATCGGCGAACTATGAAGATATCAGTCGTCTGTATGAAACCCGAGATGGACGTCAATTTGTCTTGCCGTTGGTTCGTCGGCGTGGCTTACCCACCCGCTTATCGTTTGCTGCTTCACCGCCTTCAGCCTGGGGGATGGGCGGGCTGGTAGGGTCGCCCCATTTGCGCTACGAAGAGATGCAGGCCGTTTTCGATGATTTGATTCATTTGCCTTACCTTCGCGTAAGTATCCGGCCAAATCCGCGTCTGGCGGCGCTTTGGGCGGCTACTGTTCCAAAAGGCGTTTTATGTATTCCTCGTCGAGCGCACATTTTAGATTTAGAAGGCGGTTTTGAACGTGTTTGGCAAGAACGCTTCCAAAAGAAAACGCGCACAGCGGTGCGGAAGGCGGAACGATTGGGGGTTGTTGTGGAGAGTGATACCGGGGACAGGCTGTTGCCAGTTTTTTATGAATTGCTCCTGCGTTCGTTTGACCGTTGGTCGCTTCAACAGAATGAACCGCGATTTTTAACTCACTTGCGTGGTCGGTGGCGTGACCCCTACCAGAAATTTGATCTGATTTCCCGTCAGATGGGGTCTGCTTGTCGGATTTGGGTTGCATGGGTAAACGGGAAACCCGCTGCGGCCAGCCTGGTTTTGCAATATCACAATGTCAACGACTCGCGTGGCGCAATGGACAAGGAAGTCGCTGCGACCAGTCGTTGTAATGAGCTGATCCAAAAATGCTCGATAGAAGAAGCCTGTCGTGCCGGTTGCCGGTACTACCATCTGGGAGAATCGGGCAATTCGGAATCACTCGCGCATTATAAAGAGCGCTTTGGTGCTGTGCCGTATGAGTATACAGAGTACGTTGTTGAGCGATTTCCAATTACAAGCATGGATAAGATAGCGCGTACGATGGTCAAAAAATTGATCGGTTTCAAAGACGCTTAGGCGCGCTCTCGTCTTACACTTTCTTGAAATCTCGTTGCCCTTCAAATCACTTTGCATGAATGCTTGGCAACGAATTGAGCCGCAAGGGTAAAACTATGAATAAGCATCCGATGCGTGTTATCAGTCCTGCGCCGCGTGATGTATGGCAGGTGTTGTTTCGCGCTGATGATGAGGCGGTTCCATACCAACATCCCGATTGGTTCGATAGTCTTTGCCGGGCGGGACACTATCAAGATATCAGCCGTATGTACCAAACAGAAGATGGCCGCCAGTTTATTTTGCCCCTCGTACGGCATCGCGGCATACCATTATTCTTGAACCCGGCAGCCTCTATGCCTGAAGCCTGGGGAATGGGTGGATTGGTTGGGGCAATGAATGTTCGCCCTTCCGATATTCGTCTGGTATTTGAAGACCTGGCGAAATTGCCATATCCTAGCATCAGCATTCGCCCCAATCCTCGGCTGGCAGCTTTGTGGGCTGTTGCCGTGCCACAATCTGTACTCGTCATACCACGGCGGGCTCATGTGTTAGACCTGCAGGGCAGGTTTGAACAAATTTGGCGCACTAAATTCAACCATCAGACCCGGACTGCCGTACGAAAAGCCGAGCGCGAGGGGGTTGTTGTGGAGCGGGATACGACCGGGCGGCTGGTGCCAGTCTTCTATGACTTATTGCGCTGTTCTTTCGACCGTTGGGCCTGCAAGCAGCATGAACCGCGTTTTCTCACTCACTTCCGAGGACATCTGCGCGACCCATTAAAAAAATTTCAATTGGTTGCAAAAACAATGGGCGAAGCCATGCGTATTTGGCTTGCCTGGGTAAACGGATTGCCTGCAGCGGCTATCCTGGTTTTGCAATATGGCAACGTCAACGTACCGCGCGCGGCCATGAACCGGGATATTACAGGGACAACCTGCGCAGGCGTATTGTTGCATAAAATGGCTATTGAAGAAGCCTGTAAGGCGGGATGCCGCTATTACCATTTGGGCGAATCGGGCGATTCGGTTTCGTTAGCGCAGTTCAAAGAACGTTTTGGGGCAGTGGCTTACCCGTATGCTGAATATCACATCGAACGCCTGCCCATCACGCCGCTGGAACACAGGCTGCGTTCACTGGTTAAGAAAGCCATTGGCTTTAAGGATGTTTAATGTGGGGAGATACGTTACTTATGTCTGCTCGTGAATCGTTACAGTACCTGATTGATGAGTTGCAATTCCGGTTCGATTTATTTCCCACAGGCGATTATCAGCCTTTGCCTTGGCTTGGTCTGCGCAAGGCCAAGCGCGCAACAGGTACCAAAATGCGCTGGAATGCAATCTGGGATTCGCTAAAAAATGACGCGATCTCTTCTGGCATGGATATTGGATGCAACATGGGATTTTTCTGCTTTTCATTGGCTGAAAAAGGGATACCCATGCTTGGGATTGACCTGGACCCGCGTTATATCCGAATTGCATCTTATGTTGCCAAAAGAACAGCCATGCCTGGAGTGGCGTTTTCTCTGATGGCTGTGGAATTACAAACCATGCCTTTGCTCCCTCGCACAGACCTGGTATTGCTTCTCTCAGTTTGGCATCACTGGGTGAAACTCTATGGACTGGAGACGGCCAGCCAGATGCTTACTGCATTATGGGGAAGATGTGAAAAAGTCCTGTTTTTTGAAACAGGAGAAACCGAAATGAGTGGTGACTTTGGCCTTTCAGTTTTAGGTGAATCTCCACGAGAATGGCTACAAACTTATCTGGAGCAAACCTGTCCTCGCTCTTCTGTAGAACACTTGGGGCAGTTCAAGGCATTTGCGCCAAATGGGAATGAAGAACGCAACGTTGCCTATCGAAACTTATTCAAAGTGACCCGTTTACAAGGTTAGTTATGCTTATTTTGCGAACAGTCTTTCTCTTTGCCCTGACTACTTTATTGAATACTGCCTGCCAATCACAGCAGATGACTTTTCCGATTGTGCCTGAAACCGTCACTTCCACGCCGCAGCCTTCTGCGACTCCTTCACCAATCCCTACGGTTACGCCAGTGCCTATCCCAATGCCGTATGGGCAAAGTGGAACGTGGTCGTTTATTTTTCAGGATGAGTTTAATGGCAACGCACTGGATACAAGTAAATGGCATCCCTGTTATTGGTGGGATAAGCAAGGCTGTACAATTGTGAGTAACAATGAATTGGAATGGTATCAACCAGACGAAGTTTTCGTTTCAGATGGCTTGTTGCGTCTGCGCGCCCGGCCGCGTGTCGTTGAAGCAAGTAATGGGAACACATATCCATACACATCAGGAATGGTTTCCAGCGGGCGTGGTTCATCTGACCCTTCTGCGCCTTCTGGCCTCGTGTTTCAATATGGGTATGTTGAAATCAGGGCTAAACTACCCGCAGGCCGCGGCTTATGGCCGGCGTTCTGGCTTTTGCCCGATAATAATACCTCAAAGCCCGAAATTGACGTTTTGGAAGTCCTGGGACATGCTCCAGATACCATTCACATGGCTTTTCACTATCGCCTGCCAGATGGCAGCGATGGACGGGAGAAACATACCTGGAAGGGACCAGATTTTTCAGCGGATTGGCACATCTTTGCAATTGACTGGCAGCCTGATAAGCTGATTTGGTACATTGATGGGGTCGAACGATGGCGTTACACCAATGCGAGTTATATTCCCAATGTTCCAATGTATTTGCTTCTTAACCTGGCAGTAGGTGGCGATTGGCCTGGCGCGCCCGATGAGAACACCCGGTTTCCTACATATTATGAAATTGATTATGTTCGTGTATGGAGTCGTTAGATGTTTACAGGTCATACGGTGATGAATTCTTTCAATAGATTTGTGGAGCATTTACGCGACCCTCTCTATAGAAACGGGTATGCGCTGGTATTAAGCTCTGGTCTTACTTCTGCATTGGGAATGGGTTACTGGATACTGGCTGCTCGTCTTTATTCAACCGATGTGGTGGGTATCAACTCGGCCATTCTTTCCATGATGATGTTTTTGGGTGGCGCAGCCCAATTTAACCTTGTTAATGTTTTAAATCGTTTCTTGCCGCGCGCCGGGCGTGATGCAGGAAAACTGATTGGAGTAATTTACCTGGTTACCTCCACTGCGGCGCTCATTGCAAGTCTGATTTATCTTTTTGGAATCAATTTTTGGTCTCCATCTCTTAATTTTTTGGTCGAGAGCCCATTTTCTGCTCTGGCGTTTATTTTTGCAACAATTTCCTGGTGCATTTTTGCCTTACAAGATGGCGCTCTCACCGGTCTTCGACAGGCAACCTGGGTGCCGGTGGAAAATGTCATTTTTGCTGTTGCAAAAGCAGTATTGTTGGTTTTGTTTGCTGGCATTTTGCCATCCTATGGACTCGTCGCTTCATGGGTAATTTCCGTTGGGTTGGCGTTGTTACCTGTGAACATCCTCATTTTCCGACGTTTAATACCAGCGCACATGTGCGCCACGGAAGTAAAGTATGAGCCGATTGTGGCTTCGGAAATTCTTCGCTATGTTTTGGCAGATTACCTGGGTTATATGCTCTGGTTGGGATTGACAACCTTGCTGCCCATTCTCGTTGTTCAGCGGCTGGGCGCTACTGCAAATGCCTACTACTACCTGAGCGAGACGATTGCATATTCTCTCTACCTGGTCAGCCGCAATATGGGCATGTCGCTTATTACAGAAGGCGCTCTCGACCAGGAAAAATTACAGGAGTACAGCATCCGTGTTCTTTTGGGAACTTCTCGCCTTGTCTTGCCGCTGACAGCAGTCGTTGTATTAGGCGCCCCTCTGATTTTGAGCCTATTTGGTACAAACTATGCCAGCGAAGGCGCAACTTTATTACGCCTTTTGGCGCTTTCTGCCGTTCCCAACATCATCACGTCGCTTTATCTGAGCATTGTTCGTGTTCAGCGTCGCATGAAAGCCGTTGTCATTATGCTTGTTTCTTTATGCTCTCTCATTCTGGGCCTGACATATTTGTTTTTGCCGATGTATGGAATTAATGGGATTGGCATGGCCTGGCTGCTTGGTCAAACTGTAGTTTCGCTGATCCTGCTTTGTACAGAACTTCGTCCCTTGTTGTGGCATAAAGTTTGAACTTGAGTTACGGGTAAAGTATTTCTATGACATCATCCCTTTTGCGAATGAGTGAGCTGATTGCCAATTTGAAAGGATTGTTTATTCTTTCCAGTTTGCATCCAATGATTGTACATGTTAAGCGGCAAGCAGCATCCCGGCTTGATTCATCGGCGTCTAGATCATGGGTTATTCTCAAGCGTAATCGTGCTTTAGGCGATAGGGAGGTATTGTGGTTAGGTAGAAACGATCAGAAAACGATGGCGATTTGCCATATTCCTCGGTCAAAACCTGCCCTTTTACACTACCAACATCATGAAGAAGTGTGTGACAGATTATGGAATAACACAGCGCTTGGCAAGTGGCGTGACGTTTTGCCGCGCGAGTTGTACCGGGGTTTTTATAAAAGTCGTTTTTACGCGCTCGAAACCCCTCTTGCTGGAATCTCCGCCTCACGATTCATTCAAAACGATGAATGGCGCAAAAACGTTTTGAACGCATCGATTGATGCGATTTTGCACTTACATCAGCAGACATCGCGGGTTGTTATATTTGATAGGAGATTATTTGATAAATGGGTAGTTCAACCCCTGCAAGCCATTCGGCAATCTACGCTTCCTCTGTATTATCCTCATTCTCTCACAACGCTTTCCAAAATCGAAAAACACTTAAGCGGCCAGTTGTTGGGAATCCCTTTTACACTTTGCTGGATACACGGAGATTATTGGACAGAAAACATTCTGGTTACGCCAGATGGCGCACAGGTTACAGGGATTGTCGATTGGGAACTTTCTCAGCCCGATGGTTTCCCCCTGTTAGATTTGGTCAACTTGCTTCTTTCTGTCAATCGCATATTAGAAGCAAAAGAACTGGGTCATTTGCTGATTGACGTGCTTGAATTTGGCGCTTGGCCGTCGGGATGGGATGCGATTCTTGGTCAGGTTTACCAAAAACTGGGGAATAACTTTCCCGACATGCAAGATATCTTACTCTTGTTTTGGCTGCAACACACCAGCGCAAAGATATTGACCACCAGTCATTGGCTCGTCAATCCCTTATGGGCGCGCGCAAATTATGTTGATGTAGTGAAATACCTTGAAACCCGATTTGGCAGTTAAGGTGGCTGCATAAAACATGCTTTCTTGTGCTGATGCTTGTACAAGTATAAAAACAAAATTCTTACCAGGAATATGGTTTTTTGTACGCAGCCCCTGGTTTCTCCTCGCGCTTGTGGCCGAATTCTGGGCCTTTTCATTGCACTCGTTTAAATTAGATGCTATGCAAGATTGGGGATTGGTCTCCATTTTTCCGGTGACGATTATTCTTGCTTACCTGCTTTTGTTGATAAGTTTTGCCAGTTTGTTCTCTCGCAAAAATGTGACCAATTCCATTTTTTTTGCACATATTTTTCTATATATCATCATGATGCATGGCACGCCGCAATTTTTGTATGGGACATTACGTTATTCTTGGGCCTGGAAACATGTTGGAATTGTTGATTACATCATTCGCCATCAGGCCATTAACCCCAATATTGAAGTTTTGCCCGTTTATCATAACTGGCCAGGCTTTTTTGCTCTTAATGCGATGTTTACAGAACTCACGGGCTTTTCGAGCGCGCATATTTATGCGGGTTGGGCCCCTGTTTTCTTTGAAACGCTATTTGCCTTAGGCTTGTTCGCTCTCTTTCGTTTGTTTACCACAGACCGGCGTATCCAATGGCTGGGTGTATGGTTGTTTTTATTAACAAATTGGGTCGGCCAGGATTATTTTGCTCCACAAGCGCTCACGTACTTTTTATTCATTACTGTTCTCATTCTTACCCTATCTGGTTTTGGGGTAAAACCGGAAGTTGTTCACGAAAAATTGATTGCCCGGTTTGCCAGCATAGCAAAATTCTTGCGTCTGCCTGAGCGCTTTCAACGCTGGGTGCACAAACTTCAACCTCCTCCGATGCATATTTCGGAATACAATACAACGCCGCGCTGGGTTTTAAAAATCATAGTATTAATCATCTTTGGAGTGATTGTCTCAACCCATCAGTTGACGCCTCCGATGGGTCTCTTTTCTGCTTTGTTATTAGTGTTCTTTGGCTTGGCGCGCTGGCGCGCTTTGCCAGTATGGATGTTATTGTTCATTCTCTTTTGGCTGCTCTTTCCGGCGCGCGCATATAACAACACAGTGATTGGTTCGACTCTAGAATCATTTGGAAAAATTAATGAAACAGTTGATTCTGGTTTTGTTAATGTTGCGCAGGTTAGCGCTGGCCAGGTCATTGTTTCATGGATGGGACGAGGATTGAGCGCGGCAATTATTCTGTTGGGCGGCTTGGGCGCATTTTGGCGTTTGCGCAAAGGCTTTCTCGATTTACCTGCTATTCTTTTGGCTGCCGCGCCTGTCTTTGTATTATTTCTGAATTCCTATGGCGGTGAAGCCCTGTTCCGCGTATTCTTCTTCATGTTACCGTATCTCGCTTTTTTAGCAGCCGCAGCGCTCGTGCCGTCCAATCCAAATGCGCGAAACTGGTTTTCCTCTGTATTGATTGGTTGGATAAGCCTCGCTTTTTTGGTGGCATTTCTGTTTGCTTATTACGGTAAGGAACGTCAATATTCATTTACCCGGTTAGAAGTTGAAGCCGCAGAATACCTTTATAGCCATGCCTCCCCAAATTCGTTGTTAGTCGAAGGCTCTCGTAACTATCCCACGCTCTTTCTGAATTACGAGAACTTTACCTATGTTGCCATTGACCGAGAACCCAAAGAATCGGTTGAACGCCTGCTGTCTGACCCTGAGAACACATTGTATCGGTGGCTTTCTGATACTCGCCGTTACTCATCTTCTTACTTGATTATCACGCGCAGCCAAAAACTATACACAGATGAGATTCGTGAAATTCCAAGCGGCTCTCTGGAAAAAATAGAAACAGCCCTTAGAAATTCCAACAAATTTGAAGTTGTATACTCAAACCAAGACGCTGTGATTTTTCGGGTAAACAGGAAATATGAAAATGAGTAATTTGCGTCAAACTTTTTTACCTGTGGTGGTATTGGTTTTTTGGGGGGGGGCGGGTGCTTCAATTATCCTGGAGTGGCCAAATCCCTGGCGTTGGTTGTTAATTTTTATATTTATCGTATTTGGGCCGGGCGCATCGTTTCTCCACTTCTACCCTGGCAAAGATGCAATTACCCATTTGGTTCTCAGCGTGGCTGTTAGCCTTTCACTTGCCACGGCCATTACACAAATCCTGCTTTACGCTGGTGTTTGGTCGGCGCGCCTGGCTTTTTTTCTCCTCATCAGCATCTCATGGTTTGGACTGTTTTCGCGCCTTTCCTTCCAATGGGTTCGCCAAAAACCGTATGAACTGGCTCAGGAAATGAGCCGCAAACCCCGTTTCTACCTTTACAAATTGTGGCAAAGAGCCTGGTTTATCCTGGCTATTGGGGTTCTGCTTGTAATTTTCTCGGTGATTTATTCTTATTACATTGCTTCCCCGTTTTATGAAGCGGTGGCAGAATGCGTGCTTTCTCCAAATCCCAGATACACCGGTGCGGATTCTCTTTCAACTGGTTTAGATGCAGAGATAGTTGCCGAATATGCCGCCCGGCTGACCAGCCCTGCTGTCATCGAATCGACATTTCGTTTGTTGGGCGAAAATATGGAAAACTACGTCAAATACAAAGTTTCTACCTCAGTTCAGGATGAGATGGGCAGGATTCAATTGCGCGTGCGCGGCCCCAACCCTGCCCTGGCCGCCAGTTTAGCAAACAGCATTGGACAAAATGCCGCGATACAAATGAATACCCAGGGCGGCAAATACATTCTCAAACTCATCGAAAAATCACCCATACCTGCTGCGCCATCGGAGCCAAATCTGACGTTCAATATTTCTGTGGCGTTTTTGTTTGGCCTGATTTTGGGATGCATCCTGGTGCTTTTAGGCGATGTTTCGAGCTTGTCTTACTCTAATAACAGCAGGTAACGTTTGCCAGAAACCGAGGAGATTGGATTCTTTCGGTTCTATTGAGAAAGGAAGTTTGTATGAAGATAAAATTTACCCTTTCAATAATGCTCATTGTTTTTTTACTGGCAACCCCTTCACATTCGTTAGCGCAATCTCCGAAACATCAGGTTTTGTCAGGCGTTTTAGCAACTCCAGGCTTGCAAGAAAACACCGTCACCTTTACGCTTGAAACGGTTGGCTATCGCCCAAGAGAATTGGTCAGCCCGCTCGACGCCACGCGGGTGCGGTTTAACCTTCCTGCCGGTCTGCGATTTTTACCCGGTGGCGTGTTAGAACTGCAATACGACCTGGTACTGAGTGGCGCAGACGCCAGTAATATTCGTGATGGTCAAAATCCTTACGGCGGAAGCCTGGTGGTTTCTTACAACGAGGTCATTGTTGGAAATGTGCCGCTCGAATCAGTTGGCACGCACTCAATTCGTATTCCAATTCCGCCTGCGGCTTTGCTCTCTAAAGAGACAGATGGAAGTCAGCTGCTCAGCATTTCGCTCAATGCCCAGTTTAGCTGTCTGTATGACTTACGAGCCTTTGTTAACATCAAACCCACTTCTTTTTTTGAGTTCCCCTACGAAACATCATCCCTTGCGTTAGACCTGGCCCAATTCCCCGCGCCTTTTTTTATTCAACATTCTTTTCTCCCACAGAAAACTTTGGTTGTCATTCCTGATTCTCCGGAATCTCAGGAGCTTCAGGCCGCCATGAACATTATTGCTGGTTTGGGCGGCCTGGTTGGCGGCGCAAGTGAGATTCAAATGGTCACTGCCTCTGAGCTGGCTGGATTCGACCTTCCTCTTTACCATCTGATATTTGTTGGCAGTCCCGCGCATTTCGGCAGCCTCTCCAACATTGATTTTCCTCTGCCTGTTTCTGGAGGTCAATTGATTGGCCTGCCCGAAGATGCGAAGGAGGATGGCATTATTCAGCTTGCCCTTTCTCCCTGGAACCCAAACAAGGCTGTATTGCATGTCGGTGGAAATTCAGGGCGCGCAGTTTTTAAGGCGGCTCAGGCATTAGGTTCTGGAAATGTTTTAACCTTTGGCAATCCAACTTTAACGTATGTTGCGGATGTACAAACCTTGGTTGATTCCATCCCTACTGTCTCCGATTTCATGCTTCAAAGCCTGGGTTACTCTACCAAAACGCTCACCGGCGTTGGAGTCACATCCACTCAATATTCTTTTTACCTCTCACAAGAGCAGGTTGCAACCCAAGAAGGTTATATTGACCTGGTCTATTATCATTCCGGGTTGTTAGATTTTGGGTCTGCCTCCATGTCGCTGGAAATGAACAATCAAGTCTTTGCCAGTGTGGCCTTTCAAAAGGAATCGCAGCAGGTGACCACTCTGCAAATTAAGTTTCCTCCCGGCATTTTCAAATACGGGGAAAACGTCTTAACGATAGTTGCCGTCATGCCGCAATATACCCAGTCGGTCAACCCCGCTTGCGACCATACTGGCATGTCAACCCCCTGGCTGACGATATCTGACCAGACCAAAATTCACATCCCCGTCGCTACCGAGCCTGCCCCTGGCGATAAACCGTTGCGCAATGACATGAGATTATTTATTGACCACCTGAGCGATGATAAGAATCTCTCAGGGTTGGCCCTGATTTTGCCTCCAAACAACCGGGCAGCCTGGGACCTGGCCGCTCAGTTCACCTATACGCTCGGCGACTCTGCCAACCCGGCCATTCCAGACCTGACAGTTGCTTTTGCGGATGATGTCTCTGAAGAGATCAAGAAGACCAAAACTCTCCTTCTGTTTGGGTTGCCAAATGAATTACCCCTGCTCACCGAGTTCAATGACCTGCTCCCCGCGCCATTTGATTTCTCCACCAATCTGGCAAATCAACGGAACTTGCAAATACGTTTTCGCATTCCTTACAATGCACAAGTGGGTTATCTTCAACTATTGACATCACCGTATAACCCCGACAATGTCATTTTTGTTGTTTCTGGCAATTCTTCCAAAGGACTGGAACAAGCGGGAAATGTTTTGTTTGTTAGAAGTTTACTCAGCCAGATTGGGGGTGTTTTTGCCGTCACAAATGGGGTTCAGATTGCAATTGGCAACGCCGCATCTCTGGCCCAGGTTGATACGGTTATCGATGGCGCGGTTCCTATAACTGCAACTCCCCTGCCGGTTTCCGTCAGCCAGGCTCCGGATGAGGTTCGCCCCAATCGTCCGCTTTTCGTTCTTGTGGTCACCAGCCTGTTTCTTCTGGCATTGCTTGGCTTTGGAATGCGGGCCTATTTCAGAAGGAAGCAGTCCATTTCACAAACTGGGAGCGAAGCTGACCCAACAGAACCGACAGGAGAATAACGCTACTCCGCCAGGTACTTTGAAAACAAGCAGATGTGGTTATCGAGCCTTGTTGAGAGCAGGGCATTCCTGTTCACGGCCCTGGCGTCGGCGAAGGGTCCACCGGCAGGGCAAATAGCGCGCGCCACTGGCCGGATTCCATCTCTTTGACGCTGGAGTTGAGCGTCATAATACTTATCCACGTTCGGCCTGGTTTGAGCGGGAAGGGTTGCCGGTCATTGCCGGTAAAGTGAACCGGGCGCAGCAGGCCGGTTTGCTGTTCCCAGGCGCGGTTGCCTGTGCTCCAGCGGATTTTGTACACCTGTCCATCGCGGAACAGGTAGGCCCAGCCTTCTAGCCCATAGCGCAAATCCACGTCGTATTGCAGGTGACGATAGACCTGGTAATCGGCCAGCAGGACAATGATATTCTCGAACGCCAACTGCCGTCCGGTCAATCGCTCGGTATCGGCGTGGAAGTTTCCCTTGCCATCGGCGTCATCGGTGAAGCGCAGGTATTTGCCGGAGAGCGGGTCGAATATCCATTTGGATTGCGCGTAAGCGTGATAATACGTCAATAAGGAAGCCGCCGCCTGGCCTCCTGCAGGGGCAATCGGGTCGAACAGATGCCCCGAATAATTGACCGGTTGATTGGGGGTTTTGCTGCGCTCGGCCAGCGCGCGCATGCGGGATACATCCAGCAGCGCGGTGTTCGGGCTGATTTCGGGATGCTCGCCATAGACGATTTCGCAAATCTCCAACTGCGGCAGGATGTCGCTGCCGGCGCTGGCAAAAACGAGGCAACTAGACGGGAACATCTTGCGGAAGTCCTCGTAGGTCAGCCGTCCGGAGCGAATCGGGCCGACGTAGGTGCGTTCGGGCGCGATGTCGTTGGGATGGGGAGATGGGACGGCGGCGATGGGCGTCTTCAGGACCAGGCCGACATCCAGGCTGGAATCGGTTTGGCCGTTAAATAAAAAGTGGATTTGCCCCGTCAGCGGGTCGGCGTCGCTGTCCGTGTCGTCATCGCCGATGTGGGGCGTGGTGAGCGAGTAGTTAATCGGAATGCCGAAGGACAGCGTGTAGCCAACCGAAATGTTAGTATCTTGATAGATATGACTGGTGGGCGTGGAATGCAAAATCTCCTGATTTTGCTCGAAAGTTGGGAGACTTTTGACTCCATAATACCCATTCGAATCGGTGCTGGCGCGCGCGATGACATTTCCCTGCTCGTCAGATAGCGTGACGCATACCCCGCCGATGCCCGCCTCCCAGGCGTTTTGAATCCCATCGGCGTTTTCGTCGAGCCAGACGCGGTTGCCCACCCAGGGCGAATCTCCCGGCTGGAAAATCGCCTCGTTGACCGGGCAATCCCCGGTGATGTTGGGGATGCGGCGCGGGTAGTCGCCGTAAAAAACGCCCATGAAGCGGGTCGTGCCGGTGCCAATGAACAGTTCGAAGATCCAGGGCGCGAAGCCTGTTCCGGCCTGCGGGCGGGCGGTGACGGGCAGGTTGCTGATGGATACCAGTACGGCCGGCAGCTCGAGCAGGGAAGGGTCGAGGACGGGCAGCCCGGTCAGCGGGTTGACGCCGGGGGCGAAGTCACCCGCCTCGGGGCCGGAGGGCTGCGGCGTCAGGCGCGGCTGGGGTGAGGCAGTAACGGCAATTGTTGGGGTTGGGGTAGCGGAGGCCGGGGGTGCGGGAAATGTCGAGGTGACGGTGGCAGGCGCGTGCGCGGTCGGCTGCGCCGGCAGAGTGGCTGGAGCGGCGCACCCGCTCAGGAGGGTTGTTAAGACCAGCAGCCAGAGAAATCTCATGTTCTTTCTCGAAAAAAACTGTGGGTAATGCCAAAGAAAGCGGCCAACAGGATGGGGATGGGTTCGCCGTAGATGCGCAGTTCTTCGATGACGCCGACCAGGAACAGAATGAACAGTTGCGCCAGACAGGCCAGGAGCGCGCGCCGAAGGAAGGGTTGCTGAATGCGCGCCTGCCAAACTAGCACGAAAATCCAAATCATGCCCCAGTTGCGCGCCAGGATGCCGAGAATGCCGGGCTGGGCGAGTTGTTCCAGGTTGCGCAAAAGTTGGAACTCAAACAATCCTGCTCCCTGTGCCGGGTTGCTGGCAAAAAGCAGGTAGAGACTGGTTTTGATGCCCAGCCAAAGAGCGGCTTGCCCCCCAACGTGTCTCAGGATAGTTTTCCAATTTTCAATCCCGAATGCGCTGGCGAGGTAGACCAGGGTTAGGAAGTAACTGGTTTCGCGGTTGAAGGTGGCAATTATGAAGACGACATAGTAAATCACCCACTGTTTGCGGTAGAGGGCAATCAGGCCCAGCGTGGTGAAGAGGATGGCGGGCAGGTCATAGGGGTAGGTGAAGGTATAGGTAAAGTTATAAGGAAGAACGTAAGCAAGAGGGAGGGTGAACAAGATGGCGATGCGCAGGTCACGGGCAAACAGGTTGAGGAAGGCCCGAAAGGCATAGAACAGCGCAAAGGTGCTGAGGAATTCAAGGATGCGGTACAGCGGGTCAGCGGATATGCCTGTCCAGTGCTGGAGCAGGCCGACCAGGGCCGGGATGAGGATGCGGTACTGATAGGGCGTGGGCGCAATTCCCTGCGCCAGGGCTTGGGGCGAGGCGGCGGGATAAGTGAATGTTTCGTTGGCGCGTAAAAAGGCAAAATGGTAACTGAACAATAGGGCGAACACGAAGAAGGCCAGGCTGGACAGGAGGGCTTGCGCCCGGTTGTTATCATTTGTCATGGATGTTTTCCCTGACGCGCCGGTAGGTTTCCTCGAGCGATTCGGGCAAGACGCGCACTTCGCCAACGGTGGACATGAAACTGGTGTCACCGTTCCAGCGTGGAACGATGTGAATGTGAACGTGGCCCGGCACGCCTGCCCCTGCCGCCGCGCCGATGTTGATTCCGACGTTGAAGCCGTGCGGGTTGTAAATTTTGCGCAGGACGACAATGCACTGCGAGACCAATTCCATCATTTCGGCGCGCTCGGCAGATTCGAGCAATTCCAGCGAGGCCTGGTGCGCAAATGGGGCGACCATGAGATGCCCGCTGGTGTATGGATATTTGTTGAGGATGACGAAGGCATGCTCTGCCCGTCGGACGACCAGGTTTTGGCCGTCATCGGGTTTAGCCAGGGCGTTGCAAAAGACACAGCCGGTTTCGTTATCGGCGTTGGTTACGTATTTCATGCGCCAGGCAGCCCATAGTCGTTTCATGGTGGTTTCCTTTCTTCGGTTGCGATTGTACTCGAAACTTTACCTTTTCAATCTGTTGACACTTCCCGTCAATACAGGTATCCTCCCGCCAGGAATTGGACCCATGAACCAGATGCCGCTTTTCGAGACTCCCCGCCTGACCGTAACCGAGTTCACCCGCCGCGTGCGCCGCTTGCTGGAAGGCGATAAGGCTCTTCAGGATGCGTGGGTACAGGGCGAAATTTCCAACTTTTCGCGCCCGGCTTCGGGACATCTCTATTTTACGCTCAAAGACGCGGGCGCGTCGCTGCGCTGCGTGATGTGGAAGGGCGACGCCCTGCGAACGCGCGGGATGCCGCTGACCGATGGAATATCGGTGGAAGCGCACGGCAAAATCGGTTTGTACGAACCGAGCGGGCAGTACCAACTCATTGTGGATATTCTCCGCCCGGCGGGCGAGGGCGCGCTGTATGCCGAGTTCATGCGCCTGAAGGCCGTATTGCAATCTGAAGGGTTGTTCGACCCGGCCCGTAAACGGCCCATCCCGCAGTTCCCGCATAAAATTGGGATTGTGACTTCGGCCACCGGCGCGGCCCTGCGCGATATGCTGAACGTGCTGCGCCGCCGCCTGCCTTTGGTGGAAGTTATGCTCGCGCCCTCGCTGGTGCAGGGGGAAGAAGCCCCCTCCGCGCTGGTAGCGGCTTTGCAAAAACTCAATACACTCTACCAGCCGGATGTCATCCTGCTGGCGCGCGGCGGCGGTTCCATCGAAGATTTGTGGGCCTTCAACGATGAGCGCGTCGTGCGGGCTGTGGCAGGCTCGGCGGCCCCGGTCATTACCGGCGTCGGACACGAGACCGACTTCACCCTGGTCGATTTCGCCTCCGATTTGCGCGCTCCCACCCCCACCGCCGCCGCCGAACTGGCGACCCCCATCACCCTCGACGACCTGGCCTATTCTTTGCAATCCCGCCTGGCGCGGTTGGATGAAATCATCGCGCGTCAAATCGCGGAGCGGCGGCAGGGCTTGACCGCGCTCGACGCCGCGCTGAAATACTACTCCCCAGCGCGGCGGCTGATGACCGAGCAGCAGCGGCTGGATGATTTGACCCGGCGCATGACGCGCGGGCTGGAGGCTCGCTTTGCGCTCGAATCGGCCCACCTGGCGGGCTGGCGCGACCGGCTCGAATCGCTCAATCCGTTGGCAGTGCTGCGGCGCGGCTATGCTGTCGTTAGCCGCCCGGAAGATGGAAAAGTTATTTTAACGGCGCAGGATGCCCCAGCGGGGTCGAATCTTCGCATCAGGTTGGCCGAAGGGTCGCTGGATGTGAATGTGATTCGTAATTCGTAATTCGATATTCGGTACTCGATATTCGGTACTCGATGTTCGATACTCGGAACACTGAATATTGAACCCTGTGAGGAGAGAGATGAGCAGTTCTAAACCCATCGAAGAGATGACCTATGAGGAAACCTTTGCCGAGTTGCAGGCGGTGGTTGGGGCTTTGGAGGGCGAGGGACGCCCGCTAGATGAATCGATTGCGCTCTACGAGCGCGGTCAGACTCTGGCGCGGCATTGCGCCTCCCTGCTCGAAAAGGCTGAACTAAAAGTCCGCCAGTTGAACGGGGAGGCCTTCCAGGAAGAGGCTTGACATGTGGAATGAATTGATTACCAACCACTCCCTTTTGAGCGGGCTGGCGGCCTGGCTGCTGGCGCAACTCCTCAAGCCGCCGCTGGAATACCTCCGCAAGGGCAAATGGAACTGGGGCTACCTGCTCAGCGCGGGCGGGATGCCCAGCTCGCACTCCGCCTTGATGGTTGGCACAACGATTGGGATTGCCCTGCACGTCGGTTTCGATTCGCCGGTGTTTGCCATTGCCGTTGCCATCACCATGATTGTCACCTACGATGCGGCCGGGGTGCGGCGCGAGGCTGGGCGCCATGCCGAGAAAATCAACATCCTGATACAGGAATTGCTGACTGGTCATCCTATTTCTGACAAAGAACTACGCGAGGTGCTAGGCCACACACCCCTCGAAGTGACCGGCGGCATTATTTTGGGGATTATCGTGAGCATTTTGTACTGGATGTTTATTGGGTAAGACTTGCTTTTTAAGCGCTGATGCGCTATGCTGATAAAAACCAAAACGGAGGAAAAAATGGACGAACTTGTCAACCTGGTGGTCGAAAAAACCGGCCTGCCGAAGGAAACCGCCAAGACGGTGGTGAAATTGGTTGTTGATTTCCTGAAGTCGAAATTGCCCGCGCCGATTGCTGCGCAGGTCGATGCTGTCTTGGGCGGCAAAGGCGTGGCCGGAGATGCAGCCAACCTGCTGGGCGGCCTGTTGGGCGGCAAGAAGTAAAGCGTGCTTCGGAATTCTTGATTCGTAACCCGCAATTCGCGCGCTGCGCAGGGCGGGTTACGGTTTTTTTGCGCTTGTTTGCCAAATGAAGGCTGTATTTTCCAGGAATTTGAGAAATTTGTGCCGTTCGATGCGAAATGATCCCGGGGAACCGCTCACGCTTCTCTTTCGTCTATAATTCGCCATGCTGGTTGTTCGAGTTGGTATCTGCATGAAAGAGAGAGAAACCATGAAAAAGACGATTTTCCCCGGGCTTTTGCTGCTCGCCGCCATCCTTCTATCCGCGTGTGGGGCTGCGCCCCAGGCCGCGGAATCACCCGTCGAACCACTCCTTCCGGCCATCGAAACGCAGGTCCCCCTGCCAACCGCCACCCCGCTCGAGCCTACGACAGAACCCATCCCCGGCGGATTCCCGCCCGCCGCTTTTGCTGCGCGCGAGGCCTTGGCTGAGCTTTTGAGCGTGAGCGCCGAAACCATCGAAATCCGTAATGTCGAACCAGCCGAGTGGCCGGATGGCTGCCTGGGCCTGGCCGGGCCGGATGAAATGTGCACCATGGCGATTGTGCCGGGCTATCGCGTTACCCTGGTCGTAGGCACATCGCAATACGTTTACCGCGCCGACGAGCGCGGTGCGTCCCTGCGCCGTGAAGTGGGCGTTTCATTTGCCGCCCCAGGCGAGGAAACCCAGCCTTTGGTGGCATGGCAAAACCCCGAATGCACCGAAGCAGCCCTTCTGCTGCCTGAAGGTCTCTCGTTTGGCGCGTGCGGCGGGCCGTACACCGTCTCCCCCTGGGCAGAGGGCGTTATTCCTGCCGTCATGCTCGAATACCTCGAGACCTTCGCGCCCTTCGGGACCGAAACACCTGCCGGAAAACTCACTTTTAACGGTATCGGAACAGAACTCGCCGCTCCTGCTGAACAGCGCGCCATTGCCGAGTGGATGAAAATCCAGTTCCTGGCGGCGCAATCGGGTCGCGCGCAGGCCGATTGGGGTTTGGCGCTCACCTACATCCGCCAGGGCGGGTTTGCCGGGTTCTGCGATGAGATGAAAGTCTACCTTGACGGCGCGGTGCTTCTCTCCAGCTGCAAGGATGTCGATGTCGATTTTCGCCTGAATGCCGAACAACTGGAACAACTCTATGCCTGGTACGACGGCCTGGAGAAAATCGATACCTCCTACACCGACCCTGGCGTCGCCGATGCCATGTCCACCAAACTGGCGCTGCCCGCGCAGGGTGCAAAACTCGCAGACGAAGCCGCCATCAACGACATTCTGGTCTTTTGCGCCGAACTGATACGCCAGGGGCGTGCTGAACAATAAAAAAAGAACCCGGCAGGTTTACCTGCCGGGGATTTTTTGTTTAATCAGCGCAAGGATACTCTGCACTTCTGGGATTTTGAGAATCACCACACCCAGGGCATAGACCAGCCCCCCAACCGCCACCCCGCCCAGGCCGCTCAGCCAGGGATTCTGCCCCGCTGACCACTGAATCCAGGCCATCAACGCGAGTCCCATCCCAATCGCTGCCGCCCCGATTCGGGTTCCGCCATCCAGCAAGAGACGACCCTCGATACCGCCCAGCCTGCGGCGCATGACGAGAAACAGGACTGTCGCTTCGAGCGCGGTTGCCAGCGAGTTGGCGAGCGCCAGCCCTCCATGCGGCATCCGCCCGATTTGGCCGAACCAGGCCGAAAACGCGAAACTGAACCCAACGTTGAGACCCATCGCTATCGCGCCAATCACCACCGGGGTTTTGGTATCCTGTTGGGCATAAAAGGCGCGCGTCAGCACCTCCATCACTGAATGCCCGACCATCCCGGCGGCATACCAGAGCAAGGCCCAGGCCACCATCTCGGTCGAGGTTTCGGTAAACTCTCCACGCTGGTAGAGCATGGCGATGATGGGTTGGCGCAGCACTATCAACCCCACGCTGGCCGGGACGGCAAACAAGAGCATTCCGCGCAGGGCCGAGGCCAGGGCGTGCCGCATCTCGTCCACTTTGCCAAGCGCAAACTGCGCTGAAAATGTCGGCATCACCGCAATCGCCACCGACTGGGCGATGGCGGCCTGCGCCATCAACATCAGCGCGAAGCCGTAAACCAGGCCGGTGTAACTGCCGGGCCTCATCTGCGAGGCCAGCCAGGCATTGACCCAAAAGTTCAACTGCACCACGCCAGCCCCCAGCACGCGCGGGACCATCAGCGTGATGACTTGCCGAACGGCGGAGTCAGTAAACAGTGCCCAGTAATCAGTCATCAGTAATCGTCGAGCGGAGAGGGGCGCAAGTTTGGAGAGCGTGGGGAGTTGAATCAGCAGGTAGAGCGCTGCGCCGATGACCACACCCCAGGCCAGGCCGTAAATTCCCAGCCAGCGCGCAAGCACCAGCACGCCGAAAATCTGCCCAATCTGGTACATCGATGCGGTCAATTGTGGGATAAAAAAGACCTGGTGGGCGTTCAGGATGCTCACGACCAGCCCTCCCAACCCAAACAGCACCGATGATATTAATTGGATGCGCAGCAGGTCGATGGTCAGGTTGTAGAGCGTGAAGTTGTAGAACAATCCGGGGGCCAGCAGATGGCGCACGATTTGGGGCGCGAACCATGCCGCGATAGCGGCCAGCAGGCTGAGGGCCAGGGTGACAAGATTCGCCATCGAAACGGCCAGTTTCCAGGCGGCGGTTTTTTCCCCCTTAACGAGAAATCCGGTAAAGGTCGGCAGGAAGGCCGAACCCAGCGCTCCGGCAGCAATGAGCGTGAACAGTGTCTCGCTGACGCGGTTGGCGGCATAGAAGGCATCCAGTTCGCCGAGCGCGAAGGCGCGTGCCACCAGCATACTGCGCAGCAGGCTCATAACCTGCCCGAAGACAATGGCGACCATCACTGTCCCTGCGGCGCGGGCGATTTGGCGGTTGGCGGAGTCGGGAACAGACATGGCGGTAAGTATATCGCAGGCGGGTGGGACGTGTGTGCTAGAATTGAAGTTCGATATTCGTTATTCGGAGTTCGAATTTCGAGTATCGAGTATCGAATATCCAGTATCGAACCTCGAGCATCGAATTGGAGGATGGATGAAGCGGTTTTTCTTGTCAGTGTTCCTGCTTGTTGTATCCGCTCTGGCTTGCGTCGCCGCGCCGGAAACGCCCGCAGTCGTAACCGTCGCGCCGCAGGGGTTCCCGACCGAGACACCTATAGCGCAGGCTGCCCCAGGCGAGCCGGTGCCTTTGCAGGCCGGATACGGTTATCGCGGGTCGTTTTACGAGGTCTATTTCAGCGACCCCTTCAACCCGGCCTCGAAGAAAGAGGAGGGTGGCATTGATATTCCCCTGGCGCGTGCGATTGACAATGCCCGAATTTCTGTCGATTTGGCGGTTTACAGCATGAGCCTGAACTCCATTCGGGAGTCGCTGCTCAATGCGCATCGGCGCGGCGTGTAGGTGCGGATTGTGATGGAGAGCGACAACCTGGAGCGCGATGTCCCCCGGCGGCTGGCTGAGAAGGGCATTCCCATTATCGGCGACCGGCGCGAGGGCTTGATGCACAATAAATTCGTCATCATCGACCGTTCCGAAGTATGGATAGGCTCGATGAATTTCACGACGAGCGGGGCGTATGAAGACAACAATAACCTGGCGCGCATTCGCTCGACGAAGATGGCCGAAAACTACCTGGCCGAGTTCAATGAAATGTTCGAGGATGATTTCTTTGGCCCTGACACTTTGTCCAATACTCCCCATCCGCAACTGACCATCGACGGCGTGCCGCTTGAAGTGTATTTCTCTCCTGACGATGGGGTTGCGGCGCGGATTATGAAGTTGCTGCGCGGAGCCGAAACGAGCATTTACTTCATGGCCTATTCGATGACCGCCGATGACTTTGGCGACATCATCCGTCAGAAGGCAAAGGATGGGTTGCGGGTGTTCGGCGTGATGGATGAATCGCAGGTTAAGTCGAACAAGGGCGGCGAGTTCGACCCGTTCCAGCAGGCCGGGCTGCGGGTTTACAAGGACGGCAATCCAGGCCAGATGCATCACAAAGTCATCATCGTCGATGAGAAAATTGTCATCACCGGTTCGTACAATTTCAGCGCCAGCGCGGAGCGAACGAACGACGAGAATGTGGTCATCTTTTTCGATGAGCAAATTGCCGCCCAATACCTGGCCGAGTTCGAGCGGGTGTATGCGCAGGCGCAAAGATAACTGCCAGGATTCGATTATGGCACAACAACTTTTGCCAATAGGCTCAAGATTTCTTGCGGCGGGGCAGGCAGTTTTTCAAGCGTAAGCAGGGTTTGGGTCGATTCAACCCGCTCTGTGCCGTCTTCGAATCGCCAGAGCGAGCGCGTTTTTATCGTTTTCCCGCTGGTTTTCTCCACCCATACCTGGCGCACTGACCCACTAAACGGTTGGGTTTCGCCTGGGTTTTGCACAGCAGCACCGAACGTTTCCAGGAAGGTGATGATGTAGCAAGGTTCGCCATCTTCGCACAGAATCTCTTCGATGGTAACAGACGTGTTGCCATATTCCATCACCGCATTAAAATCCTGGCGCAGGAAAGCGGATGTGAACCGGTAGCGCTGCCCGCCGAGATAGCCCGAATCTCCAGCAGTGAAGTTGACAAAGTAATCACCAATCGTGACCGATTGTTGCAAGATGTTCCCGGCAGAGTCGTAGTCGGTGTGCAGGGCGCGGATGACATAGCCCTGCTCATCAATTTCCAGCCATTGTTCGGATTTGATGTACGGAGGCGGAAAGGTTTGGCCGGGGCGGGGGAATGTCTCTGTCTCGGTGACATGGCGAATCCAGCCGGGGCCTTGCTGGAAGGGGATATCGAAGGATTCGGTCAGGCGCACCAGTTCCAGCCAGCCCGGGTCGCTAAAAGCGAGGGTTGGGGTGAGAAATAGGGATGGAGTTGGCGGCGGAGTGGCCGTTCCCCCAACCGGCAGGCCGGGCGGCGCAGCCGGGGCCTGCCAGGAGATAGTCCACTCTCCCCGGGCGGTGTAATAGACGCGCATGATGGACAGTTCGATGGGGGCCTTGGGGAGGGACACAAAGCGCACGGGGACGTTGATGAATCCATCGCGGGCGTGCGTTTCGCCGCCGGAACCGGTGGCTGTATCACCGATGAGCATGATTGCCCTGACCGGGTCGGTTGGCTCGAAGAGGAAGACAATCTCGGTGGAGGAAACGGCTTGCGCGCCTGAAAGGCGCAGGGTGAAATCCCCGGCATGCAGGGTCTCGTCCAGTTGCCAGGTCTGGCCGATTTGCGGGTCTGGGCCGGGGTCGAAAGTGAAGGCCGGGGCGTCCTCCCAAAAATCCTGCGAGAGCGGCAGGTTGGCCGGGTCGGGGAACGAGGTGAGCGACAGGGTGAGCAATTCGCCGCCCTTGAAGGGCAGCGTTTCGTAGGTCTTGACCTGGTTGTTTGAATCGTTCATCACCGGGCTGAGCGGGTAAGCGCGCCCCTGGCTGTCTTTGAGCAGCACATTCCAGTCAGTGTTCAGGCTCATGCCGGGTTGGTCGAAGCGCAGGGCCACTTGCAAGATGGTCTTATCGCTGGCGGCAGCGACATTTTCGAGAACCAGGCGCAGCCCGGCCTGGCTTTCGCTGGATATTGGCTGCCAGGGGCCTTGGGCCGGGGGTGGGATGATTTCGTCATCGCGCAGCGGACGCATGCGCAGGGGCAGTTCGGCTTGCCAAAGGACACCCCGCTCCCTTTCGATGATTTGATAGCGCAGGGAGAGTTCGCTGGTTCCCGGCGGGAGGGGCGCAAACTCGAAAGTGTTCACCTGGCGGTTATCATCCTGTTCGCCGCTGCTCTCGCGGAATTCGACTTCCTGCCCATCGGGAAGCAAGACGGCGGCAAACGGGTAGATAAAATCGCTGGCGCTTTCGACCTGCCCAACCTGCTCAATCGTGATGGAAAACCGTTGCGAATCGCTGGTGGCCTGCAAAACACGCAGGGTGAGGCCTTGGTGGGTGATTTCGACCGGTTCGGCCAGCCGGTAAACCGTGCCAAGGTCGCTATTGGTGAAGCCAAACCCGGGAATGAAGCCAGAGAGCCGCCCGATGGCATAAGCCGCGCCCGAAAGCAGGGCCAGGGCGAGAATGGCAAGCAAGAGGACAAGGGCAGGGCGGGCGCGCAGGGTTTGCATGAAGATGCTCCAGTTTTTTGGTTCCCCGGTTCTCCGGTTGGCCGGTTTTTCGGTCAGGCGGTTCGCCTTGAGGGAGGAGAATTGCGCCAGCAGTCCCCGCTCCAGGCGGTCGGCGAAATCGGGGGCGGGCTGGGGCGCGGTATAAAAGTCGTTCAGCGCGGAATCCAGGCCGGGGGGCAGGGTTGGGTTCATCTCATCCATTGTCGGCCTCCCAATGTTCGCGCAGCCAGGCCAGGGTACGGTACAGGTTCATTTTGACGGCGGCCTCGCTTTTTCCTTCCAGCAGGGCAATTTCGGCAAAGCCCAGCCCGGCGGCAAAACGCAGACGCAAGAGTTCCCGCTTTTCTTCGTCCAGTTGGGCCAGCAGGGATTGCAGGCGGCGGATGTCTTCGCGGGCTTCGAGCGCGGCCAGCAGGCCGGGTTCGGGGCTGCCTGGTTCATCGAGCGGGGCTTCGGGGCGCTGGCGGTAAAAATCGGCGGCGCGGCGGCGGGCGATGGTGAACAGGAAGGCAGGGAAGTTGCCGCCGGGTTGGAAGCGCCCGCGCAGGATGCCATCCAGCGCTTCGGTGAAGGTTTGGGCGGTCAGGTCTTCGGCTTCGGCGGCGTTGCCCACCCGCCGGTAGAGGTAGCGATAGACGGTGGGCAGGTGCTGGCGGTAGAGCGCGGCGAAGACTTGCGGGTCAGCAGGGTTCATCTGTAAGGTATATCGGGCTGGAGCGCGAAAAGTAACAAAAGCGGAGATTTTTTGCCCCAGGCGCAGCGCGCCAACCCCAAAAATCACCCCCAGGGCGTTGAAGAGGGTGTCGTTGATGTCCACCGAACGGTAGTTGCTGCCGATGAGCAGCATGGTCAGCAGCTGGGCCGATTCGGTGCCGAGGCCAACCCCCAGGGCCAGGAGCGGAATCCGCCGCGCGGGCAGGGGGCGCAAGAGCGGGTAGAGAACCCCAAACGGCACGGTCATCAGGATATTTTCGAGGATTCCGATGGCGCACGGGCGGGGCAGTTCCCAGCAATTGCCGAAGTAGAACGGCACCAGGTTGAGGCCGTGATAATGATAGAGGCGGCTGAGCTGCTCCCAGCGCGAGGCGTAGGTAAACCCAACGCCCGGCTCCGGCAGGTGGAGCGGGAACAGCACGGCGTTTACCAGGGCCAGGCCATAAACCCAGAAGGCGGCGAAGGGCAGCAGGAATTTCCAGCCGCGCCGCCGCAGGGCGTAGAGGGCGAAGGGCAGCGGGGCGAGCAGGAGCGGGAGGGGGAGTTCGAGGGACATGAATCAGGCTTATTCTTCGATGGCTTGAACCTGCACCAAAAACCAAACCCCCGCGCGCCGGGCGTAGAAAATTGCCCCATTGGCCAGGGGCTGAAAGTCATGCAAACCAGAGCGCTCCATCGGTTGTTGCGGTAATTGCGGTGATAACGGCAGTCCCTCCATTTTGTGTCCACTCCGGCGCGGAAAATGTCATCCATGCACCGTCGGCCTGGCTGTGCATATCAACAACCGGAGCGGTTGTTTCAGATACGCAGGCGGCAGGCAGGATGAGCAGAAAGATAGAGAACAGCCAGAGAAATTGTCGCTTCATGGGGCGGTTGAACTTCAGGCGTTTCAAAGCAGCGTTGCATGGCAGGCAAGGACATCGCGGCTATGTTTTTAAGGACGCACGAGCATTCTGGTTTGTTTCAGACCGGCGATATTTCATGGCGTGAACAAATCGAGGGTGTTGACCAGCGTGGCGACCTGGCCGTTCGTCAACATACCTAATCGAATTCCACCGCCCGCACCGAAAGCCCCAGGGCAAGCGCAATCTCTTTGTTGCTCTTGCCCTGGAGGAGTTGTTCGATAACCTGCTGTTCGCGTGGGGTGAATTGGGGCTTCATGCGCCCAAGTTTAATCGCTTTTATGGCCGCTGCCACTGCCGAATTTCGCCTTGCAGCCCGGTGAGCGGAATTGCCTGGCAATTGGTCAGGTTCAGGATGAAGGTGTAGGTATCCATCCCCGTATCCCCATTCAGCACGCTGAAGGCCAGCCATTGACCATCGGGGCTGAAGACGGGGTTGAAGACGCTCCAGTAGTCCAGCTGCGCCAGCAGGCGCGGTTCGCCATCAGGCAAAGCCTTTAGATACAGGCCGGGGGTCATCTTACCGGGGACTTTTTCGAGGTAGGCCAGCCAGTTTCCATCGGGTGAGAGCGCCGCCGAGGGAGAGCCGTATGAATTGTGCCGAGTTTCAAGTAAAAGTTTACGGCTGCCATCGTTGATACCCAGCAATTCGATTCTGGCCCCGCTTTGGATGAGCAAGGATTGTCCATCGCCGGACCAACCGGCCAACGAGAGATATTCGGTGGTATCGGTCAACTGGCGCAGGTTCGAGCCATCGGCGTTCATGACGAAGAGGTTGAAGCCTTTGGGCGTCTCGCGCTGGAAGGCGATTTTCGCGCCATCCGGCGACCAGCGCGGGGCGAGATAGCCCGCGCCCAGGATGGTTTTCTGTTTGCTGGCAACCTCCATCAGGATTAGTCGGTTGTTTTCGTCGCTATAAGCCACCCGCCTGCCATCTGGCGAGAGCGACCCATGCCCGAAGGCCAGCGGAATTTCGGCGGAGCCATCCAGGCTGGCGATAAACAGGGATGGCTTGGGGGCCAGCGCGCCGCGCATGAGCAGCAGTTTGCCCGTCAGTTCGGGGGGCAGGGCGGGCGGGTTGGCGAGGGCTTTTTTGATGAAATCCAGTGTTAGGCAGGCTTGCGGAACGTAGAAGGGCGTGGCCCCGGCAGGAGCGGCGGGCGGAGTCCAGGCGGCCTGCCATTGCCCATCGAGGCTCAGGCTGTAAATGAAAAGGACAACCGGTTCGCCGGTAAATTGACCGTTAGTGGTCACGCTTGCGCTCAAATTGCCGGATTGGTCGCGTGGTGTGGCTCCGCCTCCGCCCGCGTAGTTATTGGTTACGCCGCTTTGAATGCCGATGCCCACGCTGGCAATGGGGCTGTCGGTCTGCATCATAAACTCAAAGCCGCGACCATCGCCCTGGGTGATATAACGGGCTTTTTGCACCGTCACGGTGTAGCCAAGCATTTCCAGCGGCTCATCGAGTACCCATTCCTGGCCTTCTCGCATATCCAGGCCTGGTTGGAAGGAAAACGTGTAGGGCTGCGCGAGCCAAACGGAGGCATTTTGCACGGTGAGCGTCAGTTCGGGCGGCAGGACTTTGCCATACACGCGATAGCCCCATTGGTCTGATTGTGGATTTTGGATGCCGATTTCATCCAGTTGAACCGGCTCAATGGGGATTTCTGTCCCATCCGGGGCCAGCAGGCGCGTTCCCCAACCCCCCAGACCCAGGCTGCTGAAACGCGGGTCATCCCAGATTGTGCGGCCAATCAGGTAATATCCATCTTCGATTGGGATGACCTGCTCGATTTGCAGGGACGCTTCGATGGGGGTCGAGTCTGGTTGGGCAGGAGTTTCCCCCGCCAGGGCGCACGGGTCGAAGGTGATTTGCCAATCGTGCGCGATATTGACATAGGGAACGCTGATGACCAACGGGGCAATGATCCGCCCGCCCATGAGCGTGTAAACCTTGAGCAGGCCATTTTCGTCCCGCTCCAACGGATATCCGCCTGCCGAACTTCCATCGGGTGAAAAACCTGAATCGATGGAAAGACTAATGGCGCTCAGTTCAGGGCTGGCGCGCAGGCTGACTTCAAATCCATGCGCTTCGGGAGGGGTAAATTGCACCCACCATTCCTGTTCTGGCAAATCGGCATAGGTGACGTAGCGCGCTGAAAGGATTTCAACCGGCAGCCCCAGGACTTCAATGGTCTGATTAATCTGCCATTTCTGGCCTGGCTGCGGGTTTGGCCCGGGGTCAAAAGTGAACGATGGCCGCTTGTCCAAAGGCAGGTTTGCGCTTATCAAAGGCAGGGTTAGGGTAACCGGTGAGGCAAACGATGTTTCGTGGAGGCTATGGCCTGACAAGGTTCGGCGGGGGCCGGCAGGCGACAGATATTTTTCGCTATTGAATTGGCTCAACTCAATTTTTTGGCCTTTGGCATCGGTCAAAAATACTCCTGCGCCTGCGCCAACGCCATAATCAGCATACAAACCCTCTTGCCAGCGGACACTGGTCTCAAACAGGTAGCCGCGCCCGGTGTTTTGCACCGCCTCCAGGTGGAAGGAAAGCCCCATGAATGCATCGGACTGCGCCAGGTTGACAACCGG